>Ga0209726_10001507_pt1 | contig 37508 bp, 32 predicted proteins | sample Subgrocontami54m_FD_187453 | JGI IMG/M metagenome (GOLD analysis project Ga0209726, IMG submission 187453) | Subsurface groundwater microbial communities from S. Glens Falls, New York, USA - GMW46 contaminated, 5.4 m (SPAdes) (version 3) | ecosystem: Environmental > Aquatic > Deep subsurface >...
GTGCCGGGAGGGCGGGTTTTCCAACCCGCTATCGTCGTAGTTTGCGGCGGACAGGAATGTCCGCCCTCCGGGAAGTTATTTGCGGCCCGTTCCTTAGCGTATCGAAGCAAGACGGACGGAGACAGCCATGACCGCGACATTGAGTGCGTTTCAGCCAGAAACGCGAGCCAAAGCCTTGCCCCCTGCATTTGCGGGAAACGAACAGCCCATGTACGCCATTGCCTTCGACATGGACATCGAATCGCTGCGCAGCAACTACGGCGACCCGTACAACAACGCCTATTTGGAGATTCGCAAGATTCTGCAAAACCACGGTTTCAACTGGCAGCAAGGCAGCGTTTATTTCGGCGGCGAGCAGATCAACGCGGTCACATGCGTGCTGGCCGCGATCGATTTGTCGCGGCAGTTGCCATGGTTTGCCCCATCGGTACGTGACATTCGCATGTTGCGAATTGAAGAGTTGAACGACCTGATGCCTGCGGTGCAGCAAGCACAACCGGAGTGACTGCCGTTTGCGACGGAGCGGATCTCGCCAGGTGCGGATTGGCTAAGCCGCAAGCACGATACCCTCGAATCCTAACTTTGGAGTTTTCGAATATGTCCGCCGCCACTGTCACCAAGAACGGCCCCGCCAAACCCTCGATGAACGAGGCCAACGAACGCGATCCGTTCAATAACAACAGCTTCGGCACCCTCGTTGACGGCAAGTACAAGCTCGTCAGCTTGCCGGTGCTCGATGTGATGGATTTCAATGAGCGCATCATCCGCGGCTACGAGGAAGGCTGGGGCGAAAAGGGCCTGCCCGCCGACCTGTCCGTGGCCCGCTCGCTGGTCCCGGCCGGCACTGCGACGCTGCGCGATTTCAGCAACATTTCGCCGGAGATTCCCGAATACATCGTCGAGAACTGCACCGGCTGCATGGATTGCGTCACCGAATGCCCCGACACCGCGATCCTGGGCAAGGTCCTGGGCGAGGACGAGCTGGAGCAGAAGATGCTTACTATTCCCGAGGCCGACCGGGAAATGTATCGCAAGCAATGGTCGAAAACCAAGAAGTACTACGATGCCGGCAAGAAGAAGACGGGCGTCGGTGGCATGTTCCAGATCATCATCGACCCGTCCAAGTGCAAGGGCTGCGCCGAATGCGTCACCGTCTGCGACGATCTGGCCCTCAAAATGATCAACAAGACCGACGAGATCATGACCCAGGCGCGCAAGAGCCATCGCTATTTCAAGAGCATCGGCCCGAGCAACAACAAGTACATCAACGATAACTTGCTCATCGACATGATGCTCAAGGAAGAGACGCACCTCTACGTCGGCGGCGCCGGTTCGTGCGCGGGGTGCGGCGAAGGCACAGCGCTGCGCATGCTTTGCTCGGCAACCGGCTCCAAACACGGCGATCAATGGGCCCTCGTCGCCGCCACCGGCTGCAACACCGTCTACACCTCGACGTACCCGTACAACCCCTACCTCGTGCCGTGGACGAATTCGCTTTTCGAAAACGCGCCGGCCGACGCCATCGGCGTCCGTATGCGCTGGGACCAGATGGGCTGGCAGAACAAACCGATCTGGTGCATCGGCGGCGACGGCGCCATGTTCGACATCGGCTTCCAAGCCCTGTCGCGCTTGTTCGCCTCCGGCATGAACATCAAAGTCTTCGTGCTCGACACGCAGGTCTATTCCAACACCGGCGGCCAGGCTTCGACCTCGACCTTCACCGGCCAAAACACCAAAATGAGCGTACACGGCAAGGTGTTGGGCGGCAAACAGGAACGCCGCAAGGAAATCGCGCAGATCGCCATGATGCATCCGCGCACCTATGTCGCGCAAACGACCTGCGCCCACATCAACCACTTCTACAAGGCGGTGCTCGGCGCCCTCGAGTTCGACGGCCCCGCGATCGTGGTCTGCTACACGACCTGCCAGCCGGAGCACGGCGTGGCCGACAACATGGCCGGCGAGGCGGCGCGGTTGGCCGTTGATACCCGCGCCTTCCCGATCCTGATCTACGACCCGCGCAAAGGCGAAAAGGTCAAGGAACGCCTGTCGCTGCAAGGCAATCCGGCGGTGAAGGACGATTGGTACAAGCACCCCAAGACCGGCGAAGAAATCAACTTCGTCGACTTCGCCCGCAGCGAAGGCCGATTCTCCAAGCACTTTGACAAGGACGGCAATCCCTCCGAGACGCTGCTGTACGCCAAGCAGGATCGGTTGGAAAACTGGCATTTGCTGCAGGAACTGGCGGGGATACGGTAATCGTGCTTGCCGTTGAGCGCTCGCATGGGATTCTGCGAGCGCTCAACGGCAAGCCACTTGACCGCAGTATGTCTGAACCCATCGCCATTCATGAATTTGCTCCCGGCCAACTCGCCGCCGCCGTCGAGTTCATGAAACGCACGCGCTGGGAGTTGCGCGACCTGCGCAAGGTGCGCGTCTGGAAAGACAAGTTGCAGGTCCTCGACATCAATCGCGACTACTTCGAAGTGCGCGGCATCGGCTACGGCGATGCCGACATCGTGCCGCTGTTGCAAATGATCAACACCGCGTACAACCCGCAGACGCTGCACGAAGCGATCGCTACGGAATACAAGGAGTTCGACACGGGACGGCGTTACACCTGGGCGCATGATCGCGTGATGTGATCTATCCCGGCCCGCTGCCATAGATATGCTGAATCGGCGTCTTGTGACCCCAAACAATCTGCGCGCGCGTTAGCCCGAATGCCGCAGCGATTCGGTCTCGTTCCTGCGGGCTCGGCGTCCAGCGCCCCAGCACAATCGCCAGCACGCGGCCTTCATCAAGCCCTGCCTTCTCGGCAAGTTGCTGATGGCTCATCGTGAACCGAACGCACAATTCTTCGACCGTCTTGGTTGCTTCCATGGAAAAGGCTCCGCTAAGCCGCAAGCGCGGATCACGGCGTTCGCCCAAACTGCGGCCCGTGACCGTACAGGTGCTGCACTTCGGTGCGATGGCCCCAGGCAATCTGCACGCGCGTCAGACCGAACACGGCGGCAATCTTGTCGCGCTCCTGCGGACTCGGCGTCCAGCGGCCTTCCAGGATCGCCAGCACGCGCGGTTTGTCCAAGCCGGCCTGGTCCGCCAGTGTTTCCGGCGTCAACCCGCGTTTGCCGCAAAGATCAACGAGTGCTTCCATAGCGCACCACTCACCACTCACCACTCACCACTCACCACTCACCACTCACCACTCACCACTCACCACTCACGCCTAAACATACGCCTGCGACGTCGGCTTGATGATCAGTTCCGGAATCGACACGTGCGGCGGTTGGGCGGCGACGTACAGCACCGCCCCAGCGATGTCTTCCGGCCGCAAGATGCGCTCTCGATGTTCGTCCGTGACCGGCGTCGGTCGAAACTCCAGGATCGGCGTGTCCACTTCGCCTGGGTAAATGTTGGTGACACGAATGCCGCTGTCCTTTTCTTCCGCGCCCAGGCCGATGCCGAGGGCTGTCATGCCAAACTTCGAGGCGGCGTATGCGAGACCGCCGAGCGGCGTGGCGCGTTTGCCGGCGATGCTGTTAATGTTGATGATGAGCCCATTCTTGCGGGCGAGCATGCCGGGGAAGACGGCGTGGATGCAATAAAAGGCGCCGTCGAGGTTGGTGCGAATCAGCTTCTGCCAAACCTCCGGCGTCAGTTGGCGGAACGTGCGATCTTTGATGTTGGTGCCGGCGCTGTTGACGAGAATGTCGATCTTGCCGAATTTCTTCTCAACCGCTTGCACCAGGCTCTTGGCTTGTTCCGGATCGGCGATGTCGGCGGCATGGCAGATCAAGCGATCGCCGCCGCCAAGCTGTTGGGCGCTCTCGTCGAGCTTTTGCTTGTTGCGGCCAGCGATGGCGACGCCGGCGCCGGCCTGAAGAAACAACTTCGCGGTCGCCAGGCCGATGCCGCTGCCGCCGCCGGTGATGAGGACGTGCGTGCCGGTGAACTGGGCCATCGAGATTTTCCTGCCATTCGCTGGCGGCGTAGCGGATTGGTCTGTCCGACTCGCCAAGCCGCAAGCGAAATTCTTGTCGTTAACCTAAAGCACCGCCGTCGCGCAAGCAAGCGTGCTTGTGCGGACTGCCACGTTTTTGCTATAAAGCACCTAGACATCGAACTTTTTAGGACGCCATTTCCATGAACAGCGACCTGCGCCGCCGCCTCGATGAGGTTTTCAGCCGTCTGACCCAGCTGCGGGACAGTCTTTGACATCCCCGGCAAAAAACAAGAGCGTCAGAAGCTGACGGCGCAGATGGAGCTGCCGACGTTTTGGGACAATCAAGAAAAAGCGCGCGGCGTCATCGGCCAACTCAAGCCGCTCAACGGCTTGCTCAATCCCTACGACGAACTGACCAAAAGCGCCGGCGATTTGATGGCCCTCGCCGAGCTTTGCGACGAAGATGCCAGCCTCGAAGGCGAACTGGACCATGAGCTGGCGCGTGCCCACAAGCGTCTCACGGATTTCGCCACGCGCTCGATGTTGTCGGGGCCGCAAGACGCATCCAGCGCCTTCGTCAAGATTCAGGCGGGCGGCGGCGGCACCGAGGCGTGTGATTGGGCCCAGATGCTCGTCCGCATGTACACGCGCTGGGCCGAGCGCCATGGCTACACCGCCGAGCTGATCGACGAGTTGCGTAATGAGGAAGCCGGCATTCGCAGCGCCACCTTGCACATGCAGGGCGACTACGCTTACGGCTACTTGCAGGGCGAAACCGGCGTGCACCGGCTCGTGCGCATCAGCCCATTCGACGCCAATAAGCGCCGACACACGTCCTTCGCCGCCATCGATGTTACGCCGGACATCGAAGGCACGATCAACATCGAAATCCGTGACGACGATCTGGAGCGTGAGACCTTCCGTAGCGGCGGCCCCGGCGGCCAACATCAAAACAAGACCGAGTCCGGCGTTCGCTTTCGCCACCTGCCAACCGGCATCACCGCCGAAAGCCGCAACGAGCGCAGCCAGCACAAGAACTCCGCGGTGGCGCTATCGCTGCTCAAGGCGAAGCTCTACATGATCGAGGAACAGAAGCAGCGCGCGCAGGTGGAAAAGGCGTACGACGAAAAGGGCGAAGTGTCGTGGGGCTTCCAAATCCGCAACTATGTGCTGCAGCCGTACACGCTGGCCAAGGATGTGCGCACCGACGTGCAGACCTCGCAGGTGCAAAACGTGCTCGACGGCGAAATCGACGATTTCATTCAGGCGTACCTGCGCCAAAAGGCCGAACGAGCGCACAAGAAGTAGCGTGTGGGGCACGTTTCCAACGTGCCCCATGAACAGGGCACGTTGGAAACGTACCCCACGAGCTGCTCACTTCGGCAGAAACCGGATGCACACCGGCATCGGCACGTCCACCGGTTCGCCGACCGGCGTCAGTGCGCCGGTTCGCGGATCAATCCCGAACACGGTGATGCTGTTGCCGTCCTGATTGGCGACGAGCAGGTAGCGGCCGGTCGGTTCGATGGCGAAATTGCGCGGCGTCTTGATCTTGTAGCCTTGATGACCGACCGCTTTCAGCGCGCCCGATTTTCCATCGATGCTGAAAATAGCGATGGTATGGTGCCCGCGGTTGGAGCCGTACAGAAACTTGCCGGACGGGTGCACGACGACTTCCGCGGTGGACATGCCCTTGCGGTCTTTCACGCCCGCGGGCAACGTCGTGATGGTTTGGCGATTCTTCAGAATGCCCTTAGCCGGGTCGTAGTCGAAGGCGGTCACCGTCAGATCCATCTCGTTGATCACGTAGGCGTATTTGCCGCTGGGATGAAACGCGAAGTGGCGCGGACCGGCGCCGGGGGCCACTGCGGCCGCCGCCGGATCGTTCGGCGTGATCGTCCCCTTGCCGGCGTCGAAGCGGTAGACCAACACCTTGTCCAGGCCGAGGTCGGCGACGAAGGCGAAGCGATTGTCTCTGTCGAGGTTTATCGAGTGGGCGTGCGGCGCTTCTTGCCGGCTTTTGTCCACGCTGCTGCCGGCGTGCTGCTGGAACGAGGATGCCTCTTTTAAGCTACCGTCGTCCTGGATGGGCAACACCGCGGCGCTGCCGCCCCCGTAATTAGCGACCAGGGCGTTTTTGCCGGTCTTGTCCACGTTGATATGACAGGGCCCGCTGCCGACGGACGATTGGTGATTGAGGAACGTCAATTTCCCGCTCTTGCGTTCGAGGGCGAAGGCCGAGACGGTGCCGCCGCCTTTGCCGCCGCCCTCGCCGACGGCATAAAGGAATCGTCCGCCCGGATGAATGGCGAGGAAGGACGGACTGGGCGTTTCAGCGGCGACCTGCACGTTGGTCAATTTTCCCGTCGCCAGATCGAGTTCGCCTCGATAGATGCCCTTGCTCTTGGCGCCCGTGTAGGTGCCGACGTAGACCCAGAGCTGCTTTGTTGAGTTCGTCGAATCGCCGGCCGACGCGCGCAATGCGCCAAGGCATACAACGGCGATTGCAGCCAGACAGAATCGCATCATGGTTGTTCCTCCCTTTCGATGGTTGAGCGTATTGTAATCGGACGACGGGGCAATGCACGAAGATTTGCGGCGGCGGACGGGCACAGGCAACCTCAGCCGCCGATGGCGTGCATCGTGCGCAGCGGCTTGACGAAGCGAGCCGTATTGATTTCGTGGCCTTCCCACTTTTCCCAAATGTTCTTCCGCACCAGCTCCCTGATCCGCTCCGGCTCGAAGTTGCCGCGCAGCAACGGCTTCAGATCGACTTCGTCCAGGGCAAACAAGCAATTGCGCAGCTTGCCTTCGGCGGTCAGGCGCACGCGGTTGCAACTGTGGCAGAAGGGCCGTGAAACCGAGGCGATGATGCCGACGCGGCCGCCGCCGTCGACGTATTGGAACTCCATCGCGGGAGCGCGCCGGTCATACTCGTCGACCGGCACGAGCGGCGCGACTTCGCGTTCGAGCTGGTCGAGGATTTCATGCGCGAAGTAGACCTTGCCGCGCTCCCACGCATCGGCGCCGATGGGCATGTACTCGATGAAACGCATCTCCAAGCCATGTTCGCGCGCGAAATGAGCAAGCGGCGCCACTTCATGTTCCGTCACGCCGCGAATACTGACGGCGTTGATCTTGACAGGGTCGAAGCCGGCATGTTTGGCGGCCAAGATGCCGGCGATGACCTGGTCGAGTCCTTCGCGGCGCGTGAGCTGGCGAAATCGTTCCGGATCGAGTGCATCCAAGCTGATATTGATGCGCCGCATCCCGGCATCGAAAAAAGCCTGCGCTTGTTGGGCGAGCAAGAGGCCGTTGGTCGTGAGCCCGATGTCCTTGATGCCCGCAATGCGCACGAGCATCTTCACAAGGCTCGGCAAATCGCGGCGCAAGAGCGGTTCGCCGCCAGTCAGCCGAATCTTGTCGATGCCAAGAGGCGCCACGACTTCGACAAAGCTGGCGATCTCTTCGAACGTCAGCAGCTCGCCTTTGTCCAGGAATGTGACTTCTTCCGGCATGCAATAGGTGCAGCGCAGGTTGCAGCGGTCCGTGACGCTGATGCGCAGGTTGTTGTGCACGCGTCCGAAGGTGTCGATCAGCGGGTTGGTCATTTTGCTCGCTTCGCTAAGCCGCAAGCGGCGGTCAGGGATGGACCCATTCCGTGGTTCCGTCCGACCAGTTTTCCTTTTTCCAGATCGGCACGAGTTCCTTGAGTCGGTCGATCGCATGCCGGCAGGCGTCAAAGGCCTGATGGCGATGCGGGCAACTGACGGCAACCGCCACGCTAACGTCGCCAACCTCCAAATGTCCCAGGCGATGTTCCATCAGCAGGTCGCCCACCGGCCAGCGCGCCCGCGTGTCGGCCTCGATCTCGGCCATCTTCTTCGCCGCCATGTCCGGATACGCTTCGTAATCGAGCGCCACGGTGACGCGGTCCCCGGTCAGATCGCGCACCGTGCCGAGAAACGTCACCACGGCGCCGCAGTTGGAGCGGCGCACTTCTTCGGTAAGCCGGCAATGATCGATGGGTTCACGGGTCAGGCGAACCATGGCAGCTCCGCAGGCTTGGAAGTCAACCGCCGCTCACCGGAGGCACAACCGCGACTTCCGCATTCGCCGGCAGCGGCAGCGCGTCGTCGGCATAGTCGCCATTGACCGCTAAGGCGGACCGCGCGACAAGTCCGGCCAACCGTGGGCATTGGTCCGCCAGGCAGCGCCGCAAATCGCCGACCGTCGCTGCAGCCGGCAAGGCGATGTCCAAGGTGTGCGCGCCGGCCAAATCACGAGCACGGGCGAACAAGAGCACACGCATCAGACCACCAAAGAACGAAGCGGCTTCTTCAAACGATCGGCGAGCTCCGGCATCAGACCATAGCCGATCGCCAGATATTGGGCCGGATGCAGCGAGCGCTTGCCGGCGCCGTCTTCCATCTGCAAGCGGCAACTGCTGCACTCGGCCGCGCCGTTCGTGACGTCCAGGCGCCGCAGCTCGTCCAACATCGGTTGGCCGGCGGCGAGCGAGGTCAAATAGTTCTTCTGTTCCAAACCAAAAGTCCCGGCCATGCCCGAACAGCCCACATCGACGGTTTGCACGCGCAACCCGGGGATCTTGGCGAGCAATTGCGGCCCGGCCAGGGGGCCCTGCAGCGCCTTCATGTGGCAAGGTATATGATAGCCGATCGCGCCGACCAACGGCTGTAAATCGGTGCGGAACGTGCCCTGATGATTGAGCCGATCGAGAAACGTCGTAAATTCGACCGAATGCTCGGCAACAGTACGAGCATCGACGTCGTCCACGAATTCCAGATAGTCATGCCGCAACATAAGAGCGCTGCTTGGCTCGAGGCAGACGATCGGCGTGCCTTGCCGGGCGACTTCGGCGAAAGCGCGCAGGTTGCGGGCGGCCAGGTCGCGGGTCGTTTCGATGTCGCCCTGGGCCAGCGCTTCGATGCCGCTGCTGGCCTGATCGGGCGGCACGTAAACTTCCAGACCATGATGCTGGAGAACGCGCGTGGCGGCCTCGGCGACGCTCGGATCGAAATGGTTCGCGTACAAATCGACGAACAAGGCTGCCTGCGGTTTGCCGGCGTCGGGTTTCTTGGTCCAGCCGCGCCGCTCTGCTAACCAAAGGAAGGTGCGCCGGGCGAAGCGCGGCAACCGGCGCTTGGACGACAAGCCGAATAGCCGGCTGAACAGCCACCGCCCCATTCGGCTTTGCAGCATGAGATTCATGAATAGCGGCAGGTTGCTGCCCCAGCGCGCGGCTCGTTGTAAGCGCGCGAAGAACCAGCGGCTGCGGTCCAGGCCGTGCTGGGCGACGTTGGCCGCCTTGGCTTCGAGCATCAGTTTGGGGATGTTGACGTGCGCCGGGCATTCCAGGGCGCACATCTTGCAATTGACGCACAAGTCGGCGACGGCGCGCACTTCGTCCGATGCGATCGTGAGTGTGTCGGTTTTTTGCTCCAAAAGCTGGCGCAGCAGATTCGCCTTGGCGCGCGGGGCGGCAGCTTCGTGGTGCGTCGCTCGGAAGATTGGACACATGCGCTGCCCGGGCGTCTGCGTTCGGCATTGGCCGCAGCCGTTGCAATGGTTCGTTTCCGTGGGCACCTCCAACGGCAGCCAACGCAACGACCGCTCCGCCGGTTCGGCGGCGGCAAACGCGCGCAACGGCCAGACCGGTGCGCTCGGGTCTGGATCGACAATCTTGCCGGGATTGAAGATGCCGCGCGGGTCAAAGATCGCTTTCACTTGGCGCAGCAGCGGATAAAGCGGGCCGAATTGCCGGGCTACCCACGGCGTGCGTGCCAGTCCGGTGCCATGTTGCGTGCTGACCGTGCCACCCAAGGTCAGCGCTAGCGTGTGGACCTTTTCAGCCAGCGGCGACAGTTTGGCGACATCTTGTTGCTTCTGCAAATCGAGGAACGGCCGCGCATGAACCTGCCCTGCCCCGGCGTGAACCAGAAACGAGGCGGTGACTTCCATTTCCTTGAAGATCTCTTGCACGCGACTGAGATATTCGGGCAGCGCCTCGACCGGAACGCCGACATCTTCAATGAACGGCACGGGTTGAGCGCCCCCTTTGATTCCGTACAGGCTCGGCAAGGCGACTTCGCGCAGCCGCCACAAGCGATCCTGGCGTTCCTCCATCAGCGCGGGTAAGATTTGCAAGGCGAGCCGTTCGCCTTGCGTCATGCGATCAACGAGGTCGAGCGAGCGGCGCTGGGCTTCGTCGAGCGTGTCGGATTCGTATTCGACCAGCAGCACCGCTTCGGCGGCGGGATCGACCAACGCGGCGACTTCAGCGGCTTCGCTGCCGCGGACCAGGCTCAAGAGACGCCGATCGAGCAACTCACAGGCGGTCGGTCCGCTTGCGAGAACTCGTGACGTCGCCCGCAGCGCCTGATCGAGACTGGCGAAGCCGAGCAAAACGAGCGAGCGCCCGCCAGGGACCGGGATCGTGCGCAGCGTCGCTTCCGTGAAGATCGCCAGGGTCCCTTCGGACCCGACGAGCAAGCGCGGCAAATCGAGACGTCCCTTGTGCAGAATTCGTTGGAGCCGATAACCGCAACGATCAAAGGGCAAAGGCGCTTTCGCCTGGTCCAAAAGGGCTTGATTCTGCTCGAACAGCACGCCCAGGGCGGTCAATAAGTCGTGGTAGTGATCCGCGCGAAAATCGGGTGGCAGCGGCCAACGTACGGCTTCGACCGTTGCCGAGTCGCCGTTGTCGAGCATCGCGCGAAGGGAAATGACGTGGTCGCTGGTGTAGCCGTGCTTGAGCGCGTGCGAGCCGGATGCGTTCGTGGCCAGCATGCCGCCGAGCGTGCAGACGGCGCTGCTGGCCGGATCGGGAGCGAAGCGACGGCCGACCTGGGCGAGGCGCTGATTGAGGGCGTCGAGCGTGACGCCCGGTTGGACGCGAACCGTATCGCTGCCGACTTCGATAATCTCGCGGAAATGCCTGCTGAGATCGAGGACCAAGCCGTTGCCGAGCGCCTCGCCCGACATGCCGGAGCCGGCGCCGCGCGGGATGAGTGGGATTCGGTTCTCGAACGCATAGCGAACCAGGGCACGCAGGTCGTCCTCATCGCGCGGGGCCGCCACGCCGATCGGCTTGACCTGGAAGATGCTGGCGTCGGTGCTGAACAGGATTCGCGCCACTTCGTCGAACTGCAATTCGCCTTTGAAGAAGCCTTGCAGATCGTCGCGAATGCGGCTGCGTTGTTGTTCGTCCACGCGGGGTGTTTCTCGTCAAATCCGGCTTGCGTTTAGCGCGACCAAGGAAACGTCGGGTTCTGCTCCCTCATTGGTTGCGCTAAACGCAAGCGACGGTGTATTATCGTTCCGTCTTCAACTGTTCGCGCCGCAGGCGTTCCTGGCGATACCGTTCGCCGATGGTGATTTCGTGCGGCTCACGGGCCGCGCTGAGCGGAAATCTCTTGTGATGGGCGTTGCAGCGATAACATACGATGACATCGCCGACCGCCAAATACAAGAGGCCGTCGAAGATTGCGGTGCCGACGAGGATCGCCCAGGTCGCCCACCATTCGTACCAAAAATAGGTGACGAACGACGCTGCGCAGGCCACGACGAGAATGCCCATCCCCAGTGCGTGCGGAAAGTCCTTCTTCTTGTACAGTTCGTGGTTGCAGCAGATCACGCAAGCCGGCAGCGCGGGCTCGGCCTGATCCAGGTGGAGCGCATGCCGGCAATCGGGACATTGCCAATCGCTGGCCTGATTCACGTCGGCCTGCGCCGGCCTCTCACATTGCGGACACGCGAAAACGACCTTCACAGAGGGTATCCCGTCTTTTCCAGAAGCAAGAGGCTCGTCAGCTCACCGAGGAAAGTAACGATGACCACGACGTAGAGAATCCCCGTCGCCGACTGCGTCGAGCGGATGCGGGCGGTTTCCCACGCCATCCAACCCAACGCCAGCGGTGCCAGGATCCCGAGCAGCCAGCGCGCTGATAACCACAAGAGAGTTTCTGTTCCCAGGTTACCTAACGGTTGCTCGGCTGTCCACCAGTAAAGGCCCCAACAGGCGAGGCTGACGCGCAGGGCAAGCGCCGCGGTTCCTGCCACCAGCATGCGCCGCAACGGCACAATTGTCATGGCGGGCGAGATCAAGTACGAGTGTCCCAACAACATCGCTGAAGCGGCTGTTCCAACCATTGCGGCTGATGCAAAGTTGTCCGTTTGCAGCCAGAGATAGGACCAAATGAAATGAGAAGAAGGCATCAGCCAAGCAAGCACCAGCGCAAGTGCCAGAGTTGTCAATCCGATAACCGAGCGCCCAAACGGTGCTTTGTCTAGGTGCCAAACGATGCAGCCAAGAAAGCAGGCTGCCGCGCTCAACGCAAGGAATGTCTGAACGGGCACCCGGTCCATTGCTCCCAATGTCGTTCGCTCAGGGACAAAGACAAAGCATGCAGCGACAGCAAGCAACCCAAGAACTGTCAGGAATTGAACACGAAAGAACCGAGGCGGGATTGGAGTCGGATCAAGCACTAACAGCGATGCAATCATCCCAAAGGATAACCGCAGGCAAACAATCGGCACCATCGCATCACCGCCAGCGGCCGCTGATTAGGGCCATGAATTCGGAGCGGGTGGCGGCTTGGTCTTTGAAGCCGCCGCGCATGGCGCTGGTGGTGCAGATGCTGTTGGCCTTGCGGACGCCGCGGATCGCCATGCAGGTGTGCGACGCTTCGATGACGACGCCGACGCCCTTCGCATCCAGCTCCTGCATGACCAGATCGGCCAGGTCTTCGGTCATCCGCTCTTGCACCTGCGGCCGGCGCGACAGAATTTCGACGACGCGGGCCAGCTTGGAAAGGCCGACGATTTTGCCGTTCGGCAGATAGGCGATGTGCGCTTTGCCATAGAACGGCAGCAAGTGATGCTCGCACATGCTCTCGAAGCGGATGTCCTTGACGAGCACCATCTCGTCGTACTTCTCGGTGAATGTCTTTTGCAGTGGCTTGGACGGGTCCTTGCGCATGCCGCCGAACATCTCTTCGTACATGCGCGCGACTCGCGCCGGCGTCTCGCGCAAGCCTTCGCGCTCGGGATCTTCGCCGACCGCTTCGAGGATTTCGCGCACCGCTGCTTCGATGCGTGCGTGATCGACGGGGCCGGTCAACGGGCGGCCGTTGGTCTTCTCCGGTGTTCGGCGAACGGATTTGGTGCGGTCGTTCATCGCGCTGCTTCTCGAAGGAAAGCCGCGACATCATGCCGCAAGATGAAACAACCCACGGGCAAACGCGCCGTGGGCTCCACGTGGGGATTTATAGGCGGGTCGAAGGCGCTGTCAAGCTGAGTTGTGGGCTAGCCGGCGCCATGCAAAAATGGGCATGGTTCAAAACCGGGTAACAAACATGTGTGTGTGGAGTGTCGTGGGATTGTGGCCCTGTCGGACATGGTTCAAGAATAGTCACTGGCATAGGTGATATTCGAGACGACAGGATTCCGACACAGTTGGCACGCACTCAACTTCCTATCCCCTTGAGTCATCAAATGTTACATCAAAAAAAATGCCGGCATCACCTGACAGAATGGTGTAGTCCCTGCAGCGTTTGCACTGTCACCCAGAAATGACAAGAATTGAACCATGCCCAAAAATGCGTTGCACCGTTGCACGCAGGCGTGAAACGTGCAACGCAAGACGCTTCTCAGATTTGAGAAAAGTCACAACAATAGTTCACTTAAGCGCTTAGAGAATTTAGGTTCTGCTATCTTCGGCGTGGTTCAAAAACGTGCAGTTGGCAGTGCCAAGCGACAGTGCAATCGACTGGGCCATTTGGCCCCCTCGTGCATTGTCGCGTCCATAGCGTAACTGCTGACCTGGAAAACGGTTATGGCTGCCAATTTCGCGACTATACCACAATGCCACGATACTCCACACACACACACACACACACACACATGTTTGTTACCCGGTTTTGAACCAGGCCACGGCGGCGGCATGGTTCAATTCTTGTCATTTCTGGGTGACAGAGTGAACGCTGTAGGGACTACACTTGCCTGTCATGTGATGCCGACATTTTTTTCGGTGTAACATTGGATGGATCAAGGGGATAGGAAGTTGAGTGCGTGCCAACTGTGTCGAAATCCTGTCGTCTCGAAAAGCACCTATGCCTGTGCGCATTTGTGAACCATGCCCTATCTTCGGAAATCGCTGAGCCTAATCGTGCAACGCATTTGCTATACGAAGGCCATTTTGGCATCAGCCCAACGTGGGCATCATTGCGAGCGCATTCGCCGACGGGCCGCGATGCGGTGCATGATCTCGTCCGCGATCACTCCCACCAGGATGACCACGCCGGTGGTGGCGTCGGACAGCGTGTCGGGAATGCCCAGCAAAAAGGTGGCGTTCAGGATGACGCGGATCAACGCGGAGCCGATGATGACGCCGAGGATCGAGCCTTCGCCGCCGCGCAGGCTGCACCCGCCCAGCACCGCCGCGGCGATGGCGGTCATTTCCCAGCCGACGCCGAAGCTCGACGGCTGCACCGAATTGATTTCAAGGGCCAGCAGCACGCCCCCGAACCCCGCGATCAGCGAGCACAGCACGTAGGCCACGATCACCATGCGATCGGTGTTGATGCCGCTGTAGCGTGCCGCCTGTTCGTTGCGGCCCAACGCGAGCAAATAGCGGCCAAAGATCGTCCAGTGCAGAAAGCCGCCGGCCAAAAGGCCGAGGCCCACGACAATCAGGAAGGGAATCGGCAGGTTGAATTCCTCGACGAACGGCGTGGGAATCGTGACGAATCGGCGCACGAACGGAATCCGCAGCTCGAAGTTCTCGATGATCGGTATGGTGCCGACTGTCCAGTCATGCAATGTTTCCAGCTCTTCGGCGCCGAAGCCCTGGTTTTGCTCTGCCGTGATCCACCGCGAAATCCCACGATAGATCAGCAAGCCGCACAAGGTCACGACGAACGATTGCAGGCGCAGCTTCGTAATCAGCAGCCCGTGCAAGAGCCCGATCAGCGCCGCGACCGCCAAGACGACCACCAAGGCCCAAGCCACGCCCAATTGGATGGTGACATCCAGCCCCAGCATTTCCACGCGAATCTGCCAACCGTTCAGCAACAGCGACAGCAGGCAACCGCTCAAGCAGACGACCGAGCCGATGGACAAATCGATGCCGCCGGAGATGATCACGAAGGCCGAGCCGATCGCCAGAATGCCCCAGAGCGACGACCAATTGACGTTGTTCTGGATATTCGCGGCGGACAAGAAATCCGGCGACTTCAGCGCGGTGGCCGTGCAGATCGCGACCAGCAAAACCCCGATGCCGATGGCTTTTTTCATCGCTTAACCAACCACGCAAAAAGAACAATCAGCCACAGATCAAACACAGATGAAACACAGATCAATTACAAGAAGAATGCGAAATCACAATCACCATTGCGCCATCTCTTTTCTTTATCTGTGTTTGATCTGTGTTTCATCTGTGGCTCAAATCCTGTCCGGTTGCCGCGCGCATGACGGCTTCTTCGCTGAGTTGGGCGCGCGCCAGCTCGGCCGTCAACCGGCCTTGATGCATGACGAGCACGCGGTCGGCCAGCGTCAACACTTCCTGCATCTCGCTGCTGACGAACAGCACGGCCGCTCCCCCGCGCGCGGCTTGTTCCAGCAGCCGGTAGATTTCTTCCTTGGCCCCGACATCGACGCCGCGCGTGGGCTCGTCCAGGAGCAACACGCGCGGCTTCAGGGTCAGCCATTTCGCCAGCACCGTCTTTTGCTGATTGCCGCCGGAGAGCAGTTGCACCTGTTTATTGGGCAGCGGCGGGCGAATGCGCAACCCGGCGATCATCGCGTCGGCATCGGTCCGTTCGCGCCTTCCGTTCAAGAACATTCCCGCCCGGCGCGTGCGAAACAACCCCGGCAGGCTGATATTCTCGCGCAAGCTCATTTCGAGGACAAGTCCTTGCAGCTTGCGGTCCTCCGGGATCAGAGCCAGGCCGGCGCGGATGGCATCGATCGGGTGGCGAATGCGCACCGGCTTTTTCGCGACGGTGATGGTCCCCGACAGCGGCGGCAGGATGCCGAACAGCGCTTCCAGCAATTCCGTGCGGCCGGCGCCGACCAGCCCCGCGACGCCGACGATCTCGCCGCGCCGCACCTGAAAGTTCAGGCGATGGCGCCGATGCGCTTGCGTCGTCAGGTCGCGCACTTCCAGAAGCATGTCGCCGGGCGGCACAGGCTCGCGCTGGCGCCAGCGCGCAATGTCGCGGCCGACCATCAGCGACACCATGCGGTTCTCGTCGATCTGGTCGCGCTGCAGTTCGCCGGCGTTCTTGCCGTCGCGCAGCACTACCACCCGATCGGCCACGGCGCGGACTTCGCCGAGCCGGTGCGAGATGTAGATGACGCTCACGCCGCGCTGTTTCAGGGTGCGGATGACCGCAAACAGCGTGTCGGTTTCATGCTGGGACAGGCTGGAGGTGGGCTCGTCCATGATCAGCATGCGGGCGTCGGTCGCCAGCGCCTTGGCGATCTCGACCATTTGCCGCTGGCCGATGGTCAAATCGCCGACCAGCGTTCGCAGCGCAACGTCGAGGCCGACCTGGCGCAAGAGGCGTTGCGCCTCCGTGCGGATCGCACGGCCGCGCAGAAACCCCAGGCGGTGTGCTTCGCGGCCCAGCGAGATATTGGCGGCGACGTCGAGATTGTCGGCCAGGTTCAATTCTTGGTGGATCAGGACAACGCCGTGCTGGAGCGCGTCGTGTACGGACCGAAAGCAGGCCGGTTTGCCGTCGAGCAGGATGGCGCCGGCGTCGGGAAGCTGGACGCCGGCGAGGATTTTCATGAGCGTGCTTTTGCCGGCGCCGTTTTCGCCGATGACGGCGAGGACTTCGCCGGGATGGAGAACAAGATCGACAGAATCCAGGGCGTGGACGCCGGGAAAGCGCTTGTCGAGTTTTTCGACGCGCAGGAGAGGTTGCGGAGAGGGGTTCACGGTGGGTATCGATCAAGCGGGCTTGCCGTTTAGCGCAGCCAGGAACCTGGCTGCGCTAAACGGCAAGCCAGTTGTTTTTGATTCGGAGATTCAGTTCTTCCCAGTCAACTTCTTCAGCTCCGCCCAGAACGCATCCACGTTGTCCTTCGTGATCGAGCGGGCCGGAATGTTCACAAAACCGTCTTTGGGCAGCACGGCATCGTCGCCCTTGACCAGGCTGTTGAGAATACGCACCGATTCGTAGCCGTATTTGTAGGGGTTCTGCACGATGGTGCCGGCCACGTCGCCGTCCTGGATGCCTTTGAGCGTGCCATCTTCCTCGTCGAAGCCGATGACCTTGATGGACTTGAGCTTGCCGGCGCTCTTGAGGGCTTCGAGCAGGATCGGCGGATTGTAGGCGAACAGGCCGACCATGCAGCTCAGCTTCGGATACTTGACAATCGAGTCCTGGGCGAGCGACTTGGCCTTGGCGAAATCGAAGTCGTCGGTGCGCGTGTCGAGGATCTCGTACTTGTCGCCGCGCAGGACCTGGCCGGGCTTGTCGTAACGCTTCGAGTCGTTGCTGCGGTCAAGCAGCTCGTCGATGACTCCCTGCCGCCGGTGCTTGGCGTTGTCCTGCCCGAGCCGGCCGACAAAAATGATCACGCTGCCGCCGTCGGGCAAGGCCTTTTTCACGAGCTGGCCGCACATGCGTCCGGCTTCGTAGTTGTCCATGCCGACATAGCACAGGCGATTGGAGTTGGGTGCATCGGAATCCTGCGTGATCAGGCGCGTTTTCTTGGCGACGGTCTTCAGAAACGCCGTCTGGTTGACGGCGTCGATCGGGCTGATGGCAATGCCCTGCACGCGTCGCGTCAGCAGCTCTTCGACCATACGCTTCTGGTCGGCCACCCCTTTGGGCGGCATGCGCACGTCGAGCTGCACGTCGAACTTCTCGGCGGCGTCCTTGGCGCCCTTTTCGGCGATCACCCAGAACGACGCGATGCCGTTGGTCACGAACGCCACGTGCGGTTTTTCATCTCCAGCCGTGGCAGTATTCGGCTCGATTCCGAGGGGGCTGAACAGCAAGCCGATTCCTGCGACGCATACCGCCGACAAAGTCCTCATGGTTGCTCCCGCAGAGTGATTGCAAAGATGTCGATGGAATGGAGGATATGAGGCCGCAGCGTGGTTCGCAAGCGGAAAGTGGCTAGTTCGTAGTTCCGGCCTTAGCCGGGCACGCCGCCTAAAGGCGGAACTACAAACTTAACGTCCCAGCGGCCGCAAGCTCAGCGGCGGCGTCGGCAACTCATCCAGCGGATTGCGCAGTCGCACGGTTTGGCTGTGCTCGAACGGATCGGGCAGGTTCTGCGGTTGGAAGGGCACGGTCTGGGTGCGTGCGGGGCTGAGTTTGGCCTGCGTCGCCGCCACGCTCGCTTCCAAGCTCGGATCGGCCAGCGAGGCCCGATCGCGTACTCCGGTGCCCAGGATCGGCAGCGGCAGCGGTTCGTTGACGTCGGGACTCCATAATCGCACGAGCGGGCCGGCAATCAAGTTGATGGCTTGCGGCGCCTCCGGCTGGCTGAAGTTGCGTGCCAGCGGCGCTTCTTCCGGCAAGGTTCGCGGTCGCACCGGTTTGGCATCGGGCTTGGGCGGGGCCGGCGGCGGCAGTTGTGCGCTCTTGAGCGGCGGTTCGGGCTTCTCCAATGACGTCAGCGCCTTGCGCGGTGGTAGTTGCGAAGTCAGCGTGTCGCGGCTTGCCTTCGCTCCAGGCGTCAGCAATTCAGCGAGCCGCTGCTCGATTTTGGTCAGTGCCGTGCTCGGCGCTTGCGCGGCGAGAACCTGACTCATGAGTCCAACCAATGACAATGCAATGATTCTGTTCATAGTAATGACTCGCTTGCCGTTTCGCGCTCGCAATGAACCCGCTTGGCACAAAAAACACCTACGCGACGGTCGGGTTGACAACCCAACCTACTTGGGTGCCTCGATCACCAGCTTCACCGGCGTGCCTTCCTTCGGCAGGCCCTTCGTTTCCAGCTTCATGTATTTTTCGTACTGCATGCTCAGGCTCGTTTGCAGCACGGTCTGGTCGGTCACGGGAAAGATCGAGATCAGCGTGCCGGTGAGATCGGCGCCGTATGCCACCTCGGCCTTGTTTGGATCGGGCTTTGACATCACCGAGCCTGTGAAACGCCACTTGACGGTCTTGGGAAACGGCTGGCCGTTGCTGATGGCGATCATGGTCTTGTCGATGCTGACGCGTTTCATGGCACCGTCGGGTTGGGGAATCTCCAGGTAAACTCTGACCTCCGGCCCTTGCGGCTCTTCTTTGTCGCCGCCCATGACCGGCGTGCCCGGCTTGAGGCCGAGTTCGACCAATCCCTTGTGCACCTTGCTGGGCAGCGCGTCGATGGTGACGATGGTCTCGTGCGCCTTCTTACCCTTGGGATGTTCCCAGCAGGCGATGACTTCGAGCGGATAGATTTCCTTCAGGTGCGGCAACTTGCGCGGCGCGATCTTGGCGTCGATGGTGACGGTGCGCTTGGCTTTGTCCACGACGACGCCGTCATTCTTGCCGCTGCCACTGCCGGGCATTTGCCACAATAACAATGAAACGAGTCCAGCGACGAGAACAAATCTGTGGTGCCGCATAGATTCTCCTTTTTTCGGCCACAGATCAAACACAGATGAAACACAGATTGAATTGGCCTTGGCTGTATTTCTTTTCTGTGTTTCATCTGTGTTTGATCTGTGGCTCAAATCACTTTTCTCCGATACAGACGACCGCGGTCGGCTGGCGGGCGTTGGGGCCTTCGAGGTTGCAGGTGGCGACATACAGGCGGCCGGCTTGGATTGCGGGGCCGCCGTAGATCATGCCGGGCGCTTGCACTTCCGGGTGTGTGCCGAGGTCGAGTTTCCATTTTTCTGTGCCGGCCTTCAGATCGATCGCGTGGACGACGCCCTTGAGATCGCCCGCGTAGGCCGTGTCCTTCGCGACGGCGACCGGGGCGAACAGCGGCATCTTTGCGTCGTAGATCCAGCGGCGCTCGCCGGTCGCCAGGTCGAAGGCCCGCACCTTGCCGTCGGTGGCGGCGACGATTGCGGCGCCGTCGGCGATTGCCGCGCACGCCACGACGCCGCCGGTGATGTCCTTGGACCATTTCTCCTTGCCGTCGGCCATATCGAATGCGGCGATGAAGCCCTTGGCGCCTTTGAGCGCCTTGGTGTCGTAACCGATGCTGCTGCCACTGACGACGATCGTTGTCCCTTCGACCGACACGCCGCCCCAAGGATTGAGCTTGAGCGGCGTGCGCCAGATGATATTGCCAGTGGCCGCATCGAGGCAAACCAGCGCCCGGTCGCCAACTTTTTCGACATTCAGAAACGCCGAGCAGACAAGCACCTTGTCGCCGACGACCGTGACCGGCGCGTCGACATGCCATTTCTCGGCGCCCTGTTGCCACAGGCGCGTGGGGTTGGCCTTGGGCAGTTGATCTTCATTGGGCGGCACGGCAAACATCGGGTCTTTCTTCTTCTCTTCTTGATACTTCGCTTGCAACTCTTCCCAGCGCTTGGCGATGATTTTCTGAGTTGTCGCCAGGTCCATCGCTTTGCCTTCGAGCGTCACCTTGTCGAGATCAACGCACAGGACGCCCGCCGCCCCGCCGCCGACATATGCCTTGCCGCCGGCAAGGGTGGGTGAGCCTTCCAGATGGACCAGCGCGCCGGGGACAGGGAGTTGCCACAAGGGCAGGCCGGTAGCGACATCGAGGCAGTGCAGCGTGCCGCCCTCGTTTTGGTGCATGCCGTCGCCGAAGACGAGGCGGTTGCCGGCGAGGCCCGGTGAGCTGACCGTGGCTTGCTTGAGGTACGGCGTGGTCTTGCTCCACAAGATGCGTTCCTTGGCCTTGGGTTCGGTGCTCAGACAGTAAAACTTGGCGACGTTGAATGCGCCCAGGCCGGACACGATGAGCCGATCGCCGGCGAGCATCGGCGAGGCGATGTAGTGGTCGTTGGACTTTTGCACCCAGAGAATCTTGGGCGCTGTGGGGCCGGCTTGGCCGTCGGTGCAGCCGGTTCGCTGCGGATTGCCGCGGTAGGTGGACCAGGGGCCGTCGGCGCGGGCGCAGGGAGCGGCGATCGCGATGGATATCAATCCGGCGTACACACACTTTCGCATGTCGGTCCAATCCTGCGGGTGGCATTTGGCTTGCCGTTTAGCGCGCCCTGCAACCGAAGTTGGGATGAATCCCCTGAAGGATCTTGGTTGCGCTAAACGTAAACCAGATTACTCGGTCTTCTCATCGATTAAACTGCGCAACGGCGATTCGCCGATGGTGATGTCCTTGGCGCGCACCACGCCGGTGCTGTAGCGCACTTGCACACGGTAGGTGCCCGGCGCCAGCGTGAAGCGTGCCTGCAGCGGTTGCTGGCCGCCGCGGCCGTCGCCGCCGGAGATGTCGCGCGTCGCCACATGTTTGCCGTCCTTGGTCAGCACCTGCACGCGGCTGCCGATGACGCCGTCCTTGCCAGCGACGTTCAGTGTCAGCGGAATGTGCTTGCCGGCCTGCGTGTTGCTGCCGAGCAGGACGACCGAATCCTGACCTTCGTTGTTGAAGATCATGTCGAGATACCCGTCGCTGTTGAGATCGACGAGGCTGACGGCCTGCGTGTTGAAGATCCTTTGCTCCAGGCCGATCTTGGCAGTGGCGTCTTCAAACGTGCCGTCGCCCTTGTTGCGGAAGAAGCGGTTGCAACCTTTGAGGCAGCCGACGACGAGGTCGAGATGGCCGTCGTTGTCGACATCGCCCCAGGCGGCGCTGGTGGCCCAGGCATTCATGTTCGCGAGGTCGCCGGCCTTCGCGGTCACGTCGATGAACTTGCCCTGGCCGTTGTTCTTGAAGAGCAGCGATTTCCCTTTTTGCGGCACGAACAGATCGGGATGTCCGTCGCCATCGAAATCGCCGAAGACGGGATTGATTTTGCCCGGCGTGAAGACGAGGCCGGAATCTTGGGCGAGCGTGAAGACCGGAGCGCCCTGGGCGTTCTTGCGATTCATGACGAGCAGGTTGCCGTAGAGAAAATCGGGCCGGCCGTCGCCGTCCACGTCACAGACGGTGAGCGAGTCGAACTTGACATTGTGCGCGAGCCCGTCGGCGCCGAGGCCGACTTTGTCCGAGACATCCTCGAACGCGATGCCTTTCGGCACGATTGGCGCCGGCTTTTCGGCGGCGAAGTAATACGCCCATTCGCCGTCGCCCTGGCAGATCTTTAGCAGCAAATCGTTCTTGCCCGCGTTCAGCTTCAAGGTGACGCGGTCCTGATCCGGGGCGGCAGCGCGGTAGCTGTTGTTGGCGAGAATCTTTTGGCCGTTCAGCCAGACCGAGAGCGTATCGTCGCTGCCGAGGCTCAGCGGCAAGTCGATCGGCGACGACACTTCGATTTCACGGTAGAGATAAACCGCCGAGTTCACGTTGTGCTGCGGCTTGAAGAGCCTCAGGTCATTGACGGCGCCGTCGGTGAAGTTGCGCTGCTTCCAGGTGATTTTCTCTTTGTCGCGGCCGATGTACTCGGCTTTCAGGTCGAGCCGCTTTTCGCACTCATGCGTGGTGTCGAAGCCGCGGCCGCCGATGTTGTCGAGCGGGCCGAGATAGTGCCACGGGCCAAGCTTCGGCGTGGCGGGGGGCGGCGGTGGTTGCAGGCCGACGTTGCGGTACAGGCGCAGACCGTGATAGCCGTTCGCCAGGAGCAGGTCGGGTTTGCCGTCGCCGTCGTAATCGAGCCAGGCGGCGGCGGTGAGGTTCCAATGCGGATATTTGGGAAGCAGGTGGCTGTCATCGCGGAAGTTGCCGCCGAGGTTCGTGAACAATTTGGGACCCGACGGCGTGGCCAGCAGCAGATCGGGTTTGCCGTCGCCGTTGTAGTCGGCCCAGACTGCCGAGCGGGCGCCAAAGACGCCGGTGAGCGTGCTTTCGCTGAGCGAATCGCCGTTGTTCTGCATAAGCACAACACGACCGCCGCCGACGAGGCACAGATCGGGCTTGCCGTCGCCGTCGAAATCGAGGACGGAGATCGCCTGGGCTTCGGGATCGACGCGCGTCAGCGTGGAGATGTGCGTGAAACCCGGCATGCCGTTGACCCGTCGGAAATCCTCGCCGCCCCAGCCGACGAAATCGCGCTGCGGATTGTAATCTTGAATCTTCAGGCTCGCTTTTACGCGCTGAATCTTGGCGCGGCGATTGTGCAGGTCTTCCAAGTTGCCGTTGACCATGCACGGCACGACGACTTCCTTGCCTTCGAGAATCTGCGGGACGATGCTGCCGAGCTTTTCGGGCGGGCCAGAGTAACTGCGATTGAGGAACGGTTCGCCGTGGCTGTGGTTCCACCACTCGCCGCCGGCGTAGGCCTGATACCACCAGTTGCCGATGCACGTTTCGCTGGCACCGCCGTTGTGGAAGAAGCAGGCGATCTTGCCCGGCTCGGCCCAATCCATTTGCACCTTCCATTCGTTCGGACGCAGGCCGCCGCGGCCGATGTTGTGCTTGATGACGTCGACGGCGTGGATGCCTTTGAGGTCCTTGACTTTGCGGTAGATGATGAGGTTCTTTTCGCGATCCACGATCTCGACGCGCATGAGCAAGACATTCGTCGATTGGGCGATGACCGAGCCGAGGCTCATTGGCGCTTCGACGTAGGCGAGCGAGCGCTGGACGGTCAGCGTGAACAGCGTCGTGAAGAAACCGGCGATCAACAAAAGGCGAAGCGGTTTCATTTGCAGTTCTCCGTGTGCGCCGCTTGCGGCTTTGCGACTGTTTCGCAAGCGGTCCCAGAAACCCGGTTTCTCCGAGAAACCGGGTTTCGGTTCCGTCATTTGGCCTTGAACTTCCCTTGCAATTCCTTCGCTGCCTCCGCCCAGGGCGTGCCGGTGAATTCGCGCTGAATGCGTTCGAGCAGCTTGTTCGCCTGGTCGAGTTGCTTCAACTCGCCATAAGCCTTCGACGCTTCCAGCAGCGCGGCGGCGGTGAGTTCGGGGTAGTCATACGTCGTCGGCACCACGAGCAGCGCGTTGACGGCGTCCTGCCAGCGCTTCTGTTCCAGCCGGCACAGGCCGATCTGCAACTGCGCCTTCGCGCCCAGTTCCGCGGCGGTGCGGCCGGCGACCTGGGTGTAGACGTTCGCCGCCTGATCGTAGTTCTTTTGCTGCTGCCAGGCCCAGGCCATGCCGTAGCGACCTTCGTCGATCCACGTGCTGTTGGGAAAGGCGCCGACGAGCCGTTCGTAGGCTTGCCGGCTCGCGTCCCATTGTTGCATCTGAGCGTAAGCGTGGCCGAGGCGCAACAGCGCGCGGTCACTCAGGCCCTGAACGTTCTGATACTGGCCGTTGTCGCGGAACATCGACAGCCGTTTGATCGCTTCATTGAATTGCTTGTTTTGGATCAGCGTTTCGCCGGCGCGGTACTGGGCCCATGCCACGAGCGGGCTTTTCGGATTCTGCGTGATCGCATCGAATTGGGCCATCGCGCCCTTGATATTGCCCTTGGCCGCGTGAATCGTGCCGATCCGCAGCCGGGCTTTTTCGGTCAGCTCGGGCGACGGCTCCTTGTCGAGCACGTCGGTGAGCAGCTTCAGCGCTTCGTCGTGATCGTGGCGTTGGGCGAGCAGCTCGGCCAATTCGAAGCGCGCCTCGACGGCGAGCGGCACATCGGTGTGGCCTTCGATCAGGTTGCGGTACAGGCCCAGCGCTTTCTTTTCGAGAGGCTGCAGCGGCACCTTGGCGAGCGGCACGAGTGGCGGCGCGAACTTGCTGGCTTGCGGACCGAGTTTGCTGACGATGTCCTTGGCGATTTGGACGCGGGCCGAATGCACTTCCGGCTCCGACAAAATGCGTGTGCCCCAGGCCGCTTCGTAAATCATGCGGGCACGGATGTCTTGTTGCGATTCACTCTTCTTGAGCTGATCGGCTTGCGCTTCCAGGAACGCCACCGCGTCGCGCATGCTGCGGTAGCCATCGTCGAGCGTCTTTTGCGCCTGGGCGACCTCTTCCTTCTTAGGGCTGTTGAGCAATTTGCGGCCCGATTCAAGACGAAGTAAGCCTTCTTCCTTCAAGCATTGGCCCAGCCGCAGAGCCGCTTCGATGGCTTCGGGCTTACCGGGCGATTGCTTGACGACCAGGTCGAAAACGGCACGCGCTTCGGGAAGCTTGCCCGCTTCGCGCAAACAGACGCCTTGGTGATAGCGCAACAGCGGCAACCACGCCGCACGCTCCGGATCGTTTTGCAAACGCGGCTCGTGGAACTCGCGGCCCTTGGCGAGCATGTCGGCCGCCTCGACTGATTTGTTCTGCGAGCGGAGCATGGTCGCTAATTGCACGAGGGCCAAGGGCGCGACGGCGCTCTGTTTGAGGGGATCGTTGACAAAGCGACGCAGCTCGTTGGTGGCGTTATTCAAGTCGTTAGCCAGGGCGAGAACCTTGGCCCGTTCGAACACTGCTTGTGGGAACAGCGGGTGTTTGGCGTAGACCTTGAAAAACGCCTCATAGGCGCCGCGGGCGCTCGCCAGGGCTTTTTGCTTTTCCGCCGGCTGGGCGAGTAAAGTAGCCAGGCGCTGCTGGCACAGGCCGAATTTGATGATAGCGTCGGGAACCTGCGGATCGCGCTGATTGCCCGACACAAAGCCCTCCAGCAAGGCAGCCGAGGATTTCAGTTGTTCTTCCAATTTGCCCGCGGCGAGAGCGTCGTCCGGCACGGCGGATGGAGTTTGGCGCAAGATGCAATCGGCGATGAGATACGGCGTCGCCGCCAATTCACCGCCACGATCGGCAGCGGGTATGGTGTTCAGCGTTTTTTGCGCATTGTCGAGATCACCCTTGCGATAATAAGTCAGGCCGAGCGTGTAGCGGGCGAGCTGAATCTTCGGATACTCCGGATATTTCTCGACGAGCGCCTGGCAGCGTTTGATCGTTTCGTCTTGCACCGCCGCGATCGCCTTGGCCCGTTCCGGCGACGGCGGGTTCTTTTCCGTCTGGGCGATGCGGAAGTAACTGTTTTCGGCAAACGTGAACAGCGCGGCCGGCAGCAGCGTGCCTTTGGCGAACTTCTCCTGGAAACGCTGGCAGATCTTGTCGGATTCGTTGTAATCGCTAGCCAGGTGCAGCGCTTGTGCGAGCCGCAGGGTGATTTCCTCTTCGCGGTCGGGCAACAGTTTTTCGTTGAGGAGCTGCGTGTAGACGCCGGCCGACTCGCGGTTCTGCTTCAGGTGCTGCTGCAAGTCGGCGATTTCGAGGAGGATTTCGCCGCGGCGCGTGGCGGCTTCGGGATCCTGATTGCCAAGCCGCTGCGTGCGCTCCACGGCCTGGCGGAACGTGTTGATGGCGTTGGTCAGAACTTGCTGATAACCGGCGGCGTTGGCGGCTGGATCAGGCGCGGTCCCGACCATGGCTTTGCCGACCCAGAACATGACCTGGTCGGACAGGCGCGGATCGCGATCGACCAGCGGCGGCAAGGTCTTGAGCGCCTCGCCGAACTCCTTGAGCTGCACCTGGCAGAAGCCGATGCGCAATTCCGCTTCGAGCCGCAGCGGCGATTGCGGGTAGAGCTTCGGGAACTCCGCGAAACGCAGCTTGGCCTCCGCAAAACGGCCCGCTTCGTACTGCAACACGCCAAGATAAAATGTGGCCCGCGCCACGTGGTCCGGCGGCGGATTGCGGATCAGTCCTTCGAGGCGGGTGCGGATGATCGGATCATTTTTGAATAGCTGCGGTTGCTGGAGCAGCTTGGGCGCCTCGGCCTTTTGCTTGGCGTGTTCGGTCAGCACGCCGTCGTAATGGTGCGTCGCCTCGGCCCGTTCGTCGGCGACATGATGCGTGCGGGCCAACAGGTAGCGCGCGTGCAAGCCGAATTCCGGATCACCGAACGGGGCGAGCATGCCCAGCGTTTTCTGCGCAGGTACGTATTCCTTAAGCAGGAAGCTGGCGAAACCGAAATGGTAGCGGCCCAGGTCGCGGTACTTGCTGCGCGACAACACGGGATCCTTGACGAACGGCGCCGCCGTGGCCTGGGCGTCTTTCGGCTTCTGCAAGCGCAATTGAATTTCCGCAAGGTCGCAACGGGCGCGGGCTGACCATTCCAGATCGGCGGGCAACATCTGATCGGCGCCCGGCGCGTCGGGCACTTTCTTGGAGAATACCGCGATCGCGACGGCCAGCGGTGCCACCGCTTGCTCAAAACGTTGCTGGGCGGCTTGGCGGCGCTGCGGCGCCTCAGCCGGCTTGGCGTCGGCGATCATCAACTCCTGGATGCCCAGCCCGCGCCAGGCGATGCCGAGGTAGTACTGCGCGAACGGCTGTTCCGGAAAGTCCTTGGCGTTCGCCAAGCCTTGCAGCAAATCGCGCGCTTCGGCAAAGTTCTTGTCCGGTGCTTCGATCTGCGCGAGGGCCAGACCGTAACGCGCGTCATTCGCATGCTTGTGCCCGGCGTATTTCCCGAGAAACTCTTTGAAGCGCTGCACCGCGAACGGATAGTTCTTTTCGTTGAAGGCCTTGCGAGCGCTGTTGAGCTGCAGTTCGGCCGCCTGGTCGGGATTGACTTGGGCAAGAGCCGGCGCCGCAGCGCTGCTAAATAGCACGACGGCGAGGCAGAAACGACGCAATAAGGCGGTAGGTTTCATCCTGAAAGTCTCTCTCTGGCGGCAGGTATTTGGAAGAGGATGCCTTGGGTCCGAATCCGTTCGCGGGCGCAAACCTCCTTGTCCGTCGATCGATTGGACGACACGGGGCGGGACTAGGTTCCCGCGCTGGAGCCGATCGTGCCGGCGAAAGGGGGGAAGCGCCGACACTTCTAACTCGCTATCATGGCAGGGTTGGCCGTATCCGTCAACAGGGGGCGCAATGAAAAATTGGTTAGCCGCGACGCGCTTGCGGAGCGCTGCGCCGGGGCCGCGCTGCGCTAGCGCGTCGCGGCTCACCGAATCCGGTCAATTCATTTCCTGCCGGCGCCGGCGCAGCTTGGTCACTTCCATCTCGAGCGCGGCACGCCGATCGTGTTCGAGTTGGCGCATGCGGCGCAGGCCGAAGCGGGCGGTGGCGAGAAAATCAAACGATGCCAACAGCAATATCGCCATGAGCACGCTCAGGGCGATGATCACGTACCAGGTGATGAAGCGCACCGATGCTTTGGCTGCTTCGGTGAGCGGCTGGCCTTCCGCCGGCCTTAAGGCGCCGACATCTTGATCGAGAAAAAACCAGCCGACGAGCATGCCCGCGAACACCAAGAGAAGCACGGAGCAAACCATGCGGCGGCGAATTTGCTTTGCGTAATAGAGACGATCCTCGGCTGCCAGCTGCGGATCAAGCCGCAGCTGAGCGAGCGTGTAGCGCTGCCGCCAGCCGAAGAACACGGCGACGAACACGATGATCGCTGCCAGCGGGATGCCGATGCCGAGTTCCACGGGGTGACTCGAAATGGTGGTTGGTAGTTCCGCCTTCAGGCGGCGCTTATCGCAGAGCCCGCCTGAAGGCGGAACTACGAACGCGATTACTTCAGCCGTTGCAGCCATACGCTGATCACGCGTGCCACCTGGATCATGCCGTCGGGGTCGCAATTTGCCGGCGTGTCGCTCAGGCGGTGCCAGTGCGGATAATCGAAATCGATGATATCGACCGCCGGGATACCGACGTTCTGCAGCGCGATGTGATCGTCGAGCACGCGGTCGCCGAGACGATCCTGAAACGCGGCACATTTCAGCTCCGCGCCGGTACGCCAAAGCTTGATGCACAGCTCGCGCGCCTTGCCCCACGAGTGGCCTTCCACCGGAAAATGCGGATTCTTGCCGGCGATCATGTCGAACAAAACGGCCGCGACGTAGTCGTGCCGATACTTCGTCGCGCGCCAGGTCTTGGCGAAATGCTCCGAGCCGAAGAAATAGCGGTCGCCTTCGCGCTCAAAGATGTACTCTTCGCCGTCGAAGAAAACGAGATCGATGCCGACCTTGGTGTCCAGCTTGGGCAGGTGATGCGCCAATTCCATCAGCAGGGCGACGCCGGAGCCGCCGTCGTTGGCGCTCACGAATTTCTCACGCCATTTGCGCGGGTCGGGCTCTTGATCGGCGATGGGCCGGGTGTCGTAGTGCGAGCAGAGGATGATGCGGCGTTTGCGCTCGGGGTGGATCGAGACAATCAGGTTGGTCATGCCGACGGCATTACGCTGGCTCGTTTGCTTGGCCTCGAAAGTCTGTTCTTGCGCTTTCAGGCCCAGGCCCGCGAAATGTCCGCGGATGATCTCCTGCTGCCGCTTCATGCCCGTCGTGCCGCTTTGCCGTGGGCCGAGGTTGCAGATCAACTCGAGGTAGCCCATGACACGCTCGGTGTCGATCTCAACGGCCTTGGGCATATCCTTGGCGCCGCCGGCGCGATCTTGGGCGAACTCGGTGCGCGGCTTCTGGCCGGGTTCTTGAGGTTCAGCTTCTTCAAACAATTCGTGATACGCGGCACGGTTCTTGGCTCGCACCGCCGCGGAGACGTCGTCACGAAAGCCGAAGTGGTAGACCACATAGCCTCCGAGCCCCAAGGCTGCCACGATCATTGCGATGCGGATCAAGGCTCCATCCTCCCATGCGAAGCATTTCCCCCCTTATACGTCATTGGGCGCGGGCTGTCCATGGAACATGGGTCGGAGACGAGTGCAGCGGCGCTGCGCTGCGAGCGCGAAACGGCAAGCCACATGCTATTGATTGGGAAGTTTCCAATATTCGTCAAACAGGCCAGCGGCGCGCACCTCGATGCCCAGCGGATCGTTCTTGGCCGGCGCCAGTTTCAACACCGCCCAATCGCCCAGGCGCGGGTACAACAGCGCGTTCGTGCCGCGGAAGTCGGCTGCGTGAAACGTGTGGCCGGAGTTGAGCACCACGTAGCGTGCCGCGTTCAGCGGATTGGGCTGGATCATCACCGGCACGTGACCGTCGGCGGCGTATTTCTCGCCCGCACAGGTGATTTCATCCTTGGTCCAGCGCAGCGGCAAGTTTTCAACGACCTGCGCGATCAACGCATTCGACGAAGGATCGCCAAACAGGATCAAGTGTTTCGTCGCGATATCTTCATTGGTGACGTCGATGTCGTCCTTGATCGGCACCTGTCCGCGCAGGTATTTCGCCCATTCGGCCTGGAAACGTTTCAAGTTGGCATCCGCGTACGCTTGCGTGGCGGTGTGCCAGGGCTTGCCGGTGCCGCGCACACATAGGAAAGCGTCAGTGAAGGCGTCGTCGATCGGACCTTGCAGGCCGGTGATCTTCTGTGGGCGCTGCAAGCGCTCGGTGAAGAGCTTCTGCGGCAACACGGCGCGCCAGCCGTCCGCGCCGCGTTGCAGGTACAAGTGCGTGCTGCCGTTCTGGTGCGTCCACGGCTTGACGTCGAGCTTTTGCTGATCGATGACCACCTGCTGATTCTGCGTGGTCCCCTCCGGCAGCGTGAGGTGAAGCGCTCGGATGTTCTGCGTCGTCAGATTGTAGCCGCCGTCGTGCCGATCGCCTTCGACCGTCGCTTGTTGATAGTGGCGCTCGAGGCCCATGATCTCGACCCAGGCGCAGCTTGCGTACTTCATCGTGTAGGTCGTGAAGCGCACCTGGCGCGGATAATCGTCGCGGCCATGGTGCGCGTATTCGCTCCAGTGCAAGTCGGCCTTGGCTTGCCATTCCGGCGGAAACTTGTGTTCCAAATCGGGAGCGATGATGTGCGTCATGTCGATGCCGAGCTTCTTCAGCTTTGCTTCGATGTTGTCGGCTGCTAGCTTTTGCGGATCCTTGGCCCCGGAGTAAGCGACGACGGGGACGTTGAAGGCATTGGCGGCGTAATCGACGGCATCGTAAATCCGCAGGCATGCTTCCTGATAAGTCGGCAGTTGCTCGGGCAGATTCTTGACATAGCCGTGCGTCGTGGTGAAGCCGGCGCCAGGGCCGATGCAACACCAGCGATCGGGCCAATGCAGCCCCAGGTGCCAGGTGCCGGCGCCACCCATCGAGAAGCCGCGAAGCACGATCTTGCTCGGATCGGCCAGCTTTTCCCGGCCGGCAAAGCGTTCGTTGTTGAAGAACGACTCGATCGCCTCGAAAACGTCCGCTTCGCCGGCCCAGCGATAAGCGTTGTTGCCGCGCCCGAAGATGTCGATGCGGACGTACTGCAGGTCCTTCGGCGCTGCCTTGTCGCCGCTGTTGGCGTTGAGGAACTTCACCTCGGTGAGCGTCGTATCGCGGCCATGCAGGACAACATCGACACGCCAACGTTTGCTCGGATCCTTGCCGTAGGCCGCGGGCAGCGTCACCGCATACGGCTGCACCGAGCCGTCGATGCGCGAACGGTAGCCGCGCGGCACGGCGTGGCCGAGCGCCTGCATCCAGGGGGTTTCGCCGGTGCTCAGGAATTTCGCCCGCAGCATCCCGCGATCGAGAACGGCCAGCGTGGCGAGATCGCTGTCTTTCACCTTTTCGAAGAACTCGTGATGCTCGACGATAGCGACGGCGGCCTGGTGATAGATTTCGACATCCGCCAACGCCGGATCGCGCACGCCCTGTTTTCGCAGCGACGCGATTGCTTTCCCGAGCCGGTCGGTCTTGGCTTTGATTTCCTTGAGCGTGACCGCGGGGGGCAGGTTTCCGGGAGGGAGCGTGAAGTCCTGAGCGGCCAGCACCGTTGCCAGCAACAACGCAAGGACCGCCGACACGCTGGTTTGAACGATTTTCATGGTGCAATTCCTACTCTAAACACGGATTCCTTTGCCTCTACGACCCGAAAATACCCGCCCTATGTCAACATTGCAATCAATATGGCATAATGAACCGCACAAGACCAGTGCCTTCGGATTGTCAATTGCTGGACCATGGCCACCAACCCCTTCCGCAACCTGCCCTCCGTCAACGCGGTCCTGGACATTCTCGCCGTCCAGGCCTTGGAGCCGCGGCACGCCCATGACTTGGTCGTCGCCGCGATTCGGCAGGAATTGGACGACGTGCGTCAGCGTCTGACCCAGGGCGAAAGTCTCGATGGTCTGGCGGATGCCGAAGCCATTTCCACACGCGTCATCGGCCGTCTGGATCGCGAATTGCGCCCCAAGCTGCGGCGTGTCATCAATGCCACCGGCATCGTCCTGCACACCAATCTCGGTCGGGCGCCGATCGCCGAGGAAGCGGCACGGGCGGCGTATGAAGCGGCCCGCGGCTATCTCAATCTTGAACTGGATTTGGAAACCGGCAAGCGCTCGTCGCGCCAAAACGCCATCCGCGAGTGGGTGTGCCGGCTGACCGGGGCCGAGTCGGCGACGGCGGTCAACAACAACGCCGCCGCCACCGTCATCGCGCTGCGGGCGCTGTGCCAGGGCAAGGAAGTCATCATTTCACGCGGCCAGCTCATCGAGATCGGCGGCAGTTTTCGCATTCCGGAAATCATGGGTGTCTCGGGCGCCATCCTGCGCGAAGTCGGCACCACGAACATCACCCGGCTCAGCGACTTCGAAAAGGCCATCGGCCCCAACACCGCGGCGCTGATGCAAATTCACACGAGCAACTATCGCATCGCCGGTTTCACCGAATCGGTGCCGATCGCTGACCTGGTTGCCCTGGGGAAGAAGCACAATCTCGGAGTGATCGACGACATCGGCTCCGGCGCGATGATCGACTTCCATCGCTTCGGGTTCGAGGGCGAGCCGGTGGCGCGCGCCAGCATCGCGGCCGGGGCCGATCTCGTCCTGTTCAGCGGCGACAAGCTTCTGGGCGGGCCGCAAGCCGGGATTCTGGCGGGCAAGCGCGGTAGCATTGAGACAATTGAGAAGGACCCGCTGATGCGCGCCTTTCGGCTCGACAAGATGTCGTTGGCCGCGCTGGAGGCGACGCTGCGGATTTACCTGAACGAAGAAGCCGCGCTGCGCGACGTGCCGGTGCTGCGGCTCTTGAGTACACCCCTGGACGAATTGCAGCGGCGCGCCCAGGACCTGGCCGCGCGTTTGAGCGAAGCGACCGGCATCGGATCGATCCAGGCCGCACGCGATGTTGCTTACGTCGGCGGCGGCTCGTTGCCCGATCAAAAGATGGTTGCCTGGGTCGTCGAAGTGCCGGCCGAGGGCATCAGCGAAACCACCGTCGCCGAGCGGCTGCGGCTGGGAGAACCGGCCGTCATGTGCCGGGTGCGCGCGGGGAAAATCGTGCTCGATGTGCGCACGGTGTTCCCGGAGCAAATCGATGAGCTGGTGCAGGCCATGCATAAGGCGACGGCGATTGACTGATCCCGCCTGAACCTTGAGACGACGTCAACGGTCATTTAGCCGGCGCGCTTGCTCGCCGTGTAACCCGGACATCCACGGCGAGCAAGCGCGCCGGCTAAATGAGTCTTGCAAAATGATCGAACTCGACGGCGCCGAAGGTGAAGGCGGCGGCCAAATCCTGCGCACCAGCCTGGCGCTTTCCCTGATCACGGGTCGAGCGTTTCACTTGCAGAATTTGCGCGCCGGCCGGTCCAAGCCGGGCCTGCAGCCGCAGCACCTGATGAGCGTGCAGGCGGCAGCCACCATCGGTCAGGCGACCCTGCGCGGCGCGGCGCTGGGCAGCAAGGATCTCGTCTTCGAGCCGGGAACGGTGCAGCCCGGCACATATCACTTCAAGATCGGCACCGCCGGCGCCACCGGACTCGTCTTACACACCATTTATCTGCCGCTCGCTCTTGCCGGCGGTCCGAGCACCGTGACGATCGAGGGCGGCACCCACGTCAAGGCCAGCCCGTGTTTTCACTTCTTGCAATCGACTTGGTGCGCATACCTGGCATGCCTCGGGATCGGCATCAAGCTGCAGATGCGCCGGCCTGGGTTCTTTCCGCGCGGCGGCGGCGTGATCCAGGCCGACATCGCCCCCTGCCCTGCGATTCGTGGGCTTGAGATCAAGACCATGGAGCCGGTGCGCAGCGCGACTGGGTTCAGCGCGGTCGCCGGGTTGCCCAAACACATTCTGGATCGCCAGGCGGAGACCATTGCGCGGCGCATGAGCGAACTCGACCTGAAAGGAGACGTTCGCTTGGAAACCTGGAGCGGCGGGCCGGGCACCGTCGCGGGCATCGAATTGGCCACCCGGCCGGCGCCGACGTTTTTCTTTGCGCTCGGGGAACGCCGCAAACGCGCGGAAAATGTCGCCGACGAAGCGCTGGATCAGGCGGCAGAGTTTCTGCACACCGAGCCTTTGGGAGTCGATGAGCACAGCGCCGATCAGCTGGTGTTGCCCTTGGCGTTGTCGAGGGAAGCGTCGCATTTTGCGGCAGCGAAATTGTCATCGCATCTTCTCACGAACATCGGCGTCATTCGTCATTTCGTTGAGCGCAAGGTCCACGGAGATGGCCATTTGGGGAAACCGGGAGTCGTTCATTTCGAATGAAGTCGGCAGCGCCGCATGGCATGATTCCCGAGGGGCTTCTCCGCATGAATTCCCAACTCGGTGGTGTCTCAGTTTGTGGTGTGGCCGTCTCGGCTGCACGGTGCAGGCGGGACGCCCGCACCACAATAATGTTAGACTGAGCCACCACCCACGACTCGGTTCTGGTCCTGAAAAAATCGAATAGCCCCTTTCCGGCCGCGTCTAGGTGTGGTAGATCATACCCGTGCAGGCGGTTGGTAGATTGTCTGCGCATGGTATGCACTGGTGCTTCTTGTTTACTCCATATGGAGGAAGGTTCCACAATGAACAAGCGTTTGATTGTGGGGGCTTTCGCGCTGACGGCGATGGTTACCATCGCGTTCGCCGATGACGCCCTCAAGTCCGGTCCGCAGACCGGCACCAACATCCCCGGTCCGTTCCATCCGACGAACCTGACGGGGGCCCAGGCCGGCAAGAAACATTGCTTGGTCTGACAGTACGGTGGCAGCGCTGTCGCTATGGTCTTCGCGCGCGGGACCAGCGACAACTTGACCGGTCTGGTCAAGAAGCTCGACAAGTCAAAAGTCAACAGTTTCGTCGTCTTTCTGAGCGACGACGAGGACCTCGGCGACAAGGTGAAAGCCCTGGCCGAGAAGGAAGGGATCAAGAAGACCATTTTGACCATTGACAATGTCGCCGGACCCAAGGCGTACAATGTCGCCAAGGATGCCGAAGTCACGGTTGTGCTTTACAACAATCGCGAAGTGAAAGCCAACCACGCTTTCAAGAAGGGCGAATTGAACGCCAAGGGCATCAAGGCGGTCTTGGCGGACCTGCCCAAGATTCAGTCCCAGTAGCTTGTTCGAATCGAACCGTTCCGAAAAGCGCCGTCGAGAAACTCGACGGCGTTTTTGTTTGACTGTTCGTGTCCCGCTTGCGTTCAGCGTTCGCGAAAGCCTGTCGCGGACATCAAACGCAAGCAGCGGCGCTATGCCAAATCGCGATCTTCGAACAGAATCAATCCGAACAACAAAGCGATGACGGTGTACGTGATGCCGTACAGGGCGACGTTGGCGGTGTAGAGGGCGTAACGGTCTGCGGGCAGCGGCAAATCGCGAATGATGGCGGTGCCGACGTCAAACAAATCCAGCCCCGGCAAAATCGTGTCAAAAGCCTGGGCCATGAAGTGAATGAGCGGATAGGCCAAGGTGGTCACTTCTTTCATCACCGACGTGAGGTGTCCCAGGAAATAGATGATCAAGCAGGCCGTGACGTTGACAACCATCGGCACGCGTGTCGCCATGGCAATGGCTGCCGCGACCAGCACCATCACTTGACAATAGCCGATGATCAGCCCGGGCAGCGCTTCGCCGGCGTCATTGATCCAAAAGCCGACGCCCCGGAACAGATCGCCCACGCTGCTTTGCGGGAACAGGCTTTCGGCGGCCTGCACGACCCAGACCGGGTCGGGAATCGCTGGGGCGCCGAAGCCGGGATCCCAGGTTTGCTTGAAGAGAATTATCCAGACCAGCGCCCAGCCGAGCAAGACGGTCATGGCCAGGGCGGCGCCGGCGATGCCAAAGAACTTACCGAGCAGAAACTGCCGACGTGAGACCGGCTTGCTCATCACCGTGACGGCGGTGCGGCCTTCGATTTCGTCATGCACCGAAATGCTGGCCACGACCACGCCCAACAGCGCCGGGAACAGCATCGCAAAGGCGTAGCACAATTCCTTCACCATCTTGATGTCTTCGCCAAACGTGAAGTACGGAATGAACGGCGCCACCAACATCATCATGGTGGCCGCGAGCATCAGCAGCCAGAACATCGGTTGCCGCAGGCCCTCGCGGAATGAGGCAAACGCCACGGCCCCGCCCTTGGGCCACAAGGTCAAAAGCAGCGCCAGACTTCCGACAAACAGGTCCGCGCCCAGTTGCAGATGCAACACGGCGCAGTACAACCGGCCCCAGCGCGCCAAAATAGCCGGATCGTTGTTCTCGTTCATGAAATACGCGGCGACAGCGCCCAGGCCGACGGCCACGCCCACGATCTGCACCCAAAAACCGGCTTCGCGCAGACGCCGGCGCGTGCGCGTGCCGACCGCCACCAGCCACGGCAAGGCGGCCAACTCCTGCACGGCAATGAGCGCCGTGCAAGCCACAAGTAGCGAGAAGAACTGTCCGCCCATGAATGTTCCCAAATGCGAACCGTAGTGCGGGCGGCTCGCCTGCACGAATTGTGCAGGCGAGCCGCCCGCACTAAGAACATGTCACATACGAATTTCGAACTCCGTGAACTCCTGCACCGCCTCGTCATATTCCTGGCGTAATTCGATATGTTCCGCCAGCTGCCGGGCCACGGCCTGCAGAAAACGCCCGACCTCCGCAGCCTCGCCTTCCGCGACCAGCTCGACGCGCCGATCCGGCAGGTTCTTCACATAGCCGGCGACCGCGAAGCGTTGGGCCAAGTCGTGGGTCGCATAACGAAAACCAACCCCCTGGACGTGGCCCTGGTATTGCACACGCTTACATACCTTCATCGCAGACCATTTCCTTACGCATCCGGTGGGCTTATGGTTCGATGGGTTTTCCCGGCTGCAACCCCCAGCGCAGCTTATCGCGCAGGGTTTGGTAATAGCTGCGGCCCGGCACCTTGACCAGGCTGAACGACACCGGCGCCATACGAATGACCACACGCTGCCCCGGTCCCAAGGGCGCCGCTTCCTGGCCGTCAACAATGACCGCCGCCTGCCGTGCCCCCTGCCCCAGGCGGACGACGTGGACCTTTTCGGCCGATTCAACGATCGGCCGGTAGGTCAGGGTATGTGCACAGATCGGCGTGACGACGAAGGCCGACAATTCTTGGGCAAGAATAGGGCCTCCCGCCGACAGATTGTGGGCGGTCGAGCCGATGGGCGAGCTGATGATCAGGCCATCGCCGCTGAAACGGGCCACGGGCAAGCCGTCGATTTCCAATTCCAAGTCGAGGATATGAAACGGCGGCAGCGCATGCACGACAACTTCATTGAGGCCCAGCAGCACCCCCCCTGGCCCCCCCTTGTCAAGGGGGGGGAACGGGTTCCCTGGCCCCCCCTTGTGAAGGGGGGGAAGCGGGGGGGGGGGTTGGCTGTCGCCTTCCACGAGACATTCGAACATCAAGTGGCGCGTGACACCATAATTGCCCTGGGCAACCTCTTGAAACGACCGTTGGAAATCGTCGGGATGAATGTCGGCCAGA
>Ga0209726_10001508_pt1 | contig 37413 bp, 31 predicted proteins | sample Subgrocontami54m_FD_187453 | JGI IMG/M metagenome (GOLD analysis project Ga0209726, IMG submission 187453) | Subsurface groundwater microbial communities from S. Glens Falls, New York, USA - GMW46 contaminated, 5.4 m (SPAdes) (version 3) | ecosystem: Environmental > Aquatic > Deep subsurface >...
TCGGTCAAATCGTGGTCCTCGATACTCGGAGATCTCTGTTTTTCCACGGGTCAAATATCATTAGCAAGGGCGGGGCAATTCTGATTAGCGGCCACACCTCACCAGGCAAGATATCCAAAGCCTCAATAGCGCTGACGCTATCACGGCGTTTTTTGCACGGCTTGGCTACAAAACCGACGCGCGCACAACCCAAACAGCAGGCAACCTTGGCATCACCGCAGACAGTACAGTGCGCCCGATCAAGAACATCGAGCTGATTACGGATCAGGAAGGTTTGCTCCAGGTCTATCTGTTCGAGCTACAGAGCGTCACCGTGGCTCACACGCGGGCGTTGGCCAGGGCTTTCCGCAATCGGGCCGGCAATTATCTTTTGATTTTGACAAGCGACTACGACCAACTGGACTTTGTCCTGCTGGAAAAGTACTTGCCAGTGGATGGCGCCGATGGGAACAGCCTCGGCCAGAGACAGGTAGGCATCCGCCCGCGCATCCTCACAATCGAGCGGCTGAAACCTGGGCCGGTTCATCTGCGGGTTCTGCGGCGCCTGACTTGGACGGAATCCGATCCCTTCGGGCAGTACGATAAGCTTCTTTCGGCGTACGCCCTCGCCGACTGGTCCGAAGATTACTTCAATAACCGCGCGCTCTTTTCGGATTACTATCTCAAAGAGCGCCTCCCCGGTTTCCCCATATGGACGGACGACCCGAAGCCTTCGTTTCTCAGACTGCGCGAACTTTATCAGCGGGCGGCATCGCGGTTTGCCGGAAAAGAACGAAAGCATCTATCTCAGGAGCTGGTCGAGCCTGTTCTTCGAGTCTTGGGATTTGAGGCTCGACCCGGCAAACCATCGCAATTAGCTTCAGCCGATCCCCAATACCGGCTTTACTCAGCAGAAAAGAAGGACGCTCTCCTCACTCTTTGCCAAGTTTATCCCTGGGACCGGTCTTTGGATGGGAAAGATGACAGGCGCGATAAGGAAACCCAAGAGGAAAACCCTGGCGCGGTAGTTGTGAGCCTCTTGGAAAAAGGGGAGTCGCCGTGGGTCGTGGTCACCAACGGTAGGCTCTGGCGCCTCTACGCCAAGCGGACTCACGCCCGCGCGACCAATTACTACGAGATCGACCTCGACGAGGTGCTTTCCCAATCCGGTCCGCACGCGCCGGAGATTGCCGAGTCGTTTCGTTATTTCTGGCTATTGTTTCGCAGCGACGCCTTCGAGCCGGTCGAGGTCGAGCACGAGGGGAAGAAACGCACGTTGTCCCTTCTCGACCAGCTCCTGCTATACAGCGAAGACTACGCGAAGGAATTAGGCGAGCGCTTAAAAGAGCGAATCTTCGAAGACATCTTCCCTCACCTCGCTGCCGGTTTCATTGCCTTCATACGCGAACGTGATGGCATGCACGCCGATATTACGCAGGAAGCGTTGAATACGGTTTACCAGGGAACGCTGACCCTGCTTTACCGACTGCTCTTTCTGCTCTACGCCGAGTCGCGCGACCTGCTTCCCGTGAAGGAGGTGCGCGGCTACTTTGAAGCGAGCCTGACAAAGTTGAAGCAAGAGGTTGCCGAAACCGCGGGGAATATCGAGGACGAAGTTGAGGAGAAGTTCAAGAAACACTACCGGGAAGACGATTACCGACTTTATGACCGGTTGATGCGGCTCTGTCGAATCGTCGACAAGGGCGACGCAACACTAAACGTGCCAGTCTATAATGGCGGCCTCTTTCTTTCGGAGCCGGAAGAAATGGACGACAGCTTCGAGGCAGACGCGGGCAGATTCCTCAACCGCAACAAAGTCCCCGACCGTTACCTCGCTCTGGCCATCGATCTCTTGGCAAGAGATGAGGATCGGAAACGGCATGATCTCGTGTTCATTGATTTTAAGTCTCTCGGCGTCCGCCAGCTCGGCTCGATCTACGAGGGCCTTCTGGAGTTCAAACTGCGCATCGCCGAACGCAAGCTTGCCATCGTCAAGGAAAAAGGCCGCGAAATCTATATGGACTTCAGCAAGCTAGAGGAAAAAATCCGTGAACGGGCTGAACACCAGCACCGGATCAAGAGAAAAGGACAGGTCTATCTCGAAAACGACAAGCACGAACGCAAAGCTACCGGCTCCTATTACACTCCCGATCACATCGTCAAATATATCGTGGAGCACGCCGTCGGTCCGGTCTTGAAAGAAAAGTTTGAAGGTATGCGCCCGAAGCTCCGCGAGGCGCAGCAAAAGCGCCGGGCATTTTTTGACAAGCAGCAAGCGCTGCGTAAACAGGGCCTACGAACCGAACCGGAGAACAAAGCAGAGTTCATCGGCCAGGACTTGGTCGACGAACTCTTCAACATCAAGGTGCTCGACATGGCCATGGGCTCCGGCCATTTCCTGGTCGAAGCCGTCGATTACATCACCGACAAGACGCTCGATTTCCTGAACGCCTTTCCGTGGAATCCCGTTATCGCTTATCTCTCACGCATGCGCGACACAATACTACAGGAGATGGACGATCAAGGAATTACCATCGACCCAAAGCGTCTCACCGACGTGAATCTCTTGAAACGCCACGTCCTCAAACGTTGCATCTACGGCGTGGACATAAACCCAATGGCCGTCGAGCTTGCCAAAGTTTCCCTCTGGCTCGACTGTTTCACCCTCGGCGCCCCGCTCTCATTTCTAGATCACCATCTCCGCTGCGGTAACTCCTTGATTGGAGTCACGGTGGAAGAAGTCGATAAGATTCGCGCTGCCAAAGGTCAGCTCCTTCTGTCGGCTTCAACAGACTGGCAGGGCTTGCTACAGGCCATTCAAGGGATGATCGAAGTCGGAGGCCTGCCGGACGTAACCTCGGCGCAGGTCGCGAGATCCCGCTCCACCTACAAATCCGCCCTCTCAAACTTGGAGAACTTCAAAAAGATCCTCGACGTTCACACCGCCCGCTGGTTTGTCGAGCCTCCGAGCGGAAAACCCGGCGGCAAAACGACGAAGGCGAAAGAAAATCCCTTCGACTACGTCCTCAAAAGCGGCGACCTCTTCGAATGGTCCCACGGCAAAAAAGCGCCCCTCCTGGACGTGGAGCCCTATCGCACTCTTCTTTCCAACTGCGCCCGCGTCGCAAAAGAAAAACGCTTTTTCCACTGGGAACTCGAATTCCCCGAAGTCTTCTACGGCCCACGAGCGGGGACAACACAGGCAATAGAAAGACTCCGGGGTGCCGGTTTTGATGCGGTGATAGGAAATCCACCGTATGACGTCCTAGCAAGTGAGGAACTTGGCTACGACGTGGCTGACGACCTAAGATTTTACGAGGCGGCGCAAGTCTACGAGCCTGCAATTCGAGGCAAGAAAAATCTATATAAGATATTCATCTGCCGCGCCGTTGCCGAAACGTGTGCCGAAGGTGCTTGTTCATTTATCGTTCCCATGCCGCTCTTGGGAGACGATCAGGCAGCAGGCGTCCGCAGGATGTTGCTTGAAGAGACTAGCTTAATTGCTATCGAGGCTTTTCCTCAAAAGGACGATCCCTACAACAGAGTTTTTCCAGAAGCCAAACTTTCAACAACCATCTTCGTTACGCGCAGAAAACCTTCAAAGATGCCCTTCACCGTCCGTACTCACCGTGGGCGGTATATAGAAACCGACTCTCCGCCACTTAAATTATCGCCCCGTGAAATCCTGGCATTTGACCCGGAGAATTCGGCTGTGCCTTCTTGCACCCAAGCCGATTGGGAACTTGCGGTTCGCATTTTGAACCAGGAAGGCATCTGCCGCCTTGGACAGATGACAAAGTCGTTCCAGGGCGAAGTTAATGAAACCAATGAGGGAGCGCGAGGCAGCCTGACCAATTCGCTCGCATCTCCCTTGGTTCTCCGTGGTTCCAACGTCTGTATGTACGCGGTGCGGGAAGCTTCACAGGGTGAAGACGTTCATTTGAGTGTCAAGAAATTTCTTGCGGGCAAGGACAAAGATTCCAAAGCTTTCGCTTACGAACGAGAGCGCGCAGGATTTCAGCGCAGCTCACCGCAAAACAATTTTCGACGAATCATTGCCTGTCGAATCCAAAAGGGGAGTTTCTGCTTCGACACGGTTAGTTACGTCACAGACGAGTCTTCGAAAATCGACTTGGATTTGCTCGTTGCGTTCCTGAACTCAGAAATCTTGGACTGGTACTTCAGACTTGGAAGCACAAACTCAAAGGTAAACGAGTATCAGTTCAATGCGCTGCCCATGCCGACGATCTCCGGCGAAGCTACTAAGGTTGATTGGCAGCCGGTTTTTGAAAAACGTGACTGGAAGGATTTAGCTGAGCTTCTTTGTAAGGCTTGCACGCAGGCAGGGTCAATTCCGAAACCGGTGGCCGAGGCTTTAGTAGCAATGAGTCGTCGGATTCAGGAGATCGAGGCCAAGCGCGTGCTCAAGAACCGCTCTGAGCGGTCGCGGCTCGCGCCTGAGTGCCAGCCCATCCAAGACGCCATCGACTCGGTTCTTTTTCGCTATTATGGCCTGTCGGAAGATGACGCAAAATATATTCAGGAGCGGCTAAAGGAGATGCTGTAATGGGACACATCCGGCTCGGTCGTCTTCCGAAGACAAGGTCGTGGTCTCACGTTTTTGAGGCCCTAACTGGCGACTCCATCAGCCCTCAGCAAGTGGCAGGTTCCATTGCTGTTGCGGCACAGAATCAATTCTCTGCTTTTGAACGTGACGAAGCTATCAACTACTGCTTTTGGGCCTTAGTCAGAATTGTGACCGCAGCCCGGGGAAAAGATTTTGCAGGGGAGCTTCAGCAGCTTAAAGTTTCGGAACGCCACATCACCTCGGGACTCGCCTTTGTACAGCAGGTCGGTCAGGCCATCGAAAGGGAAATTTTGAGGAGAGGTCATCGAACGGTTTTTACTCAGATGGCCGCACTGAGTCTCCGGGAGGTCCTATCAGCCACGATCATTGAGGAATCAAGATCCCTTTTTGGAACAGGCCTGAGAGAAGTCCAAGCGGCATGTCGCGCAATTTCTACCCAAAAACGTTTTGGGGAGCTCGCGAAAGAGTTCTTCGCAAAATTCATCAGTCGGTCAATTCGTCACCTTACAGACAAGGAACTCTCAAACCATGTAGCCCCCGAAGCAGCTCTCGCCTCCCCTGGACAGGTAGTTGAATTTCAAAAAGCCTTAGATCGGTACTGCCTCGAATCCGCAAAGATAGTCGAAGAGTTCGCTGCTGGCTGGTTTTCAAAACATAACTGGGAGACAAACAACGACATCCCTGAAGAGGCTGCTGCCGGCTTTACCAGCTATGCCTTGAATAAAATTCAGATGGAACTCCGGGAGATGCACCGGTGAGTCGTGTTGTTGTCTTGGCCGATGACGCCGAAGCCCCCACGAGAGCCTCCAGTGACGATACGGTTCTTAGACTGAACACGATCGGGCGAAATCCCAACGTACGTCTTGAAGTAGACGTTTTCCGCATTCGGTTTCTACGCGATCTTCCGGATCGGTTAGACGATCTCTTACGCCTGGCGGCATTCATTTATGCGTCAGACACGCGGGTTTCTCGTGGCAGCTCCAAAGATGTGTTTGCGGCTAGCTGGCAGCGAACCTTTCGCCTAGTTCTTCCTGTTTGGGATCTCGACTTCTGGAACGCTCCTAATGTGCAAGAAAATCTGATCGAAAGTCTAGAATTTCTTACTGGCGATGTTTACTCGTTTGACTTCACACAACGAACAAAGCGTGAACCATCGCAAGGCATACTTCAGTTTAAAGAGCTGCTCGGTCCATTTCCTCAAGTGGATGTCGCGGTCCTGTTTTCAGGAGGTACAGACTCCCTCGCCGCGGTTCTCGAATCAATCCAAGATAGCCACCATCCTATTCTTGTCAGTCATAGGTCCGCCCCGGCGATTGATAGTCGACAAAAAGCTTTGGTAGAAGAGGTCCGATCTCGCTTTTCACAGTGGGCCTTCCCTCACGTAAGCATGTGGGTCAACCGGGCTGGCGGAAAACGTCTGGTGGAGCCGACGCAAAGAAGTCGGTCGTTTCTATTTACGTCTCTAGGCGTTGTGACGGCTAGCTTGCTTGATCTAAACGAGGTGAGACTCTGTGATAATGGCGTCGTGAGCATCAATCTACCCCGTTCCGGAGAAAACGTAGGTACGTTTCTCTCGCGTTCAACTCACCCCAGGTTTTTGTCACTCGCTCAAGACTTCATGAGAGCGGTTACGGGTCGAGAGGCACTGCAAATTCGAAATACTTTTCTATTTAAGACAAAGAAAGAGGTTATGGACGTCGTTGCGAGGAGCCGGTATCCCGAGCTTCTGCAAGAGACCGTGTCCTGTGCACACCCGGAAGGGAAAACCAAACTCCGACCACATTGTGGTGTGTGTTCTCAATGCATAGATCGGCGGTTTGCCAGCGTAGCCGCTGGACTAGAAACACATGATCTCGTTAACCGGTACGAAAAGGACATCTTTTTGCAGGCACTTCAAGACGGAGCGGACCGCACCCATGCAGAAAACTATGCTCGGTTCGCAACCACATTAGAATCACTACAGAACGCTGACCAATTTTTTGAAACCTTCCCAGAGCTTTACGACTCCCTACCTGTCGACGGCGATTCGGAAACGTTCGGTCAAAACCTTTGGGGCCTATTCCAAAGACACCAGCGAACAGTGAATGATGTTCTGGAGAGTCAAATCCGAAACCACTCCAGCGATATCCGCCAGGGAACGCTGCCAGGTTCGTGCCTTCTGCGAATGGTAATTAGTGGTCAGCACAAAGTCGATCCCAAAATACGTTATGTTGAGCGCCTTCGGTCGTTAATCTGTAAAAGCATTCCTGCAGCATTTCAAACACAAGAGGCAAAAAATGAGCGGCACGTGCAAGATGTTGGAGAGTCGATTTTTCAAGCTGCCCAGGAAACCTTAGAACGTGAATCTCCACAAATTCCTTTTGGAGTTGTAACCACAAAACCCGACTTTGCGAAAGCGGAAGGAAGTGGGGTTCCTCTATTCGTCGAATTCAAGTACGTCAAGACTCGTGCGCGACTTAATGGCATCGTGACCGAGATGACGAGCCGCGTCACGGTGTACGGCGATCAGGGTGCTTGGATTTTATTTATAATTTACGACCCAAAGCGAACCATTACAGATGATGACAAATTTATCCGCGGTTTTGAAGGACACGACAAAGTATGGATCGGAATCAGTCGCTAAGCTCTGCCTGAGACTTTAAATCACCGCAGACTCACAAACGTGAAAATCGGCCATTGCTGAGGTCACCGATGAGGAAGAGAAGGATGCCTGGAGACGTTTGCTGCATCTGTTGTTTTGACGAGGCGGAAATTAAAAGTTTTATCGAGAGCTTCGATATGATCGGAAACTGTGACTATTGCGGCACAAAGAGAACCAATGTTGCTGAGGTCTCTGAGGTCGCTCCTTTCATAGTCGAGGGCGTGGAGCGGGTCTACGAAGATGCTGTCCATTCGGTCGGTTGGGATTCAGCCGAAGGTGGCTATCAGCTCTCTACGACAGACATAGAGGATATCCTTGGAGGCTTGGGCGTATTCTCAGAGAAACTAGACGATCCTACTGAGTTGTTAAGGGAATTCGGTTTTTTTGACGGAACCCCGTACGTGAGGAAAGACCCGTACGGACCTCTATCTGGCGGTCAGGAAGAAATTCAGAGATGGGAGGAATTTTGCGAGCAAGTGAATCACAACCAGCGATTCACCATTCTGCTCCGACCGCCGCATTTAGACCGGTTGGACGAGAACGACCATCCCAGCGTGTTTATCCGTGATATGGTCAGTTGGATGCACCAAGCGTTGGCTAATTTAATTTCCCCCGATACAACTATTTTTCGGGCCAGACGATCAAATGCCGGCAAGAAGCTTGGGCACGCGGAGATAACAAGCCCGCCTTCGTCAGACGCTGGTAACAATCGAATGAGTCCGGCTGGCGTCTCGTTCTTTTATGGCGCGTTAGATCGCGACACTGCGATCGCTGAGGTCAGGCCGTCGCTGGCCGAGGAAGTAACCGTGGGATCGTTTCAGGTCTGCAAAACCCTTTCCGTTTTAGATTTTTCCCAAATTCCAGAGCCGACTAGCCCGTTCCGGGAAAACTACTGGTTTCAATTTGAAGAGTTTATTCGTCCTTTTCTGGAGCAATTTGCAGAGGACATATCAAAGCCGATCCGGCCGGACGACGCCCTGATCGACTACGTTCCAACACAAGTCTTCACTGAATGCATTCGGTTCTGGAGCATTGAGGGGAACGAGCCGCCGGATGGAATCATTTTCAATAGCAGCATGAAACGAGATGGCAAATGCGTTGTCCTCTTTGGGGGGCCGGAAATTTCGAGTGAGTCGGATTGTCAGACAAGTGGAGCCCGGCTTAGATACACAGGTCATTCGCTCCACAAAATCACCGCGGCCAACTTTCAGCATACCTTGGTTGATGACCCTGCTGAATAATTCAAATTTCCGGTAACTGTGTGTGGTTCTGTCTCTTCTGTTGTAAGGCCCGCGTTTTATTACGCGTGCCGAAAGTAGGCTGCGGAACCTACAAACGGCGGTCGACGTGGAACCTTGCGTTCATTAATTTTACCTGTTCACTTTCAGTGAACGCCGATCGTCAGCTTTTGCTGCGTGACCATTCAGCGCGAGATAGCTGCCCATTGCTTGACAAGATCACGGTGGCTGGTAGTGAGTTTGACAACCTGCTACCTGTTTCATAAGCTTAAGAAGCATGCTGGAGAAAGAGTTCAAATACTTCAAGGACCACCAGGAAGAGTTGGTTAAGAAGCACGAGGGGAAGTATCTTGTCATCGTGGCCGAGGAAGTCGTAGGGGGCTACGACTCCGAGATCGATGCGTACACAGAGGCGAAAAAACATCACAAACCAGGGACTTTCCTGATCCAGCATTGCTTGCCAGGAGAAAACGCCTACACCCAGACCTTCTATTCTAGAGTCATTTTCGGTTAACACTCGCCGCCGTGAAATTCCAAAGAAATCCTGTCCACGGCTTTACCGCTAAAGCTAATGGGCTGACGTTGGGGCCTAGCCTTGCTTTCCAACCCTCATGTCCGGATGGCGGTACACATAACTCCACGCCCGTTCTATTTTTCCGGTCCATGATAGGCTGTAGAGACTACAAATGGCGGCGGAAATAAAATCTTGCGTTCTCGAATTTACCTGTTCACTTTCAGCGAACGGTTGAATTGAGTAAACACTCCGAGCCTGCGAACCGCGATCTGGGCGCCCTCCGGTCAGTTGGTTTCAATCGGCCATCCCTGTTATATTTCGCACAGAAAGTCGCCTCAGTATGAAAATCCACCTGCCAGAGATTCAACACAACGAAGACGGCTTCGAAGCACTGGTTCGGCTCTTTTCGAAAACAGAGGAGTGCCTGTTTGACGACATCGAGATCGACATGGGGGGGGCAGGTTGGTTCGATGCGGACATGTGTGCGCCGTTTGGCGCACTACTCTATAAACTCAGCGATCGAATCAACACCGTGGAGTTGACAAAGATTCCTCCAGCCGTAACACAAATTCTTTCCAAGAACGGTTTCTTGAGCAATTACGGTCGAGAAAAGCTGCCCGATACTTTTGGAACAACAATTCCGTATATGCGGTTCGACGCGAAGGATGACCGCTATTTCGCTGGTTATATCGAGGACGAGTTTGTGCGTCGATCGGAGATGCCAAGAATGTCGCGAGGTCTGACAAAGAAGTTTCGCGAGAGCGTGTTCGAAATCTTTAGTAATGCCGTAATTCATTCTCAGACCAAACTCGGCATCTTCAGTTGCGGGCAGTACTTTCCTAAGCGAAATCGGCTCGATTTTGCCGTTGCCGATCTCGGCATCGGCATTCGCCAAAACGTGCTGGACAACACCGACCTGGATTTGAAAGCGCACGAAGCCATCGCGTGGGCGACTGACGGACAAAACACGACCAAGCGGGGGCAGATTCCTGGCGGTCTCGGGTTGAAGTTACTCAGAGAGTTCATTAGTTTAAACGGCGGTCGCATCCAAATCGTGTCGGACTCGGGCTACTGGGCCTTGGAACGAGATAAGGTGACCATGAGAGAAATAAAGTACAAATTTCCCGGAACTGTGGTAAGCATAGAAATTGACACGGCAGATAAACGATCCTACAAGCTCTCTTCCGAGATATCAGAGAAGGACATCTTTTAGAGTCAGGTCGAAAAACAGTCCATGAAGAAAAACGTAACATTAAGCGTATATGAGATTGTCGGCGTTTCGCTTTGCGTCGCGTCGGACGACGGCCAAAAGGTTTATGAGCGCATCGCGAGCACTCTCAAGGAAGACAGGAGCGTGACGGTATCTTTTCTCAACGTCTCCAGTGTGACTTCAGCCTTTCTAAACGCCGCGATCGGCCAACTCTACGGGACTTTCAGCGAAGATCAGATACGCTCAAAACTCAAGGTCAAAGACATGCAACCGGATGATCTCGCGCTTCTGAAGCGCGTAGTGGAGACGGCGAAGCAGTATTTCAAAGATCCCAAACGTTTTAATAGGGCCGTAAAGGAAGCCATAGAGGACGGAGGCGATGCCAGGAAGCGCTGAGGAGATCAGCAACCACGCTTTCCAAGCTACCGACGAGTTGTTGTTGGATACGAACGTCTGGTTCTTCCTATACGGTCCACATCGCCCCGGTAGTCCTCAAGCCGCCGCTTATTCAGGAGCCCTCGCTAGGATTTTAGCCGCCAATTCCCGGATCTACGTAGACGTTCTGATTATCTCGGAGTTTGTCAATCGCTACGCCCGCCTAAAACATCAATTGTTGCAAGGTCGTTACGGCGTCCCTCGTGATTTCAAACGGTTCCGAGGCACGTCCACATTCAAGAATGTCGCTAGGGACATCGCAGCCGATACCAGGAGGATTTTATCGAACTGTACGCGGGTAGACAGTGGTTTTGCTACGCTCGACGTCGACGCCCTCGTAAATTCTTACGGAACGGGAGATTCGGATTTCAACGATCTTGTCTTGGTCGAACTGTGCCGAAGCAAAGGATTCATGCTTGTAACGGACGACGGCGACTTCAAGGGCAAGGGCATAACGGTTCTTACAGCGAACAGGCGACTGTTGATATAAGACAAAGACGCCAAGTATTGGCCACTCCGAACTGCACAACCGTTTCTGTCCGCTGCACGGTCCGAGACTCAGATGAAACTTCCCTACGTAATCGACAACCAGACCCACGTTCTCGCCGAAATCCTGAAGGGGCTGCTGACGGAGCATAAAGGGCGGTCGCTGGATGTGGCCACGGCCTACTTTACGGTGGGTGGGTTTGGATTAGTCCAAGACGGGCTTACGGCCCTCGGAAACTTTCGCCTGCTGCTCGGCGCTGAGCCTACGACCGGAGAACAAATCGGTCTAAGGCCCGATGCCGCAGTTGTCAAAGGGCTCGTCAGAAAAGATTTGGAACAGCTTCCGTTCGACGAAAACACGTTGCGCCTCGTTGAGGATCTGATCGGTTACTTGCAACGCGAATCGGTTCAAGTGCGTCTCCACGACAAGGGCTTTTTACACGCGAAGTGTTGGTTGTTTTATTCCGACCGGCCCGGCCAGCAGATGCTCTTTGATCGCTTTCGTCCCATTCTCGCGATCGTCGGCTCGTCGAATTTCACGATACCCGGCCTGACCTCCAATCGAGAGCTAAACCTGGCGCACAAAGTTCTCCTGGACACGGCTGAGGTCGAAGACCATGACGCGGCGTACGCCGTCTCGTGGCTGACGGATGCCAAGCCAAGCGAGCGGATCACGGTGGAAAATCGGCAACTGCTCAAGAGCGAGGTGGGCGCGCGGGCGATCATCGATCTGGAAAATTGGTACGAGCGACAATGGCAAGATGGGATCGACTTCAAGCAAGATTTGGTCGCCTTGCTCGATGCGTCGAAATTTGGCGCCAAGGAGTACACGCCGTACCACGTCTACATGAAGGCGCTCTTCGAATACTTCAAGGACGACCTCGGCGGGGAGGTTCCTACCGGCGTGCGCTCAGCGGTGAACCTTGCCGAGTTTCAGGAAGACGCGGTCAAGAAAGCTCGAAAAATCCTGTCCCGTTACGACGGCGTGATGATCGCCGACTCCGTGGGGCTCGGGAAGACGTGGATCGGGAAAAAGTTGCTCGAAGACTTCGCCTATCACATGCGCCAGAAGGCATTGGTGATCTGTCCCGCAAGCTTGCGCGACATGTGGGAGAGCGAGCTAGCCGAAGCCAGTATCGCCGCGAATGTTCTATCGCAGGAAGAATTGGGACGGGAGGAGTTCGATCCAGCGCCGTGGCGTGACGCCGATCTCGTCTTGATCGATGAGTCGCACAACTTCCGTAACCAAAACGCCCAGCGCTACGGCAAGCTGGAAGAACTCTTGGGGACGAACGGCGGGCGGGGACGCGACGGCGGGCGCAAGAAAGTCATCCTGCTCACCGCTACTCCGATTAACAATGATCTCTTCGATCTCTACAACCAGTTCTGCCTGATCACGCGCGGAGACCGGAGCTACTTCGCGTCCGCCGGAATCGGCGACCTCTACAGATACTTTCTCAAAGCCCGGCGCGACTCTCGGTCGGGGACCGGCGTCTTTGCTCTTTTTAACCTCCTCGAAGAGATCGTGATCAGGCGAACCCGACCCTTCATCAGGATGGCTTATCCTGATGCAAGCATCCGACGACGGCAGCCGGATGGAACATGGGTGGAGCAACTGGTTCGCTTCCCTGACCGTAAGCTCAAGACGGTCGAGTATAATCTTGAAGCTACCTACACCGGCATTTACGACGAAGTCGTATCGGGGATCGAAAGCCTGATGTTGGCGCCTTATAACCTGGAAGATTACAAGAAGGCCGGCGTTGAAAAAGACAAGTTCGAGGCAGGACGGGAAGAAGCCCTCGTAGGGATCTTCAAGAGCCGATATTTGAAACGACTTGAGTCGAGTATCGAGGCTTTTCGGATCAGTGTCAGAAGGGCGCTCGCCTTCCTCAGGACCTTCGAATCCTACATCCTCGACGGTCGCTTAATAAAAAGCACCGACTTCCAGAAGATTCTCCGCTTCGTCGCTTCTGAAGATGAAGAAGATGATGCGACTGCAATTTCCTTGTCTGATGAAATCGACGCCAACGATGAGGCACGCGCGTTCCTCGAAACCTTGGGCACTATCGACCCAATGACCTATGACCTTCGAAAGCTGCATGAGGCGGTCCAGCATGATGTGGACGTGCTTTCGGATATTTGGCAACGAGTCAAAGACATAAGACCTGCTAAAGACGCAAAGCTCGCCCGGTTAAAAGAACTGCTTGCCAAGGACCTGAAGGGAAAGAAAGTTCTGATATTCAGCTACTATAAAGACACGGCGCGTTATCTCTACCGCCATCTGGGCCACCCGGAAAATCCCGAGGCCGTGGCGTTCTGCAAAAAGCTTGGTGGAATACACGTGCGCCGGATGGACAGCGGAGCCGACGCGAAAGAGCGTCTACGAATCGTCCAAACGTTCGCGCCTAAGGCGAACGGCAAGTCGGAGTGGGTTGGAACCGAAAAAGAAATTAATGTTCTCATTTCCACGGACGTTCTTTCAGAGGGGCAGAACCTGCAGGACTGCGGTTATCTCGTCAATTATGATCTGCACTGGAACCCGACGCGCATGGTCCAAAGAGCGGGCCGGATAGATCGGATTGGAACCGAGTTCGAACAACTTTGGATCTCCAATATGTTTCCTGATCAGGGGTTGGAACGTTTGCTCGGGCTGGTGGAGAGTCTAAATCTGAAGATTGCTGACATAGATCGGGCGGGCTTTCTCGACGCCAGCGTTTTGGGGGAAACGGTCCATCCGAGGAATTTCAACACACTTCGCCGCATCCGGGAGGAAGACGGCTCTGTGGTCGAAGAGGAAGAGCAGTTTACAGAATTGGCGAGCAGCGAGTTTCTCGCACAACAACTCAAGGCGCTTATTGAATCCGGCGGTCAGGAAATGCTCGAGTCATTACCAGACGGAATCCACTCCGGTTTGGCCAAGACCGGAGCCAAGGGAGTATTTTTTTACTTTCAGGCGAGGACCGCCGGGCAAAAAAACCACTTTTGGAAATATTACGATCTAAAGGATCAGAGAATCGTCGATAACCGGTACATTGTTGCCAACCTCATCGCGTGTCAGAAAGACACTCCGCGGGTCGTTGACCCGGACATATTTTGTTCTGTCTTTGACCTACAGGAGAAAGTCATTGAGGACATCCTACAATCTGAGGAAGAGAGAAGGGCTCTCGAAGTCGCGCCTCGCTCCGTCGATCCGGTACAGCAAACTGTCGCTACCGCTCTTCAGTCCTATCTGAACCACCCTGACGTCGATCGGCATCAAGCAATCGAGGCCATCCGGTTTCTCAACCAGCCGATGTTGGCGGTACAGGTACGAAAACTCAGGCAGAGCTACAGAGATTTTCAGAGCAATAGTGATATTACATTGTTGCTTGCGGCTGTTGAGGAACTCCGAAAGACTGTTGGCGGTGAGGAGTCAAGAAAGGAAGCCTCTGCGACCAAATCGCTGAAGCGTGAAGACCTTCGGTTGATCTGCTTTGACTTTTTATCGTCGTGAGCGTTCTGTAATCCGAGACTGCTTCACCAGCAAGACTTGCGTGCCGTTGGAACCGTTCCGCCGTTTGAAGCCCCCCCATAGATATGTTACCTAAACAAACTCAAGGTAAATCCCTATGGCAGCGGAAAAAATCGATTTTGCGAAGGGCGACGGGCTTGTTCCTGTTATCGTCCAGGACCACGGCACGCGCGAAGTTCTGATGGTCGCCTATATGAACAAGCAGGCTTGGGACAAGACTGTGAAAACCGGCAAGGCCCACTACTACAGCCGCTCGCGCCGGGGGCTCTGGTTCAAGGGGGAGGAATCGGGCCACTTTCAAGTCGTCAAGAATATTTTTATCGACTGCGACAACGACACGGTGCTATTGCAAGTGCGGCAAATCGGCGGGGCGGCGTGCCATGAAGGTTACAAGAGCTGCTTCTTCCGCAAAAAAGCCAAGAGGGACTGGAAGGTGATCGCCAAGAAGGTTTTCGACCCCAGGGAGGTCTACAAAAAGTGAGCGAGCTTAAGCTGGGGTTGCCCAAAGGGAGTTTGGAGCAGGCCACCATCGACCTATTCAAGAAGTCGGGATGGAAGATCACCGGTTCCAGCCGCAGCTATTTCCCTACGGTCGATGATGAGACGTTGCGTTGCAGCCTGGTGCGTCCCCAGGAGATGTCCCGTTACGTCGAATCCGGAACGCTCGACGCCGGCGTCACCGGCAAAGACTGGACGCTGGAGAACGCTTCCGACGTCGTTGTCGTCGCCGAGATGGTCTACTCGAAAGTGAGTTTTCGGCCGACCCGCTGGGTGCTTGCCGCGCCCCACGACTCGCCGATCAAGAAACTCGAAGACCTCAAAGGCAAACGGGTCGCCACGGAAATGGTCAACTTCACCAAGCGCTACTTCGCCGAGCGAAACATTCCGGTGGAAGTGGAGTTCTCCTGGGGCGCCACCGAAGCCAAAGCGGCCGAGGGGCTGGTCGACGCGATCGTCGAAGTTACCGAAACCGGCACGACCATCCGCGCTCACGGCTTAAGAATCATCGCGGATTTGATGGAATCCTGTCCCCAACTGATCGCCAATAAGAAAGCCTGGGAAGATCCTTGGAAGCGAGCTAAGATCGAGCAGATCAAGCTGCTGCTTCAGGGTGCGCTTTCGGCCGAAGCCAAGGTCGGCATCAAGCTGAACGTCGCTGCCGTCGATCTGGACAAGATCGTGCAACTCATTCCAAGCATCACGGCGCCGACCATTGCGACGCTGTACCAATCGGCCGCGCTCAAGGGCGTCAAGTGGTATTCCGTGGAAAGCGTGATTGCGGAAAATATCGTGCGGGATCTGATTCCGAAGCTGATTCAGAACGGCGCGGTGGGGATTATCGAGTATCCGCTGAACAAGATTATCTAGCAGGCAGGCGCGGGGCGCGCCTTGCCTCCGCCTCTATTGCCTATTGCCTTTCAGTTCGTCCGTCCCGCGAGAGGAAATATTCCTTCGCGACCTCCGGAAACAGTGCATAGGAAATCACGTCCTCTTCACTCGCCGCCATGCTGCCAATCTCTTTGCGCGCCGCCTCCATGCCCGGCTGAAGCAAGTCCGCCGGGCGGCAGGTAATCGGCTCCTTTTTTCCGAGGACTTTCTTCTTCATCTCGTCGCTGATGGGGCCCGGCGGCTCGCCGTAAAGACCCATGACGAAATTGCGCGTTTCCTGCGCGACGACGGAATAGCGTTTGCCCGTCATCACGTTCAGCGCCGCTTGCGATCCGCAAATCTGGCTCGCCGGCGTAACCAAGGGCGGGTAGCCGAGATCTTTTCTTACGCTAGGCATTTCCGCCAGCACCGCTTCGAGTTTGTCTTCGGCGTTTTGCTGGCGCAGTTGGGCGACTAGGTTTGACAGCATGCCGCCGGGAACCTGCGACACCAAGACGTCGGCTTTGATCTGATTGTTGACCGGGCTTTCAAACTCCGCGTACTTGCGCCGGACCTGGTAAAAATATTCCGCGATTTCACCGAGCTTACCGAGATCCAACCCGGTATCATGCGGCGTGCCCATCAACGCGGCCACCATCTGCTCGGTGGCCGGCTGCGAGCTTCCCTGCGACAGCGGCGCGATCGCCGTATCCAGAATATCCGCGCCCGCCTCGATGGCCATCATATAATTCATCGGCGAGAGGCCGGCGGTGCAATGGGAATGAAGATGCAGCGGCAACGGAATCCGCGACTTTATTTTCTTGATGATCTCGTAGGCCGCGTAGGGCGCGAGCAAGCCGCCCATATCTTTGAGACAGATGATCTGCACGCCGGTTTCCGCCAATTTCTCCGCGACGCGGAGAAAGTAGTCCGGCGAATGCACCGGGCTGACCGTATAGCAAACCGCGCCTTCGACAATCTTGCCCGCCTTGAGCCCGGCATCGATGGCGGTTTTCATGTTGCGGAGGTCGTTCATGGCGTCGAAAACGCGAAACACGTCGATGCCGTTGGCTGCGGCGCGCTCGACGAAAGCTTGCACGATATCGTCCGGGTAGTTGCGATAGCCGACGACGTTTTGCCCGCGCACGAGCATCTGAAAGCGGGTCTTGGGCATCGCCGCGCGCAGCTTGCGCAGCCGCTCCCAGGGGCACTCTTTTATATAACGCAAGCAGGCATCGAAGGTCGCCCCGCCCCAGGTTTCCAGTGACCAGTAACCCACCTGATCGAGCTTCGCCGCAATCGGTAGCATGTCCTCGGTGCGCATGCGCGTCGCCAGAAGACATTGGTGCGCGTCGCGAAGCACCGTTTCCATCAGCTCAATTTTTCCCGCCATACAGTTTTCTCTTTCTGCTATTGGGCCTAAAAGTAAAGGTCCTTTTGCTTCTCCTCCAGCCGCGCCTTTTCCTCATCGCCAACGACATACAAGCCGTCGACTTTCTTGATCTTGGTGATGTCGTAGAACTGCTCCGCCATCTGCAGGCCGTCCTCGAATTCGTACATTTTAATGGCGTCCCAGGGACAGATTTTTTTGTCCAGACGGTCTTCGGATTCCGTGCCGATCAACTGGAGTAGGATCTTCTTGGGCATCGCGTCCGGCTCGACGGGCTTTTTCGCGCTGTCGTAGAATCGGTTGGCATACTCGTAGAAAATCGCACCGGTCTCTTTGTGTTGATGAATCTTGGTGAGATCGTCGCTGTAACACATCTGGCAGCCGATGCACTTGTCGTTATCGACGAACACGCGGTAGGGCTTGAGGCCCGCGCCCGGCACTTCTTCGTAAAGCAGATTGATACAGTTCTCCACCGGACAATGAGCCTCGCACAAAGGCGAGCCCGCGCAGCTCGAGCAGTTCTCATCCATGACGGCCAGCAGAGCCGTTCCTTTGCGCTTCTTGGTCGCTTCAGCCATTCGCCGCTGTCCTCGCTTTCTGCGTGAAACGTCCTTTAAGAAAAAACCCGATAGCAACCGATAACCATACCCACCAATAACGAATGAGTCCGATGCGTCCCCACTCCAGCCAATAAACAAAATTAGGCGAGCGCGAGGTCAATTCCCCGAGAGCCTTCTGCGCGCCGGCGTAATCCCGCGCTTCGCGCAAGGCTTGCGCCAAACCGTAAAGCGCGCCGTCGTCGGCAGGATTGATCTTGAGCGCCTGCTCGAAGTCGCGGCGCGCTTCCGCCCATTTATTTTGCTCAACGAAAATGCCGCCGCGGGTCGTCAGCGCCGCGGCAAAATTCGGCTTGCGCTTGAGCGCCTCGTTGAGGTTCTCGATCGCCTCGCCAAGTTCGCCTTTTTTCCTTTGAGCCGCGGCGAGGTTGCTGTAGGCTTCCGCCAGCTCCGGGCGCAGCTCGATGACCTTCTGATACTGTTTAATCGCGGCATCAATATCGCCGCGGACTTCCAACTCGATCCAGCCCAAAAGCGTTCTTGCGTCGGCGTGACTCGGGTTTTCGTCGAGCGCCCGTTTGATCGCCGATACCGCCCCCTCGGGATTACGCAACCGCAGTTGCGTGATGCCTAGGAACAGATGGAGGTCAGCCTCAGTTGGATATTGCTTGAGTAATTCCTCGAATAACGCTTTCGCCTCGCCGGGCTTGCCATCGGCGAGATACTTACGCGCCTCTTCCCACCGCTGGTCTTGCTGCAACCGCGAGCTATTGCCCGCCGCAAAAGAAAATTGTATTCCCAGGAGGACGGCTACGACCGCTAGCCAGCCTCTCACCATCTACTTCCACATTTCATTGGGAATCTCGTCTTCCTTACCTTCCTCGATCAGCTTGTCGTGCTTGAAAGCTTCTCTTAAACCCAGCCAGGTAAAGAAGATGAGGAGGAGGAGCATGCCGACGATCGGGATGTTATCGGGCTTGGTAGCAATCTCCAGAATATTCTGCCAACCGCTTGCTTCTTCCATAAAAATTGAGCACCTTTAAAATCGGAATTTGCTTAAAAAATATTAGAAATCATTCGCGAAGTCAACGTAACCCAGGCTCCTGTCAAGCGCAGGCGACGTGGGCTTCATTTGGGAAAAGCATTAACCAGCTCCCTGAGCCTCTCCTTGGCGCCCTGTAGAATCGGCGCGCCGTCGCCGGGAAGAAGAATGTCGAAATCGAGATCCAGGAGGGATCGCACGCTCTCGCGCAGGCGCGCGGGGTCATCAATGACTTTTTCCGGCAGCAGCTTGCACCGGCCCGGCGGGTCGCCGACCACTGCATCCCCGACGATGAGGATTTTTCGTTCCGGCCAGTGAAGGGCAACTTCTCCCGGCGATTTTCCCGGCACGCCTACCACAACCAAAGGCCCGACCTTCTCGCCGATAATTAACTCGCCATCCAGCTCGGTGCTCTGGCTGCGCGCATGGGGCGCGTCAGCCGGATGGATCGCCGTTCGCGCGCCAGTGCGCGCGCGGACTTTATTCGCAGCGCGCGAATGATTGCGATTGGTGAGCAGAATACGAGCGACACCATGCCGGGCAATCTCGTTAAGATCTTCCTCCGCGGGTTCCACGGGATCGATACAGAGATTTCCTCCCGCATGAAGGATGAGGTGGCCGTTAAAATTATAGCCGTGCGGCTCGGAAAACCACGGCCAAGTGTAAATACCGCTTACAACTTCTCGCATCGAATGCCCTCCTTAGCTCAGTAGGTCGAGGATGGAAATGGTCGAGGATAGAGGATGGAAGATGGAGGATGGCAATTCTCGATCCTCGATTTTCGATCCTCGATCCTCTATCCTCCATCCTCAACCCAAACCCTAATGATGCGGCTGACGCTGATGCCCGCGGCCATGTTCGGTGTGGCGGAAGATCAAAGATTTAATTACCACCGGCACCGCCTTGGCGTCTGGCAGCTCCTGGCCGATATCGACGAAATCAAAGTCTTTGAGATCGATACCGTCGATGGAAATAATGCCGGCGCCGGGGATGAGCTCGCGCTCGATAATGTTGCCCATGAGTTTGGCGATGTCCGCGTCGAAAACCAGGACCACGGGCTGTCCCTGATCCACATGCGCTTTCATACCGCCGACTATTCCCTCCGCGAGGGTGCGGATCAAAGGATAGGACGGCCCTAGCTCCCAGCGGATCGCCAGGGCCACCGCCCGGTCCGCGTCGAGAATATCGAAGCGCTGTAGCGCCTTTTCAATCGCGTTTTTGATTTCTCCGGAAGTAATCGCCTCGGTCTGCTCGAATTCAGGAGTGATAACCTGCAAATTCCTGAGCGGCAGCAGGTCCGGATGCGAGAGATAGATCGTGTTGCCGCTGACCTGCACGGTGTACTGCGACGCGCCGATGACGGTGGCGCGGATGCGCGCCTGCGACGGCCGCAGCGGAATGTTGCCGCCGGCCAGTTGATTGGCGCGCGAGCGCACGTACTTGCCAAATTGAGACCCGAGGTCGCCCAAGTTGCGTTTTTCGTAACCATAGACGAACTCGGAGACGCCGCCGGAAAACATGATCGCATGGATCGGTTCCTTGAATTCGATGTTCGGCGTCAGCAACAGGTCTTGCACCTGCGGGGAGAGCCGGCCCCGCTCCAGCACTTCGAACAATGAGTCGCACAGCACCTGGGCAAATTTGTCTTTGTCCGCTTCGCTCATGGTGTCGCCTAAGCTGAGGTTGATGCCGGCCATTTTGGCGATCTTGAGCGCGGTGTCCTCCAGACGATTGATCTTGCCGTTTTCGTCCAAGGCGACCAGCCGCGCGCCTACTTCGACGGCGCAGGTATCGATAACCTTGCCGCCCTGGACGATGGCTATCTTGCTGGTGCCGCCGCCGACGTCCACGTTCATGACCGTAAAGTCGCCGCCCTCGTGATAGGTCATGTGCACGGCGCCGGAGCCGTAAGCCGCAAGAATCGCCTCCAGGTTATGGCCGGCGGTGGCGCAGACGAATTTGCCCGCTTGGGCCGAGAAAATCGCCGAGATCGCCTCGGCGTTTTTCTTTTTCGCCGCCTCGCCGGTGACGATGACCGCCCCGGTGTCGATATCGTCGGGGGTCAGGCCGGCCTGGCGGTAAGATTCATGAATGAAATCTCCCAACGCGTCGGTGTCGATGGTGGTCTTATCGACGTAGGGCGTCAGCAGAATCGGCGATTCGTGGAGGACCTCGCGGTTGACGACCACAAAACGGCTCGACAAAGCGATGCCCTGGCGCCGCAGGGTCAGGCGGGAAAAAATCAAATGCGAGGTGGAAGAGCCGATGTCGATGCCGACAGAGTTGAGGGTGATCCTTTCGGAACGCCACATCGGATGGTTTTCATCCATCGGCGCGCCGCCATCGCCTTCATCGTCGAACTCATCTTCTTCGTGCAAATATAAGGTTTCGCTCTTCTCCAATTGGTCCATGCCGTGTCTAAGTCCTTTCCCGTATTCGTGAATTTGCCTCGCCGAATCTTGTTTGCATAACATAAGTGTGCTCCACTTGCCACCCACTTAAATCCGTCCCTGGCGGGATAGACAAGCGCCCCTAACGTGGATAATATGTTGTGCTGAAGTCCATGGGACAAGAAGAATTTCAAGAACTCGCCACGTTCCTCAGGCGCTTCATCCGGCGCTTTCAGTTTCTCCAAGGGATCGAGGGGCTTTGTCTGACCGCGATCTGCGCCCTGCTGTTGTTTGCCCTGGGCCCCGGCGTTCAGCAAATCATCGGCTTTTTCCCCTATGCGCCGGTCGTCTACAGTATCCTCACGGCCACGGTGTTGCTGGTTGTAATCGGTTGGACGGTCGTGCGCTTCGTGCGCCGCTTCTCGCAGGAGCGCGCGGCGCTCTACATCGAACAAAAGCAACCCAAACTGCGCAACAATCTCATCAACTCGCTGCAGCTCTATCCCCAGATCGCTGAGGCCAAGGATGCTCCCGGTTTCTCCGCCTCCATGGTGCTGGCGCTGCTGCGCTCCACGCGCAGGCAAATCACGACCCTTCAGATGGACGAGCTGGTAGACGCGGGGCTCGTCAAAGCCCGGCTGCGCCTGCTCGCCGTCCTATTCGTCCCGGTGCTGGCGATGGTTTTATTCAATCCTTCCTGGATGGGCGAGACCTACAGCCTGTTGACCCGCCCCCTGGAGCATTTGCCGCCCTCGACGACCACCATCGAAGTCAATCCCAAGGGGCTCCGAGTCGTGCGCCGCTCGCCTGTTACGGTGCAGGCGGTCACCGCGGGAGCGATTCCAAAAACCCTCGACCTCCTCGTTTCAAGTGGAACCGACCAGCAAGGCAATCCCACGGGCGAAGAAAAGTTCGCCATGGAAAACCTCGGCGAAGGAAAGTTTACCTCGACCATCGCGCATCTGGAAAAAACTCTCCGTTATCGCGTCGCCACCGGCCAGTTTTCCTCGCCCTTGTATACCGCCGAGGCCGTCGATCCGCCGGAGATCGGCAACGTTCAACTGACGCTCTACCCGCCCGCCTATGCCGGCCTCGGCACCGTCGCCGTTCCCGGCGGCAACATTGAGGGTCTCAGGGGTTCGACTCTGCGGCTCGACGCGGAGACGACGAAAGAAGTCGTCAAAGCCGAGATCGTGACCGACGACGGCAAGAAAATCCCGCTGAAGATCGACGGGCGCAAGCTGCAAGCCAATTTTGTGCTCTTCCAGTCGCAGCAATACCGGATCATGGTCGAGGACGCCCAGGGATTCCGCAACGCGCCGATTCCTTACGAGCTACGCGTGAAGCCCGACGGTTTTCCCACGGTCGATTTGCTCCGGCCCACCGAAGACCTGGAAATCAACGGCGATGAAGTCCTGATCGTGGAATACAGCGCGCGGGACGACTTCGGCATCGGCGAAGTGAACCTGGTCGCCCGGATCGGCGAGCGGGAGGACAAGATCCGGCTGCAAAGGGACGAAGCGAAGCGGCTCATTCTGCGCGATCAATTCAAATGGGACCTGGGCAAGCTCGCCCTGCGCGAGGGTGACGAAGCGGTTTTCAATCTGCAAGTGCTCGACAACGACACGATTTCGGGTCCGAAGCTCGGCACCTCCCGTTCCGTGCGGCTGCGGCTGAAAAATCTCAAGAGCGAACACCGTCAAGTCGCCGAGATGATCCGCGATCTCAACGCGCGCATGCTCGATCTGTTGGGTGACCACCTCGAAGCGCCGCTGCCCGGCGACAAGGACGCCGCGCGCGAAAAAGAAGCCGGCCGCAAGCTCGAACAGAACCTCGCCGACGCTTTGAAGCGCACCGAAGAGATCATGCAGCGCGCCGAAAAGGACCGTTTGTCCGACTTCGCCACCTGGTCGGACTTGGAAGCGCTCAAACGCAACCTTGAATTTACTAAAGACGATCTGCTCAAACGGCAGGAGCAAGCGGCGTCCACCGACGACAAGCTCAAAGCCCGCGACGAGATATCCTCGGAATTGGAGCGCATGTCGATGCTTTCCGAAGACATCGGCAAGCGGCTCAAGGCCCAGGAACTTGCCTCCACGGCCCGAGACCTGGCGCGCAGCCAGGAGCGGCTGATGGATTCGCTGGAAAAACTCCAGAGCGGCGACAAGAATCTGGACGCGATCATGAAGCAGATCGCCGAAATGGCCAAGGCCCTTGCCGAGCTTCAACAGGCGCTCTCACAGTTTGCCCAGCAGATGCCCGACGATTTCATGAACTCGGAAGCCATGCGCGGTCTCGGCTTCGATGAAATGCAAGCGCAGCTCGACGAGCTGCGCAAAAAGCTCATGGCGGGCGACCTCGAGGGCGCGCGGCAGTTGGCGCGGGAACTCTTTAATCAGATGGCTTCGATGCTCGCCTCGCTGCAAAACATGCAGCGCCAGTCGATGGCATCGAGCATGGGCCGGATGCAGGGCGAGATGCAGCGCCAGTCCAACGAACTCCAGGAGATCGCCCGCGAGCAGCAGGAAATCCTCCTGGGAACCGAAGGCGTCAATAGCTCGGCGCTCAGCGAGCGCGACAAAGCTTTGAAGGATAGGCTCGACCGCTTCTTGGAAAAGGCGATCAAAGAGCTCGGCCAGTTGACCGAGCAGTTTCCCGACCGCGAAGGACCGGACGATCCCAGCTTGCTTACCAACCTCGACGACGCCACCATGAACGCGCTGCTCAAGAATTTAATTTCCAAGCTGTTGAACAAGGACTTCCCCGGCTACGGCGAGGGTGACGGTCGGGCGCGCAACGAGCTCGCCAAAAAGCGTACGGCGGCGCAAGAAGCGAAGGCGCAACGCGCCGAAAACAGCCTGAAGGATATCAAATCCGAACTGGACTCCCTTTTGGGAGAACCGTCGCGGGCGCTGACGGATGCCGACAAGAGACGGCTGCGCGATCTGGCGCAGCGCCAAGACGCCTTGAAAGAACGAACCAACGAGTTGCATGAAAAGCTTGAATCTCTTTTCCAGCTCTTCCCTTCCCTCGATCCCAAGATCGTCCAGAACATCGGCGAGGCCGGCAACGCGATGGGCACGGCCAAGGACCGCTTGGGGCAGCTCGATTCCACCGGCGCCGTGCCGCCGGAGCGCAGCGCGCTGGAGCGCCTGGCGCAATCGCAGCAGCAGATGCAGTCCGCCATGCAGCAGATGGCCCAGCGCGGACAACTCGGCAACATGCCCATCACCCGTCTCTTCCGCCAGGGCCGCTTTCTCCCCGGCGGCATGCTCGTGCCGCTGCCCGGCATGCCGCAGTTCCCCGAGTTCGACGTCGACGGCGGCTTCACCGGATTGGACACCGAGAAATTCCGCCTTCCCGGCAAGGAAGATTACAAGGCGCCGCGCAACTTCCGCGAAGAGATCCTCGAGTCTCTCAAACAGGGCGTTCCGCCGCAGATGAAAGAGCAGATCGAGCGCTATTTCAAAAACCTCTCCGAGTAACTACGCCTTGAAGCCCAGAACTTTTTCCTTCGCAGCGTGGTTTTTTTCGTTGATCCTGGCGGCGCCGCTTTTCGCCGCCGAGATCGACGCGAAATTCAAAGCGGGCGAGGAACTCCTGGACGCCTGGCGCATCGCTCAAGCGGAGGAACTGGCCGCGACCTGGCTGCGGGAAAACCCCAAATCGGCGGACGGCTTGGACCTCGAAGCCCGCGCGAAGTTTTACCAGGGGCGCTATTCGGAAGCGCTTGCGACCATCGATCGCGCCCTCGCCATCGATTCCACCGAGAAACGGCGCCAGGGCTGGAAGCTGCTCACGCAGTTCACCCTCGACGTCGTCAAGACGCTCAAGCGCTACGAGAGCGCCCACTTCGTCTTGTTCCTGGACGAAAAACGGGACGGCATTCTCGCTTCCTACGCCCTGGACACACTCGAGAAGAGCTACGAAGCGATCGGCGCGGAGCTGGGCTACTATCCGAAAGAAAAAGTCCGCGTCGAGATCGCGCCGGACGCCCCCGCCTTCAATGCCATCTCGACGCTGTCGCAGCGCGACATCGAGGAAACCGGCGCCGTGGGCATCTGCAAGTTCAACAAGCTGATGATCATTTCGCCGCGCGCGCTGAGCTTCGGCTATCGTTGGGCGGATTCGCTTAGCCACGAGTACCTTCATTACGCGATCGTTGCGCTGAGCAATAACCAGTCGCCGATCTGGCTGCACGAGGGCATGGCGCGCTTCTACGAAACCCGCTGGCGCAAGCCGGCGCCGGCCAAAGACGCCGCCGAGGATTATTTGACGCCGGCCAATCAGACGTTGCTCGTCCGGGCCCTGGAAAAAAACCAGTTCATCGGCTTTAAAAAAATGGAGCCGTCGCTGATTTACCTGGAGACGCCGGAGCAGGTGCAGCTCGCTTACGCCGAGGCCGCTTCCGCCGTCGACTTTATCAATCGGAGCAAGGGCGGCGCCGGCGTGCGCGAACTCTTGGCGACGCTGGTCGAGCGCCCGACGCCGGAAGCCATCGAGAAAATTTTCGGCCTGTCGTTTAGCGCCTTCGAAACGGCCTGGAAAAGTTTTCTCAAGGGTAAAGGGTTAAAGGAAATCGAAGGCAGCCACGTGCGTAAGCTCAAAGTGAAAAAAGACCAGAAAGAAGACGAGGAAGTCGTCGAGCTCAAGGAAATCCAGTCCGCCATTGCCCGCAACCGCACGCACTTGGCAGATCAATTGTTGGGAAAGGGACGCGCGCTGGCCGCCGCGATCGAATACCAGCGCGCCTTGCAGGCAAGCCCCCACTCCCCTATTATTCTCAACAAGCTCGGCCGGGTTTTGATTCAACTCAGCCGTTCCGAGGAAGCGCTCGCGGCGCTTAAGAAAGCCTTGGACGTCGATCCGGACAACGCCGGCACCTATGTTCAGCTTGGCCGGCTGTACTACGCGGCGAAGAAATACCCGGAGAGCAAGTCGATGCTCGAGGAAGCGATCCAGATCAACCCGTTCAACCCGCAGATTTACCGCTTGCTCACGGAAGTCTACGCCGGCCTGGGGGAAGCGAACAAAGCCAAGCAGGCGAAGGCGAACCTCGACAAGCTCATGGGCACTAATTGACCGAAAGGGTTTTCAGGCTACCGTGGGACTCACCACGGAGGCACAGAGAAATACTATGTTTGAAAGTTTTCGCGGCTTGCGCAAATTGTCTGACGCTTTATTCCTGTCTTGTGCCGAATCGAAAATACTATCTCACCACGAAGTACACGAAGGCCACGAAGGGCTCGAAGAATAATGTTTCTAAACTGCTTAACTTCGTGTTCTTCGTGCCTTCGTGGTGAAAACTGTTTTCACTACTTTGGTTGCGCCGTAAGCGCGCCGGAGCTCTGCGGTGAATTTTCCTTCACGGTAAAGCCCGGAAGAGCCGATTGAAAAGGAAGTTTCATGGAGTCAACTGAGATTCAACAACACGAGATCGCCGAGATCGAGGAATTCGCCGACAAGCGCGACGCCATGATCGGCGAGATTCGCAAGGTCATCGTCGGCCAGGACGAGGTCATCGAAGAAGTCCTGATCGCGATGTTCGCCAAAGGCCACTGCCTGCTCGTCGGCGTGCCGGGCCTGGCGAAAACGCTACTGATCCACACGCTGGCGGAGATTCTCGATCTTGAATTCAACCGCATTCAGTTCACGCCGGATCTGATGCCCTCCGATATCACCGGCACGGATATTCTCCAGGAGGACCCGGCTACGGGCAAAAGACAATTCCAGTTTCTCAAAGGGCCGATCTTCACCAACATTCTTTTGGCCGATGAAATCAACCGCACACCGCCCAAGACCCAGGCGGCGCTCTTGCAATCGATGCAAGAATACCAGGTCACCGCCAGCGGCACGACCTATCCGCTGGATCTGCCCTTCTTCGTGCTCGCGACGCAAAATCCCATCGAACAGGAAGGCACCTATCCGCTGCCGGAAGCGCAGCTCGACCGCTTCATGCTGAATATCGAAATCCGCTATCCCAGTTTCGACGACGAGGTGCAGATCGTCATGCAAACGACCTCTACCAACAAGCCGTCGCCGCGCAAGGTCATGGAGCACGCGGCGATTATGCGCTATCAAAACCTGGTGCGCCGGGTGCCGGTTTCCCCGTTCGTCGTATCGTACGCCGTGGCGCTATCGCAGCGCTCGCGGCCCCAGAGCGCCGACGCGCCGCAGTTCGTCAAGGACTACGTCGAGTGGGGCGCCGGCCCGCGCGCCTCCCAGTATCTGATCCTCGGCGCCAAGGCGCGCACGATTCTCCAGGGACGCTACGCGGTTTCCATCGAAGACATTCAGGCGCTCGCCCCTTCCGTCCTGCGCCACCGCATCGTGCCCAACTTCAAAGCCCAGGGTGAAGGCTTCACCTCCGTGGAAGTAATCAACCGCCTGCTGAGCGAAGTAAAACCGCCGATGGACGGGAAGGAAATGAGATAAAAGCGTTAGGCGTACAGACCCAACACCATCGTTACTTGAGTCGTGTCGAGGAGAGAACCGCAAAGCTTTCTCCGTTTACACACCACGCTCGTTTCCTGTAGAATACCCTGGCGTAGTAAATGGCAAGAGGCATTACAAGCACTACTCGGAGGGCAAATGACAGCATTACACCCACGCTACAGCAAAGAAGAGTTTGCTCGGCGCGGCACTGAAATCTACGAACGACGGGTTCGTCCACAGGTCGAGGAAGGCAACCAAGGAAAGATTGTTGCTATCGATATCGAGACCGGCGCGTTCGAGGTGGCCGAGGATACGCTGACGGCTTCAGATCGCCTGCTGACCCGCTGCGCAGACGCACAGATATGGTGTGTGCGGATCGGCCACCGAGGGGTGCACCGTTTTGGTTTGCGTCCAGTGGCGGCAGGCTAGGCATGATCACGGGAGTCGTCAACGCCAACCGAGAAGCAACAATTCGGCTGGTCGTAACTGGTCCGAGTGGGCAACAACTGGACACCGAAGCGATTATAGACACTGGCTTCACCGGGTTTTTGACGTTGCCTCCTGCCAGCATTGCAGTCCTAGGATTATCGTGGCTGAGTCGCCAACCAGGTATCTTGGCTGATGGAAGCGTCGACGTTTTTGACGTATACGTTGCTACCGTGACGTGGGACGGCCAGCCTCGCCCAGTGGAGGTCGAGGCTGCGGACACCGAACCGTTAGTGGGGATGAGTCTGCTAGATCGTCACTCTTTGCGCATCGACGTTTTGAGCGGCGGGGCTGTTACCATCACTGCTCTTTCTTGACCGAGATCGATAGATCTCGTCGAGTAAATCCTCGACATTGCCCAGAATCTCCAACTGACCTTCCCCGTCGAGCCGCTCCCGCTCAGACCGGAAGAGTTTCGGACGGCGCGCAAGCGGCCCTTCTTCCGCCACATCGCCCGCGAAGCTGTGGAGGTTTAGGAATCGTTTCAGCGAGGGCTCATGCTCGCTTTGGAATGGTGTCGGACACGAATCCGAAGTCCGGCAGACGGGTTGGTTTTTCCCAACCGATAGCAGTGTATTATCCATACACTGACCACTGTATGGCCGAGTCGTTCCCCTTACGGAAAATTGACAGGCATTCAAAATCGTTATAGAAGTCGGCCATCGTGAAGGATGCGAAGAAATCTCATACACTGGTCAGTGTACTCACAAGTTAGGCGAATTCGAGCGAAGCATGGAACAGAATCGCGGCAAGGATTCAGTGCCCAAGGCAACACGACCGTGGTTCGAAGCGGTCGTGCAGCTGACTGATCAGGTCTGCGACCGGTACCTTACCGGAGAATACGCGAGCTTGGCGCGGAGGCTCGCGGCAGCCTTGGCTCGCAAGCGGCCGTGCCCGCTGATTCGGGGTCGCGTCACCACTTGGGCGTGCGGCGTCCTGTACGCGGTGGGTGCTGCCAACTTCTTGTTTGACCCGGCCCAGACACCGCACATGCGCGGCGCCGATTTGTGCGCGGCGTTCGGGGTGAGCCCGAGCGCTGGGGCCGCGAAGGGACGCGAGATCATGCGCATGTTCCGCGTCGGGCAGCTCGACCCTCGGTGGTGTCTGCCCAGTCGGCTGGCTGACAACCCTTTGGCATGGATGGTCGAACTCAACGGGTTCGTGGTTGATGCCCGGCGCCTTCCCCGGGAGTTGCAGGAAGAGGCGCATCGACGCGGCCTGATTCCGTTCATTCCGGGCGAACCCGCCTAACCATTGGGTTGAGACGGTCGCGGCGGACCGCGCCTCTCACCCGAAACGTTACCACAATGTCAGAGCTGGTAGAGGTTCCCCCGAAACAAAGTTGGTCGATCGCGAAACCGATCACGAATAATGAAACGTATTGAGCTTGGAAAACAGATTCCGTACAATGCGTGACGCAGGTATCGCTTATGACTTTTCCAATCTTGGTGGAAGCTTGTGACGGCCAGTTCGCCGCGTCATTGGTAGGAGTGCCGAGGGTTCGCGTCGTAGGACCAACCCGTTCCCAGGCCATTGATGCTCTGAAAGCGGAAATCGAGCATCGCGTCGCTCTTGGTGAGTTGCTCTCCTTGGATGTCGAGGCGATTGGGGTTTCCAGCTTGGCCGGCAAGTATGGTACAGACCCAACACTGCGTGCGATCTCTGAAGATGCCTACCGGAAGCGTGATGCCGAGCGAGGTCAATGATTGCTTTCGACACGGATGTCGCAAAAATACTTCCGGACACTCGGGCGGTCAACGAGGCGTTACACATGATCGCCCGCCTGACGCGTACGGCATCACGGCAGCGGTCCCGCGAGCGCACAGCATAAAGAGGAAGCGCAAAAAGCACTCTGACCCTGATTTCCACTGATTCTCAACAGTAGCTGTGTAAGGTTTGGCCGGAGAACAAAGAGATGGAGCGGCTCTCACGCCGTGTTGACCTGTCACCTCGGTAGTTGCGCGACCGTTGACGAGGTGGCTATAATCTAGCCAGAATGCCCCGAGAGATCGTTTTCGCTCCACAAGCTGCGGAAGACGAGAAGCGACTGCGTGCCAACGAGCGCGCTACGGTTCGGGAAAAAAATCAAACAACATCTGAGACACGACGCGACTAAGACCAGTAAAAGCCGCATCAAGCGTCTCCGGGGACTCAAGCAGCCACAGTACAGGCTACGGGTCGACGACATCCGGGTCTTTTACGATGTAACAGACGAAGGTGTCGATATTCTTGCGATTGTTCCGAAAGCAGAGGCCGCTACGTGGCTTGAAAGATACGGCAAGCGGCGCCAGAAAACGAGTTGGCCGAACAAAGTCGGCCCGACAAGGAAGGTGAGAAATCATGAGATCGGTTGCGTTGTCAGCGGTGAAAGACGATCTGTCGAGATACCTGCGTATCGCCGCAGAGGAAGAGGTGGTCATTACCCGACATGGTAAGGCCGCTGGTATCTTGATTGGCTTTGCGTCTGAAGACGATTGGTTTGACTACCGGCTGGCGCACGACCCAAGGTTTACCCGTCGCATTGAGGCCGCCCGCGCGAGTCTACGTGCTGGACATGGAATTCGGTTCGAGGATCTTGAAGATCCCAAGGGATCTAACCACCGCCGCGCCGGGTCAAAGCGTGCCGGCTCAGGTGGCCGTAGGCGCCGTTGAGCGCGCATGTCGAAGCATGGGGAAAAACGCGGTCAGAGAAGAATTTTATTCCAAATATTTTCCATCCCGTGAGGTGAGGCTCTTGTTCCGTTGACGAAAGTCAAAAAGTACTCTGACCCTGATTTCCTGGGCTGGGAAGGTGAAGTCTAAAAATGAATGTCGAAACACTTTTCACCCGGAGCCTGGACGATCTCCATCTCTCTATTAATTCAGCGGACGAGTATGAGGTTCTTCGAAGTGCTGGTATTATCCGGCAGCTGTTCCTTGACGGTGCGGGCTCTCTGGTAGATCAGGTCAATCGAAAACACCGCTTAAGGCTTGTGTTCGAAATAATCGAGCCAAAGCGACCGCTGATTGCCGGATTACCAGTTCCGGAGCTGTGGTGTGCATTAGATAGTATCGACCCCAGGAGGATGCCATCTAGCGCTGAGTCTGTTAACAAGTCGCGTGATGAATTCTTTGCTATGACGATCGGAAGTGTAAAAGGAACTGATTACACCGTTTCCGAGACTGTGAAGTTCATTGCTAATGTGCTCGGAGGCGTACATGTGGGATTCCCCACAGATGTTAAAGAGAACGCACTTAACGAGATCGCGAAAGTCTACATTTTTGCCAATATAAGCATCCTACTGCAGCACCTCAGATCCATCGGAAGAATTGTGCTCCAGACTCTTAAACCGTTGCGGCATAAGGTCCTCGGACTTGAGCGTTTCGAGGACGCTCCCGGTATCTCTATCCACATGGCTCTCTCTCTGCTTCGTCATGAGCCGGAAAAGGAACTCTATATTCTTGACATTGGCGAGGAACGCGATCGAAACAGGCTCTCGATTTACGTCGATACTCGCCAAGACTTAACATTCCGAGTGATGGATTCTTACAAACATCGCACGATTGTTCGGGCCGGTCGGGAGGATTGTGCGTATCGTTACGGCGTGCCGGAATATTTTGCTTTCGAGGCGGGGATTCTTTCCGACGAGGTACTCCTCTCGATTGAAGCTGGTGGCTGGTCGTTCGCGTCGATTCTCCAACATCGGGATATCGGCCTTAACTCTGAGAGCATGTGCTTCGTACTTGGATCGGATGTAAATGGCGTTGCAGAAACTCACATGTCTTTAATGGAGCAATGCGTGTACACCCGCTGTCTTAAAGCCGACGAGCGAATCGAACTCCGAGGATACTTTGCGAACAAGATCCGGCAGGGTTATAAAGCAAATGCTTATTTCAAAGGGCATCAGTTTTTACACTCAAAGGGACATCCGAATTTTCCTGACCAACCCGACGCCTAACTGTCGGGTTGCGACGGACGCCGAGCGCCGCTCACCCAAAGCGTTACCACCTTGGCATGGACGCGCCGCACGCAGTTGTGCGTAGTCGATCGCCGGCGTGACTGAGAGCTTCAGGCCTCAACGCAAGGAATGTCTTTTCTCAACTTCCTTCCGCATCATAGGAATCTTGCTTGACCGCGCCGGAGTTGTCGTTCAAAAATCTCTCACAGCTTTCATTCCACCGTACTCTCGGTGCCTCCCTCATGAAAATTTTGGCCGCCGGCAGTCTGAAGTCGTCGATGGCGTCGAGGTTTATGGAAGAGCCGCGTTTCGCGCGCGCACTCGGGAGGCGCTGGAGCTTCTTCGACTCACACCGCGTTCGAGAACCGAGACCCCGATAAGCAGTGCGTGTTTAGCTTGCGTCCGTGGCGACGCGTGGCTCAACGCGAACGTTTGCCTGGTGGTCGTGCCTTCGAATGGGAGATCGTGGTTTATTGGCGTTTTCTCGAGCCTGATGGTAATCTTAGGGTCAAAGGTGATTTTATGAGCACACTTACTATCACGCTCTCTGACGACCGACTCGCCAAGTTGCGGGAAATTGCCAACCGCTTCAACATAAAACCGGAAGACTTGGCCCGCTTCAGCATCGAGGAGCTACTGACACGGCCCGACGAGTCGTTCCAAAAGGCCGCTGATTACATCCTCCACAAAAACGCCGAACTTTATCGGCGTCTCGCCTAGTGCGCTATCTAAACTTGAGCGAAGCTCTGGAATTGCATCGCCGAATCATCGGTCAGTCTGGCGGAGCGTTAGGCGTCCTCAACCTAGGCTCTTTGGAGTCAGCGTTGGCGCAGCCCCGCATGACGTTTGACGGCAAAGAACTGTACCCATCTATTGTGGACAAGGCGGCAGCGCTTGGCTATTCGCTTATTCAGAACCATCCATTCTTGGACGGCAACAAACGCACGGGACATGCAGCCATGGAACTTTTTTTGGTTCTCAATGGTTTTGAGATTCAGTCCTCAGTGGATGAGCAGGAAAGAATCATTTTGCAGGTGGCGTCGGGTGAGGTAGAGCGGGATACCTTTACGCTTTGGCTTCGCGATCATATCGTCGCAAAGCCCTAATGGTCGGAGGCCAACCATTCGCTTCACACCAATCGTTTAAAGAGAAGTTCCTATTCTCAACCTCCTTTCCGCCTCGTAGAAATCGCGCTTGACGGCACTGGACTCCCTATTCAAAGATCTCTTACAATTTCCTTTCGAGCATAGTCGTTACCGCCTTCATGGAAATCTTCGGTCGCCGGCAGCCTGAAATCGTCGATAGCATCGAAATTCGGGGCGGAGCCGCTTTTCGTGCGCGCACGCGGGAGGCGCTGGAGCTTCTTCGACTGAGTGCATCGTTCGGCGCGGCGCGGGATCGCATTGCCGTTATTCGCCAGGGGCGGCGCAGCGGCATGAAAGCGTGGCTAGAAAAACCCACGTTCACGGTGGGCAAGGCGACCTGGCGCCACTCCGCCCTCTGGTACGCCGGGGCCATCGCTCACGACGCCTATCACGCTACGTTGTACTTCGACGCCAAAGGCGGAAAGCGCGGGAAAGAACCTGACAATGACGCCTGGACGGGCGTCGAAGCCGAGAAGCAATGCCTCGCCTTTCAGCGCCAGGTGCTTTTGGAATTGAACGCCGACGAGAAAATCATCGCCTATATCGACCGCTGCGCTCAAAATCCTACCTATCAGGGGCACACCACCGGCTGGCGCGGCTGGCTAGCTTATCTGAGACGGTGGTGGTAAAAATTTAGTAACGCGTGCGAGGTCGCGCAATTTCGATGATGGAAGATCGAAGATGGAGGATGGCGATCCTCGATCTTCGATTCTCGATCCTCGACTATCCCGAATAAACCATGGCCAACGGCGATAAAAACTATTTCGACCCAAAAGTGCTCGCCGGCATTTCCAATCTCTACCTGCGCGCGCGCTGGGTCGTGGAAGGGATCATGTCGGGCATCCACAGCAGCCGCGCCAAGGGGTTCAGCGTGGAGTTCGAGGAGCACCGCGAGTATTCGCCGGGCGACGAGATCCGGCGCATCGACTGGAAGGCGCTGGGAAAATTCGACCGCTATTTCATCAAGGAGTACGAAGACGAGACCAACCTGCGCGCCTACCTCTTGCTCGACGCGAGCGCGTCCATGGACTACGCCTCCGACGGCGTGACCAAATTCGATTACGGCTGCACGCTGGTCGCCTCCCTCGCCTATTTGATTCTCAAGCAGCAGGACGCCGCCGGTCTGGTGACCTTTTCCAACCGCGTGGAAGCGTTCGTCCCGCCCAAGGCCAAGCGCGACTACTTGGCGCAGATCCTCCACCCGTTGGAGAACCGCGGCCCCGCCGGCGAAACCAACGTCGGCAAGATTCTCGAAGAGATCGCCGGCCAGGTCAGGCGGCGCGGTCTGATCATTTTGGTCTCGGATCTTTTGGACGAGCCGGAGGCGATCCTCAAGGGTCTCCGCTTGTTTCGCTTCAAGGGCAACGACGTGATCGTATTTCATCTTCTGGACCCGGCGGAGCTGGAGCTGCCCTTCGACGGCAACATCCTGTTCGAAGATCTGGAAGAGGCGAATCTGCGCGTCGTCGCCGATCCCAAAGCGATACGAAAGACCTACCGCGAGGTGGTCGGGGAATTCGTCACCCAAATGCGCAAGCAGTGCCAGGACAGCGCCATCGACTATCAATTGATCACCACGTCCACGCCGTTGGATCAGGCTCTGGCGAGTTACCTGAGCTGGAGAGGCTGAGCCATGTCGGTCTCTTTTCTCTATCCGGTTTTTCTCTACGGTCTTGTCGCCGCGTCCCTGCCGGTCCTCATCCATTTGTTAAACCGGCGCAAACTGAAACGCATCCGCTTTCCGGCCGTGCGCTTCATTCTGCTTTCGCAAAAGCGCATCTCGCGGAGCTACCGCCTGCGCCATTGGCTGCTCCTGGCGCTGCGGACTTTGGCGGTGGTTTTTCTCGCGCTCCTCCTCGCCAATCCGATTTTTCAGATCGGCGCGGGCCTGTTCGCCGGCGGCGGCCCGGTCTCTTTGGTCGTGCTGCTGGATAATTCGCTGAGCATGACCTGGAGCGGCGACGGCGATGGCTTCAAGCAAGCCAAGGAGGCGGCGCGCCTGCTGATCTCCGAATTGAACGACGGCGACCGCGCTGCGTTGATCCCGACCAATCTTGCCGGCAAGGAGCCGTTTCGTCTCAAAGGCCAGAAAGAAATCCTGCTTAAAGAGCTCGATGCCATCGAGATAGCCGACGGCACGGCGAATTTCTCCGCCGCCCTGGGGAAGGCGTACGAGTTGCTGAGCGAGCCCGCCGCGCAAAAAGAAATCCGCGTGATCACCGACATGGGCCTGACCGGCTGGGACCAGTTCTCGCTCTCCAGCTTGAAACAGGTCGACCCCTCGATTCCGCTCAAGACCCTGCGCGTCGTCAGCAAACAGACGCGGCTCAACGCCACCGTCAAAGAGATCCGCCTGGCCGGTCAATCCGTCGGCGCCAATCTGCCGCTTGAGATCGTCGCCACCGTCGCCAATTTCGGCGACGCCGAAATCAAGGAGCTACTGGTGCGGTTGAGCATCGACGGCCAGAACAAAGAGCAAAAACTGACGACGGTCCCGCCCAGAGGCGAATCGACCGTGAGTTTTCAAACCCGGCTGGCCGCTACGGGCGCCCATTTCGGCCAGGTGACGCTCAAAAAAGAAGGTCTGGCGGGAAATCCCGCGGCAAACTTCGCGCTCGACGCCCAGGACAAACTTAGAATTCTCGTCGTCGACGGCGACCCGCAGACTTCGCTGGCGCAGAGTGAAACTTTTTTTCTCAGCCGGGCGCTCAACCCTGCGGGTGAGAAGGATTCGTCGCTTTATTTGCCGACGGTGATTCTTGCGGACGCCCTGGCCGCCGCGTCGCTCGACTCCTATCAGGCGGTCATTCTCTGTAATGTTGCGTCGCTTCCAGACGCGTTGCTCGCCAAGCTACAGATCTTTGTGCAACAGGGCGGCGGTCTGCTGATCTTTGCCGGAGACCGCATTCAGGCCGAAAGTTACAACCGGCTGGCGCATGGCGCGCCGCCGCTTTTGCCGGCGGAGCTGCGCGAACGAAAACTCGGCGTCGAAAGCAGCGGGGAAAAGATCGAAAAGATCGATCTCACTCATCCCGCGCTGCAAGGTTTTTCCGATGCGATTTTGTCGGACTCGATGAAATCCGCGCGGGTCTGGGGTTACGCGCCCAGCGCGAGCGCGGGCGGCGCGGTCCTCATCGCGCTGGCCAACGGCGATCCCTTGCTCATGGAACGCAGGGTGGGCGCCGGGCGGGTGTTGTTGATGGCGACCTCGGCGGACCGGGACTGGACCGACTTGCCGGTGAAAACCGCCTACCTGCCGTTCGTCCAGGCGCTCACGAGCTACGTCGCGGGAGGAAAGCGAGGTTTTTTGGACGGCGGCATTCCGGTCGGCACCGTAAAAGAAATTTCCTTACCGCCCGCTTATGTTGGTAAAAGCGTTCGGGTTATCAAGCCGAACAAGCAAGATGCGGAAGTGTTTCTCTCCGGCCAGAAAGAGCGCGCCGCGGCGCAGTTCCAGGATAACGATCGCGCGGGTATCTACCGCATGGCGCTGCCGGCGGGGGCGGACAAGGACGCCGGCGGGGCGCAAATTTACGCGGTCAACCCGCCCTTTCTCGAATCGCGCCTCGATGAGATCAGCGCCCCCGAGCTGGCGGCCAAACTCAAACCCATCCCGCTCGAAGTGATCCCCATCGACGCTTTGCAGCAAGGCGGCAGTCGCACGGATCTCGCTCTTCCCTTGCTGGCACTGCTCATTGTAACCTTGCTTTTGGAGGGCTGGCTGGCGCAGCGGCTGTGAAATATTTATCTGCAGGAGGCGATCAAAGCCTTGACCACGAAGGATCCTGGGTGGCGTAGCCGCAACCAAAATGAAAAACCCGATTTCACCACGAAGGACACCTGTCTGCCAGGCAACAGGCAGGCGAAGAGCACGAAGTTTAAAGAACAGAAATCCGAAACCTTCGTGGCCTTCGTGAGCTTCGTGGTAAAAGTTCCAAAGGTCGAAAAAGCCGAAATGGGCTGACTAGTATATCGTTTCATTGAACCATATCTATTAGCTATGCCGTGTGTTATGCTGCCGGCATGGCTAGAAAATCGACTCGTTCCAAATTGGTGCTGA
>Ga0209726_10001509_pt1 | contig 37391 bp, 34 predicted proteins | sample Subgrocontami54m_FD_187453 | JGI IMG/M metagenome (GOLD analysis project Ga0209726, IMG submission 187453) | Subsurface groundwater microbial communities from S. Glens Falls, New York, USA - GMW46 contaminated, 5.4 m (SPAdes) (version 3) | ecosystem: Environmental > Aquatic > Deep subsurface >...
ATAATCTCTTTCAGGCGGTAAGGATAGCTGAAAATGAAAAGGTGCTTCTGCCGGTAATGGTCTGTCTTGACGGTTTTATAACAAGCCATGCACTTGAAAATATTTCACTAATTGACGATGCAGAGGTAAGAGAGTTTATAGGAGAATACCGGGCGAAATATTCTTTGTTAGATACCGACCATCCTGTTACTTACGGCGCAATGACCCTGCCGGATACATACATGGAATTTAAACATCAGCAGTCAGAGGCTATTGCCGGCGCAAAGGATGTGGTTTCTGAAATTGGAAGGGAATTTGGAAAGAAGTTTGGCAGAGAATATGGCCTTATGGAAAAATACAGACTGGATGATGCTGATGTAGCCATTGTAATATTGAGCTCCGCTGCCGGCACTACCAAAGTTGCAGTTGATGAGTTAAGGAAGGCAGGCAAAAAGGTTGGTATTTTACGACCAAGGCTTTTCAGACCTTTCCCCTTTAGAGAGATAGCCGATGCACTTAAGAATGTAAAGGCTATAGCTGTGCTTGACCGTGCTGATTCAATGAATGGTTTTGGAGGCCCTCTTTTTAACGAGGTTCGTTCCGCGCTTTATGAACTGGAAAAGCGTCCTAAGGTTGTAAGCAGGATATTTGGTCTCGGGGGGAGGGACTATAAGGTAAAAGATGCTATAGAGGTTTTTGATGATCTCTTGAAAATTGCCGAGACAGGTAAAACTGAAACGCTGATTAAATATATTACGGTTTGACATAAAACTCATTTTGCATTTTGAGATTTGCATTTAATATCAAAGAGGTAAAGGATGGCTACACTTAAAGAACTTTCAAAAAGAGATGAGCTTTTCTCCGGCGGTCACAGACTCTGTTCAGGATGCGGCATACCTCCGATAGTAAGGCTGGTATTAAGGGCAGCTAACGGCCCTGTGGTTGCCACTACCGCCACAGGATGTCTTGAGGTTGGTACCACAATATATCCTTACACAGCATGGAGAATACCGTGGATACACTCTGCCTTTGAGAATGCCGCTGCTACAATAAGCGGTATAGAGACAGCCTACAGGGCATTTAAAAAAAGAGGCAAGATTCCTCCAGACAAAAATATAAAATTTATTGCCTTTGGCGGAGATGGAGGAACATACGACATCGGTCTGCAGGCCCTGTCAGGCGCCCTTGAGAGGGGGCATAATTTTCTTTATGTATGCTACGATAACGGCGCATACATGAATACAGGCATCCAACGTTCAGGCGCAACGCCTTTCGGCGCTGCCACAACAACCTCGCCGGCAGGAGATGTTATACTGGGAAAGCAGGAGGCAAGGAAAGACCTTACAAGGATAGTTGTTGCCCATAATATACCCTATGCTGCCCAGGCCTCGCCCCATAACTGGGCAGACCTTTCCAGAAAGGCTGAGAAGGCTCTTAAAGTAGATGGTCCGAGCTTTTTGAATGTCATATCTCCATGTCCCTTGGGTTGGTATTCAAAGCCAGAAGAGTCTGTAGAAGCTGCAAAGGTTGCTGTTGATACATGCTATTGGGCGCTTTACGAGGTTGAAAATGGGGTTTTAAAGATTAATTATAAGCCAAAAGAGAAAAAGCCTATAGCAGAATGGCTTAAGATGCAGGCCAGATTCAAACATCTTTTAAAACCGGAGAATAAGGAATTGCTGGACAAGCTGCAGGAGAATATAGATAAAGAGTGGGAGAGGCTTTTAGGTCTGGATGGGAAAGTGATTTAAAGAGTCATAGAGTCATAGAGTCAATATTTTTGTTTTTACTTTGACACTCTGACCCTTTGACTCTCTGACTCTCAAGGGGTTTAACTATGTCGACAAGTTCATTAGTAATGTTTGAAGAAGAATTTAGACAGATTACCACTGTTATTGACAGGCTGCTTAAAGAGGCTAATGCAAAGGTAGTATTTCTTGTAGATAAAGATGGGCAGTTGATTGCATCAAGCGGCGATACGGGAGATATAGATACGACCTCCCTTGCATCATTGACAGCGGGTAATATTGCCGCCACCGGAGGATTGGCAAAGCTTATAGGTGAGAGAGAATTTTCCATACTCTTCCATGAAGGGGAGAGGGATAATCTCCATATCTCCATTGTTGCGCAGAGGGTTATATTAGTTGTTATATTTGACCAAAAGTCGTCCCTTGGCCTTGTGAGGCTCAGGGTAAAAAAGGCAAGCGATGAACTTAATACGATACTGCAAAAACTTCTGCAGAGGGTGGAAAAAAAGCCATCAGATCAGGAAAACCTGCTCTCAGAAATTACGGACACTGATATAGATAAATTGTTTCATTAGCGGGGTAGAGACGCCCCGCCGGGGCGTATTATAGCACTCCACCAATCAGGTAGAGACGCCCCATTGGGGCGTCTCTACTATTTTGTTAAAAGGGGTTCTAAAGAATGTCTTTTATAAATTATTCTTCCAGGGAGATAAACTGTAAGATAGTATATTACGGCCCTGGACTTTGCGGTAAGACTACAAATCTGTCATTTATTTTCAAAAAGACCAACCCCGAACACAGGGGCAAGATGATATCTCTTGCCACTGAGACAGAGAGGACCCTTTTCTTTGATTTTCTCCCGCTTTCACTTGGAGACATAAAAGGTTTTAAAACCAGATTTCACCTCTATACAGTTCCAGGCCAGATATTCTATGATGCGTCAAGAAAGCTTATTTTAAAGGGTGTTGACGGCATTGTCTTTGTTGCAGATTCTCAGATAGAGAGGATGGATGCCAATATGGAGAGTTTTGAGAATATGAAGATAAATTTAAAAGAGCAGAGTTATGACCTTGCCGGTATACCATATGTTATTCAGTATAATAAAAGAGACCTCCCGGGTGTGGCGCCTGTAGCAGAGCTGAAAAAGATACTGAATGTTGACGGCGCCCCTGATTTTGAGGCTGTTGCCGCTGCCGGCGTAGGAGTTTTTGAGACGCTGAAGGCTGTAGTGAAACTTGTGCTTATTGAGCTAAAGAAAGGAACCTGAGGAATTTTAAATTTGAAATTTCAAATTTAAAATTAATTCAGATACGGAGGGGGGTGAAAAATTAATGCCGGGAATAAGGATAAAAGAAGGCGAATCCTTTGAGAGCGCCTTGAAAAGGTTTAAGAAACAGTGCGAAAAGGCCGGGATATTGGGTGAGATAAAAAAGCGTGAGCATTATGATAAACCGAGCGTAAAGAAGAAAAAGAAGGCCATCGCAGCAAAGAAGAGGGCGGTCAAACGGACGAAGAAAAGGGAGTTTTAATGTCTGTTAGAGAAGGATTAGTCATGCGGATGAATGAGGCAGCCAGGGCTGCCAGAGATGAGGCAGGCAAGCAAAGCCTTGGAGTGTTGCGTAATATTCTGGCTGCTGTAAAAAATAAGGAGATAGCGCTTATCAAGCGGGCTGAGGGTTTGAGCGATGAGGAAGTCATTGCTGTTGTCTCATTTATGGTGAAACAGAGTCTTGAATCTATAGAATTTTTTAAAAAGGGCGGAAGAAAGGATTTGCTTGACCAGGCAGAGGCAGAACTAAAAATCCTCCAATCTTTTCTTCCGCCACAGCTTTCCATGGATGAGGTAAAGGTTATCGTAAGCGATGCAGTAAAAAAGCTCTGTGCCTCCGGGTCTAAAGATATGGGCAGGGTTATGAAAGAGGTTATGCCGAAGGTTCAAGGTAAGGCAGATGGCAAGTTGGTAAATGAGGTGGTAAAAGAGGTCCTGGGCAATTAACCGTAGAGGCGACCTTCGTAGGTCGCCTCTGCATTGTGAGGCGCAATGAAAATTAAAGACATCTATGCAAAGGCTGTTAGCCGCGGCATTGAGCTTGACCCGAGGGGTAAGGATCAGGTTGAGGCAGAGCTTAAAAGGGTAAAGAAGGATTTTGATGAGCTGAAAGAAGACAAGAAAAAAGATTTTGATAAAGAAAAGCTTATAAATCCTTATGCAGATACCCGTATATTATACGGCGAGCCTGACAGGGATGTAAAAGCCGTTTTGGTTGGCATTGACATGGAGGTTGGAGAGGTTCTCCTTGCTGACAGGCTTAAAAGTAAAAGCAGATCTATTGACCTTGTCATTTCCCACCATCCGGAAGGGAGGGCCTTGGCTGCCCTATACGAGGTTATGGATATGCAGTCAGGTATTCTTCTGAAATACGGCATTCCTATCAATATTGCTGAAGACATAATGTCTGACAGGATAAAAGAGGTTGAAAGAAGACTTCTGCCTGCTAATCATACAAGGGCAGTGGATGCCGCAAAACTTCTTGATATGCCGTTCATGTGTATTCACACCCCTGCGGATAATGCGGTTGCAAACTATCTGCAGAAGGTTTTTGATGAAAAAAAGCCGGATTATATTTCTGACATTATAGATATATTAAAAGATATTCCGGAATATAAAGATGCCGTGAATGAAAAGGCAGGGCCGAAGGTAGTTGTTGGCTCAGAGAAAAGAAAAACAGGAAAGATCTTTGTAGATATGACCGGCGGCACCGGCGGCAGTAAGGATATCTATGAAAAGCTGTCTATTGCCGGTATCGGCACCATTGTTGGCATGCATATAGGCGAAGACCATAAGAAAGAGGCAGAAAAGCATCATGTTAATGTGGTTATTGCCGGCCATATGAGCAGCGACAACCTTGGAATGAATCTCATTTTTGATGATATACTTGAGAAAAGCGTAGAGATTGTTGCTGCATCGGGTTTTAGAAGGTTCAGCAGAAATTAGCGAATAGCGGATAGAAGAACTTCCCCCTAACCCCTGGAATAAAAAATCCCCTCCTTGGAGGGGACAAAGGGGTGGGTACTTTTTTTTGGAGGAATTTGCATGGCATCTAAGAAATTTGTTTATTTCTTCGGCGGAGGCAAGGCCGAAGGCAAGGGAAGCATGAAAGAGCTTCTCGGCGGCAAGGGCGCTGGGCTTGCTGAGATGACAAATATCGGCCTGCCTGTGCCGGCAGGATTTACTATTACCACAGAGGTCTGTAATCTCTATTATAAGAATAATAAAAAACACCCTCAGGGTCTTGATAAAGAGGTTGCCAAAAATCTATCAAGGCTTGAAAAACTGATCGGCAAGAAATTAGGCGACGCCAATGACCCGCTTCTTGTCTCAGTCCGTTCAGGCGCGGCGCGGTCAATGCCCGGGATGATGGAAACAATACTAAATCTGGGGCTTAACGATAAATCCATTGAGGGGCTTGCAAAAAAGACCAATAACATGCGTTTTGTCCTGGATGCCTACCGCAGGTTTATTGTGATGTATGGCGCAATTGCCAAGGGTATATCACGTGAGAAGTTTGAGTATGAGTTTGAAAAAATTAAAAACGAGAAGACAAGGCCAAGGTTGAATAAAACGAATAACAAGATCCTTGATACCGAGGTGAATGAGCAGGAACTTGAGGAACTTATCTCCCGCTTAAAAGATGTGTATAAAAAACATACGGGCAAGGATTTCCCGCAAGACCCGACAGAACAACTCCAAGGCGCAATCAATGCTGTCTTTGGTTCATGGATGGCTGAAAAGGCTGTTACATACCGCCGCGTTGAAAAGATTTCAGGGCTTCTCGGCACAGCTGTAAATATAGTCCAGATGGTATTTGGAAATAAGGGTGAAACATCCGGCACAGGCGTCTGTTTTACCAGAGATCCCAATACAGGCGAAAATATCTTTTACGGCGACTTACTTATGAATGCGCAGGGCGAGGATGTTGTTGCAGGCATCCGCACGCCCATTCATCTAAGCGACCTGAATGAGAGGATGCCGAAGATATACAAACAGCTTTGCGATATAAGGAAAAGCCTTGAGAAGCATTACAGGGAGATGCAGGATATAGAATTTACTGTTGAAGAGGGCAAGCTTTACATTCTTCAATGCCGTTCCGGTAAACGGTCGCCAACCGCAGCGTTCTGCATGGCAGTTGACATGGTAAAAGAAAAGCTCATAACAAAAAAAGAGGCAATCTTGAGGATTACAGATAAAGAGATTGAAGGTCTTTTCTATCCTGTCATTGATCCAAAGATAACAAGAGATGAATTGAATAAGCATCATTTTGCAACAGGCATAGCCGCTGTTCCTGGCGCTGCATGCGGCAAGGTTGTATTTACTGCAAAGGATGCAGAGTATTGGGCAGAAAAAGGCGAGAAGGTGATCCTTGTAAGAAAAGAGACAAGCCCGGAGGATGTTGGCGGCATGCATGCTGCGCAGGGCATACTTACTGCAACAGGCGGCAAGACCTCTCATGCGGCAGTTGTTGCAAGAGGCTGGGGTAAATGCTGTATTGTGGGGTGTGAGGAGTTGGTTATAGATTATATCCACAAAACCGTTGTTGTAGGAAACAAGGTTCTGAGAGAAGGAAGTGAGATAACTATCAATGGTTCTGCAGGCGAGGTATTTCAGGGCAGCATGAATCTTATAAAACCAGAGTTGCCGGATGCGTATTATACGCTTATGAAATGGGCTGACGAGGTAAGGAAACTGAATGTAAGGACAAATGTGGATACGCCGTATGACGCTGAAAATGCCATAAGGCTCGGCGCAGAAGGCATAGGCCTTTGCAGGACAGAGCATATGTTTTTTGATACAGATGAAAGACGGCTTGCAATACAGGAGATGATACTTGCAGATGACCTCGAAACAAGAAAAGTTGCCCTTTCAAAACTTCTTCCATTTCAGAGAGAGGATTTTAAAGGCATATTCAGGGCAATGAATGGGAAGCCGGTTACCATCAGACTTATAGACCCGCCATTACATGAATTTGTGCCTCATACTGAAGGTGAGCAGAGACACTTGGCTGAGAAGATAGGTGTTCCGTATGAGCAGGTAAGTCGCCGTGTTGAAAGGCTTAAAGAGGCAAACCCCATGCTTGGGCACAGGGGTTGCCGTCTCTGCATTACCTACCCGGAAATTCTTGAGATGCAGGTGAGGGCGATAATTGAGGCTGCGTGTGAATGCGCAAAAGAAGGCATCAAAGTGCATCCCGAGATAATGCACCCCTTTGTGATAGACGGCAAGGAATTAAAAATACTTGAAACAAAGACAAGAGAGGTTGCTGAAAAGGTTATAAAAGAAAAAGCCGTTAAGGTTAAATATCTTGTGGGTACCATGATTGAGGTGCCGAGGGCAGCGCTCCTTGCAGATAAGATTGCGGAGGTTGCAGAATTTTTCTCATTTGGCACAAACGACCTTACGCAAATGACCCTTGGCATGTCAAGGGATGATGCAGGAAGATTTTTGCCCGATTATGTTGATGAGAAAAAGGCAGGGATTCTAAAAAGCGACCCGTTCCAGTCCCTCGACCAGGACGGCGTTGGCATGCTCATAAAGATTGCCATTGAAAAAGGCAGAAAGACAAGAAAAGATTTAAAGATAGGCATCTGCGGCGAACACGGCGGCGACCCTGCCACAGTAGAATTCTGCCACAGGAATGGATTTAACTATGTGTCCTGCTCTCCTTTCAGAGTGCCTATTGCAAGGCTTGCCGCTGCCCATGCGGTGCTTAAGAGTTCACGTTGAAAAGGGGCTATATTTATTAACAAGGCTTCATAATTCCCTTGACAGTTATATCTTAAATAATTATACTGCTTGTTACTAGTTATAGACATATCAGTAGTTATAGACATATCAGTAAAATTACAAAAGGAGGTGCAAAAAAATTATTCTATCGTAAAATAGAGTTTTTAGAAGTCGAAGAGGAGGTGAGGTAAGAGACTTAAATTTGAGGCGAGGGATTTTTAACTTTAATAATAACGTATGAACGGCAACTTTATTGCCGCATAATTTAAAAAAAACGAAAAAACGGAGGATAAAATGTTTAAAAAAATCGTAGTTCTGGGTATTAGTGTATTTATGACAGCTGCAATGGCATTCGCAGAATCAGACATCAAAGGCGCAGTTATCAATAAGTCAGATGTAAAGGGCTCAGCAAACATTGCAATCGGCGAAGGCAATAAAGCCAATATGGGGTCAGTAGGCATCAAGGGCTCAAAGGTTGAAGGCGCAGTTATCAATAAGTCAGATGTAAAGGGCTCAGCAAACATTGCAATCGGCAAAGGCAATGAAGCCAACATGGGGTCGGTAGGCATCAAGGGCTCTGATGTTAAAGGCGCAGTTATCAATCAGTCAGATGTAAAGGGCTCAGCAAACATTGCAATCGGCGAAGGCAATAAAGCCAATATGGGAGCAGTAAACATCAAGAACTCAAAGGTTAAAGGCGCAGTTATCAATAAGTCAGATGTAAAGGGCTCAGCAAACATTGCAATCGGCAAAGGTAATGAAGCCAACATGGGGTCGGTAGACATAAAATAAATTGATTGATGTTTTTTACGGGGGTGGGATAAATAGTCCCATCCCCGTAAAAAAACAATGGAGCAATTTAAATGAGAAAAATTTATCCATGCGCAACAATATTCATACTTATCTTGTTTGTAGTGTTCTCTCTCTCTACTCCATCCATTGCAGGCGATCTGGACGACAAGATTGGAAAATATACCGATGATGATATTCAGTCTGACCATGAAATGGGTGAAATATCGCCAAATATAAAATTCAAGAAAATGGATGCAAAAAGTAAGGCAAAGGTAAGGCAAAAAAAGAAAAAGGGAGACCAAAGCAATGATAGCAGTTCGTCCAGCAAGTCTGGTAGCGGTAAAACTGATGCATCAGGAAACATGAACAGCGTGGTGTTGGGACCTGGCGGCAGTGTAAAGGGCGATATTATTATTATTGATGAAAGCAGAGGTTCAAAGACTCAAATAGTGGATAAATAGGTTATTGGCAGCTTTTTATTTGTTTGGATTGTGATGTTTCAGATTTTTATAATCAGATATGAAAATGACCTGCCGATAATAAGGCATTGAGATATATTTAAACAAGCATTATCAAAAGGGGAATAGATATGAAAGGTGTTGCAAGAAGATTTATATATATTTTACTCTCTTTGGCGTTACCATTATTTTTACTGTCCTGCGCCACCATAGACCCGAAAAATATGGTGGTACCGGTAGAAACTACTGCCCCTGGACAGAAAGTCACGACTTTTACAGATAATTTAAAGACTTTTGGACTGATGATGGAAATTCACAGGGCACAACCGTTAAAGGTTGTTGTAAAAGATATTGCTGATAAAACAGGCGCATCTTTATCGACCGGGAGCGAAATACAGCAGAATATAACAGAGATTGTAAAGAGTACACTCAACTCTATGGGCGAAAATATTGTTTTCATTGAATATGACCCTGAATTTGTTCAGGCTATGCAGCAGACCGGTTATTCAGATTTCAGCGATAAGTTAATACCTGATATTGTGATAACCGGCGCAATAACCGAATTTGACAGGGCGCTTGAATCATGGGACAAGGGTACGGATGTAGGCGCTGAAGTACAATTCTCACATGTAAGTAAAGCCTTGCCATCACAGACACTAAGCATTGAACACAGTGATTCTGCTATGGCTACAAAAGCCCGTATTACAGTGGATTTCAATTTAAAAGATTTCAGGACGCTTGCTGGCATCCCCGGCATGAATATTGTGAATGCCATAGAAGTACAAAAGGGGCAGAGAAAACAGGAATTTGGAATCACACTTTTCGGCCCGACTTTTGGTTCAAAAGGGAGCAAAAAAATAGTTCAGGGAAGGCATGATGCTGTCCGTCAAGTTGTTCAGTCTGGTTTGATACAGCTTATGGGAAGATACGCAGCTGTTCCATACTGGAGGGTGTTTGGCGAAGACGCTGTAGCTGATGAAATAGTAATTAAAAGCTGGATGCGTGGATTCCCGAAGTTGGATGATACCAGTAGAATCAGTATGATGCAGGAAAAACTGTACTTACACGGCTACGATATTGATATAAACGGAAAAGTAGATGAAAAAACAAAAGCAGCCTTCTCAGATTTTAAGTCAAAGAATAATCTGCCTGGGGGGGCATTGAATGCAGACACCTTCCTTAAAATTTACTTCACCGTTCCTATAAATGAAAATGTTTATGCCAGGTCACAGGCAATGGGTAGTAATAGCGGGACAGAGATAACTCAAACACCGCCATCTTCACCAACAGTTGCAAGCGAAGCCCATCAGCAGCAGGAGCCGCAACATGATTTCAGCAAGGCAGGAAACTTGATGACTCAGGCATACGGTAAATTTAAAAAGAATGATTATCAGAATGCCGCACAGCTTTTTGAGCAATCAATTCAGGCATCACCCACACCTGTTGCCTACTACTATTTGGCGCTTTGTTATCAGTTTTTACAGAATAAAAAGACGGCAATAACACGTCTGGAAGATGGCGTTCAAAGATTTGGAGAAGATTTCCCTCTCTGGAAGGCTCTTGGCTTGGGTTATTATGAAATTGGCGATGAGAAAAAAGCAAAAGTAGCATTTAAAAATGCGCTGGCATTAAAATCTAATGATAAACAGGTACAATTTTTCATGGATAGGCTTAAGTAAATTTGCTCCATTCGACTATATGATAAGCAAGCCCTGCCCTTGACGCAAATATCACCATCCTCCTTGCTATAAAAAGCGTGTCTTCGCCTGCCTCCAACATCCTTGCAAAATAGTATAATGCCGCCAAGCTCTTCCTTGGATAGACATCGCCTTCCCAGTATCCAAACTCATGACGCCCTTCAACGGATCCCTTGTATTTGAAATTACAAGGTGTTAGTATTAAAAAATATGAACAGTCAGAGGATTAAGCGGCTCCCGTCATGGCTTTCAAGGAAGATGGGGCAGCCAAGCGCGCTCCATGCAATGAAAAATATCCTTCGCAGCAGGAATTTGCACACGGTCTGCGAGTCTGCCCGCTGTCCTAATATCGGCGAATGTTTTTCAAAACCAACTGCTACCTTTATGATACTGGGAGATGTCTGCACAAGACAGTGCGGTTTTTGTTCTGTTGAAAAAACAGCTTTTCTCTCTCCCATTGAGGAAGAGGGCGGGGTGAGGGGTAAGGCATTGCCTGTAGACCCTGATGAGCCTGAAAATATAGCCCTCACTGCAAAAGAGCTGGGACTTAAGCATGTTGTCATAACATCTGTTACAAGGGACGATCTTGCCGACAGCGGAGCTATGCAGTTTGCCTTGACAATCAAGGCATTGAGGGATATTATTCCTTCTATTTCCATAGAGGTTTTAACCCCTGATTTTAAAGGGGAGGATAAGGGTTTGAAGATTGTTCTTGATGAAAGACCGGACATTTTTAACCACAATATTGAAACTGTGCCGTCTCTTTATGCAAAGGTAAGGCCGCAGGCCGATTATCGGCAGTCTTTGAAGGTAATTGAAACGGCAAAAAAGATGACTGCCGGCATTATCACAAAGTCAGGGCTTATGGTCGGCCTTGGCGAAACAAATGGCGAGATAAAATCTGCTCTGAAAGACCTTTTAAATGTAGGCTGCGATGCCGTTACCATAGGACAATATTTAAGGCCGTCCATAAAAAATCTTGAGGTTCAGGAATACATCCCGCTTGATGTTTTTAAGGAATATGAGGAATATGGCAGGGAGATTGGGCTTAAGTATGTGTATTCAGGGCCGTTTGTGAGGAGTTCGTATAATGCGGAGAAATTTGCAGGATAAAATTTTTGGAGTGTATTCATGGAAGAATTTCACAGAATAAAAAGACTGCCGCCTTACATCTTTAACATAACAACAGAATTGAAGATGGATGCGCGGAGGCGGGGCGAGGATATTATTGATTTCGGCATGGGAAATCCTGACCAGCCTACGCCGCAGCATATCGTTGACAAACTCGTTGAGGCTGCGCAGAATCCGCGTAACCACCGGTATTCCGCATCCAAAGGCATTTACAAGTTAAGGCTTGCAATAGCAGACTGGTATAAGAGGCGGTATGATGTAGACCTTGACCCTGAATCAGAGGCCATCGCAACAATCGGCTCAAAGGAAGGGCTATCCCATCTGGCACTGGCGATAATCGGCCCGGGGGATGTGGTCTTTGTCCCGAATCCCACATATTCCATCCATACCTATTCTGTGATTATAGCCGGCGGCGATGTGCGGAGCATTCCGCTTTTGCCGGGCCGTGATTTTTTTGAAGAGTTATTAAATGCCGTGAAGCAGACATGGCCCAAGCCCAAACTCCTTATATTGAATTTTCCGCATAATCCCACAACAGAGGTTGTTGATGTTGAATTCTTTAAAAAGGTTGTGGGTTTTGCAAAGGAGCATAATATCCTTGTTGTCCATGATCTGGCCTACGCCGATATTGTGTTTGACGGCTATGTCGCGCCCAGCATACTTCAGGTTCCCGGGGCAAAGGATATCTGCGTGGAGTTTTTCACATTATCCAAGAGTTATAATATGCCCGGCTGGAGGGTTGGTTTTGCCGTTGGGAACAAAAGACTGATAGCCGCGCTTGCAAGACTTAAGAGCTACATGGACTACGGCATGTTCCAGCCCATACAGATTGCGGCTATTACTGCATTGAATGGCCAGCAGGACTGCGTTAAGGAAATCTGCGAGACATACAAAAAGAGAAGGGATGTCCTGATAGACAGCTTTGCCAAGGCAGGCTGGCAGATAGACAAGCCAAAGGCAACCATGTTCGTATGGGCGCGGATCCCGGAGGAGTTCAGGAAGATGGGCTCCCTGGAATTTTCAAAGTTTCTCTTGAAAGATGCTAAAGTGGCTGTATCCGCTGGAATAGGGTTCGGCGAATACGGCGATGAATATGTAAGGCTCGCCCTTATAGAAAACGAGCAGAGGACAAGGCAGGCTGCAAAGGGGATAAAGAAGGCGTTTGAGAAGCAGGAGTGAGGGTTGATTATTATGCAAAAGATTAACATAGGTCTCATAGGTTTTGGCACGGTCGGCACAGGCGTTGTTAAGGTGCTGAAGGAGAATGCAAAGGTCATTCAGGAGAGGCTCGGCGCAGAGATTGTTCTGAAGAAGATTGCAGACAAGGACATCACCCATGACAGAGGGGTGGAGATTGATAAATCTATACTTACCACCGATGCTAATGACATCATCAACGACCCGTCCATAAATATCGTGATTGAGCTTGTGGGCGGCATAGAGCCTGCAAAGACCTTCATCCTCAAGGCGCTTAATAACAAGAAGCATGTAGTAACAGCCAACAAGGCCCTGCTTTCGCAGCACGGCGAAGAAATCTTTAAAACCGCCGCAAAGAACAATCTTGATATAGGTTTTGAGGCGAGCGTTGGCGGCGGCATCCCGATTATAAAGGCATTGAAGGAAGGGCTTGTTGCAAACAAGATAAACTCCATCTACGGCATCATAAACGGAACGGCAAATTATATCTTAAGCAAAATGACCAATGAAGGTGGCAAATTTGAGGATGTCTTGAAAAAGGCGCAGGAAAAGGGATATGCCGAGGCAGACCCGACCTACGATGTGGAAGGGATTGATACAGCGCATAAGCTGGCTATTCTCATAAATCTTGCTTACGGCACATACATAAGACTGGAGGATATTTATACAGAAGGTATAAGCAAAGTTACCCCGCTGGATATAAAATTCGCCAAAGAATTCGGTTACAAGATAAAACTCCTTGCCATTGCAAAAGAAGAAGGCGGGAAGATAGAGGCCAGAGTTCACGCTACCATGATACCCGCAGACCATCTCCTGGCAACAGTGGACGGCGTTTACAATGCAATCCATCTCAAAGGCAATGCAGTCGGCTCTGTCATGTTTTATGGAAGGGGCGCAGGCATGATGCCCACTGCCAGCGCAGTAGTGGCGGATGTGGTGGATATTTGCAGAAACATAATTAAAAGTGCGTCGCAGCGGGTTGCGCCGTTATCATACACGGAAGAATCGGTCAAAAATATAGAAATAAGGCATATAGAAAATCTTGAGATACCATATTACCTCAGGTTTTCCGTGCTGGATAAACCGGGGGTATTGTCAAGGATTTCAGGCGTTCTCGGCAATCACAATATCAGCATTCTATCCGTCATGCAAAAGGACAGAAAGGTGGGCGGCGCAGTGCCCATTGTTATTATGACCCATCATGCAAAAGAAAAAGAACTCATGACCGCGCTGCATGAGATTGACAAATTAGATGTGGTTCTGGATAAGACAGTATATTTGAGGATTGAGGAAGATCCAAAAACCCCTTGACTTTTCGAATGATTAAAGGTATTTTCTCAAATGTTTTGGGGGAATTAGATGTCTAAAAAGATTCTTCTGGCTGACGATAGTATTACCATCCAGAAGGTTATATCCATAACCTTTGCCAGTGAAGATTATGACCTTATTATTGTCGGCGATGGTGACACCGCGGTAGCCAAGATAAAAGAGGTGAAACCTGATCTTGTCATAGCCGATGTTGCAATGCCGGGTAAGAACGGGTATGAGGTTTGCGAGCTGATAAAAAAAGAGCCGGGGCTTAGACATATCCCTGTTCTGCTTTTATCAGGCACATTTGAACCGCTCAATGAAAAAGAGGCTCAAAGGGTAAAAGCTGATGATCACATTGTTAAACCTTTTGAATCGCAGGAGTTAATAGAAAAGGTGAAAAATCTGCTTGCAATGCCTCCTGCAGCGGCTCCTGTTGAAGCCGAGGCGGAAAAAACTATAACTATGGAGGCGAAGGCCCCCCTGCCAACCGATATATGGGAGGTTGGCGATTTTATGGGAACTGAAGAGGCAGAGGCCCCTGCAAAGGGCGCAGCAGCGCCAGAGATATGGGGAGTTGACTTTTTTGATGAACCGGTAAAGGAAGTGCCTCAGAAACCCAAGGTGGAAGAGGAGTTCATAGAACTGGAATTAAATGAAGAGGAGTTACAGCCTGCGGAAGCGGCCAAACCTGCTCCACCACCTCCGCCTAAATTGGTAGAGACATTCAAGGCAGCGCCAGAGATTAAACTACGCGCGCCGCAGCCACCGCCGGTTCCTAAAGCGCCTCCCATTCCAACACCACCCCCTGTACAAGAGGTTGTAAGTAGAATACCTGAAAAGGTTGAGGCAAAGATAAAAGAGACAGCTAAAGAAGAAATGTCTGAATTGGGGGCTGTTCCAAAAGACAAACTGGAAGAAGTGATAAGAAAGGTCTCAAGAGAGGTAATAGAAGAGATTGCATGGGAGGTAATCCCTGATATGGCAGAGGAGATGATAAAGGAAGAGATAAGAAAGATAAAAGAGGCGATAGCGAGAACAAAGTAGGAACATGGCTTCAGTCCGCCAGAGGCGGATTAAAAACTTGGCAAAGAATGAAATGTTAGTAGGCAGTAAGGCAGTAGGCAGTAAGCAGTAGGCAGTTGCTGCTTACTCCATAGTCCTTACTGCCTACTGTTTTTTTGGGGATATATGATAGAGGCAAAACTTGACAAGGTCTATGCGCCAAAGGCGATAGAAGAGAAGTGGACAACATACTGGCTTGAAAATGAACTTTTCAGGGCAGATGTCAATTCAACAAAGCCTGCCTTCTCTATGGCCATACCGCCGCCGAATGTTACCGGTTCCCTGCACATGGGCCATGCCCTGAATAATACGCTTCAGGATATTTTAGCGCGTTACAAGAGGATGAAGGGTTTTGATGTATTATGGCTTCCCGGCACCGACCACGCGGGCATTGCTACGCAGAATGTGGTGGAGAAGAAACTTGCCCATGAAGGCATTGACAGACATAATCTTGGCAGGGAAAAGTTTATAGAGAGGGTCTGGAAGTGGAAGGAAGAGTCGGGCGGTGTCATCATCAACCAACTGAAAAGGCTCGGCGCATCGTGTGATTGGTCAAGGGAGCAGTTTACCATGAGTCCTGAACTCAGCAGGGCTGTTGCTGAGGTCTTTGTAAAGCTGTATGAAGAAGGGCTTATATACAGGGATGAGCGGCTTATAAACTGGTGCCCGAGATGTTTGACTGCGCTCTCAGATATAGAGGTTGAACATGAGGAGATATTAGGCAAGCTCTATTACATTCGATATCATCTCGCAGACAATCCAAAAGATTTTTTAACAGTGGCTACAACGCGGCCGGAGACCATGCTTGGCGATACCGCTGTTGCCGTGCATCCTGATGATGAACGGCATAATAAGTTTATAGGCAGAGAGGTTTTATTGCCGCTTACATCCCGCAGGATTCCGGTGATCGGAGATTCAATTTTGGTTGATATTGAGTTCGGCACAGGCGCAGTAAAGATAACACCTGCCCATGATTTTAATGACTTTGAGGCGGGACTCCGGCACTCCCTCAAACGTATAGACATATTCAACGAGCGCGCTCATATAAAACAGAATATTCCAGATATCAATCCTGAAATAATGGAAGAGATAATCGGCCTCCATGCGCACAAGGCAAGGGAGAGGGTTATACATATACTTAAGGAGCATGGATTCCTCACAAAATCCGAAGACCATAAACACGCCGTCGGAAAATGTTACCGATGCAAAACTGTAATTGAGCCGTATCTTTCGCCGCAGTGGTATATAAAGGTAAAACCATTGGCTGAAGAGGCTATAAAGGCAGTGGAGGACGGGAGGACAAGGATTATTCCACAGGGATGGGAGAACACATATTTTGAGTGGATGAGGAATATTAAGGACTGGTGCATATCCAGGCAGATATGGTGGGGGCATCAAATACCAGCATGGTACTGCCTGAAATGCAATAAAGGCGAGATATATGAAGTCCATGGAGAAAAAAGATTCTCTGCAAAGGCAAAGCCTATCGTGTCAAGGACAGAGCCAAAGGAGTGTCCTGCATGCAAGTCCAAAGATATTGTGAGGGATAACGATGTGCTTGATACATGGTTTTCCTCCGCTCTCTGGCCTTTTTCAACCCTTGGTTGGCCTGAAAAGGTAGAGACGCAAAATCTTGCGTCCCCACTTCAGCGCTATTATCCTACATCCGTGATTGTTACAGGCTTTGATATCATATTCTTCTGGGTTGCAAGGATGATGATGATGGGATTGAAATTTATGGGCAATGTGCCTTTCAGGGATGTGTATATCCATGCCCTTGTGCGGGATGCGGAAGGCCAGAAGATGAGCAAGAGCAAAGGCAATGTCATTGACCCGCTTGTCATCATGGATAAATACGGCACAGACGCATTTAGGTTTACACTTGCTGCAATGGCTGCGCAGGGCCGCGACATTAAACTTGCGGAAGAGAGGATTGAAGGATACAGGAACTTCTGCAACAAGATATGGAACCTTGCAAGATTTACGCTTATGAACTTTGAGGGATTCAACTCCGAACTCACAGGGCAAGCACACAGGGTCTCCCCTACATCCGAACTGCCTATCGCCGATAAATGGATCCTCACCCGCCTGAATCATACCGTCAGGGATGTTACAGAAGACCTTGAGACATACAGATTCAATGATGCGGCAAATAGCGCCTATCAGTTTGTCTGGCATGAACTCTGCGACTGGTATGTGGAGCTTATTAAATTCGATTTGCGCGGAGAAAACGGCGAAGAAAGGAAAATGACAGCGCAGACTGTCCTTCTCAAGATTTTGAAGGATTCCCTCAAACTCCTACACCCAATAATGCCCTTTATCACAGAAGAGATATGGGATGTGCTGCCACATGAGGAAGGGGACAAGGGTCAGGGGTCAGGGGTCAGCAGCATAATGCAGCAGCCGTTTCCAAAAACAGGCGCGGATTATCCTGATGCGGAAAGGGATATGATATTGATTATGGATGTGATAAAGGCCATAAGAAATATCAGGAGCGAGATGAATGTGGCTCCCGCGGCGCAGATAGAGGTCATTTGCCTTTGCACGGATAACATAGCCATACAATTGCTTACCGACAACCAGCGCTATATCAAGGGATTGGCAAAGGTCTCTAATTTAGAAATTATGGTGGGCAAAGCCCACCCTACAAGGACTGAAGATGCAGCCACTGCAATTACAGGCAATGTTGAGATATTTGTGCCGCTCAAGGGCCTTATCAATTTTGAAGAAGAAAGAAAGCGTCTTGATAGAGATTTGGAAAAGGTTATGAAAGAGCTTAACGGCATCCATAAAAAATTGTCCGATGAAAAATTTGTTGCCCGCGCCCCAAAGGAGGTTGTTGAAAAGGATAAGGCAAGGCTTGAAGAACTTTTGCAGAAAAAGATGAAACTTGAGCAGGGAGTGGAGAGGGTAAAAACGGGCAGGGGTTTATTAATGTAGTGGCAGACCTGCGTGTCTGCCCTAATAAGAGGAGTTGAAGAGTGAAAGGACACAGAGGTCAGAAGTCAAAGCAAAAATATCTGCATTTTATTTTGACGTTTATTCTGTCTTTTATTTTCCTTTGCGTCTCCGGCGGCGATGCGGCAAGGACCGGCCATGCCGCAAAAAAGACATCCGTCAAGGTTACTGGTATCAAATACTGGTCCAATCCAAACTACACCAGGGTGGTTATAAGTTTAAGCGGTGAGGCCGCCTTTAACCATCGTCTGCTTAAAGAAGACCCAAAGATGGATAAGCCGAGGCGTCTTTATGTGGATATAAAGAACGCAAGCCCGAGCCCCTCCTTAAAACAGCCGACTGCAATTGACGATGTGTTTGTGAAGACGGCAAGGGCAGGTCAGTATACAAAGGATACGGTCAGGATTGTCCTTGATATAAAATCAATAGAAGATTACAAGATTTTTCCGCTGGCAGAGCCGTTCAGGATAGTGATAGATGTTATAGGCAAGACAAAGCAGGCCGCATCAAGTGAGGCCTTACAAATTTCGCCGCCTGCCACCCCTCCCCTGGTCCAGCAGCTTGGCCTTAATATAAAGCGCATAGTGATTGACGCTGGCCATGGGGGCAAAGATTCAGGCGCTGTCGGCAAAAACGGGCTTAAAGAAAAGGATGTTGTTTTAAAGATAGTGAATGGATTGAAGGAGAGCCTTGCCCGCCTTGGTGCAGATATTATCATGACGAGGAGCGACGATACATTTATACCTCTGGAAGAAAGGGCTGCCATTGCAAACACAAAAGAGGCGGACATATTCATATCTGTCCATGCCAATGCAAGCTTTAACAGAAAGGCTCGTGGTGTTGAGACATACTTTTTAAATCTTACCAATGATGCGAGGGCTATAAGGGTTGCCGCAAGGGAGAATGCAGTTTCAATAAAAAAGATGAGCGACCTGCAGTATATACTGAATGACCTTATGAAAACAGCCAAGACAAATGAATCCAGCAGGCTTGCTGCTGCTGTTCAGGAGTCTCTGGTCTCAAACCTGAAGGCAAAATACAGCGATGTAAAGGGCAATGGCGTAAAGGGCGCGCCGTTTTATGTGCTTGTCGGCACGCATATGCCTAGCATTTTGGTGGAGGTTTCATTTATAAGTAATCCAAAGGAAGAGGAGAGGCTTGCTGACAGTGGCTATATAAAAGAAATTGTTGCCGGCATAACAAGCGGGGTTAAGGAGTATGTAAAAGTCATGGAGATTGCCGGTGAATAAAGGCATGGAACAAGAAAGAAACGGAATAGATTTAACCGGCAGCGATATCTTGCCAAGGGTCAAGGAGTATCTCAGATCCGGTGTGGAGGCTTTAAAGATAAGCCACAGGCAAGGCGCTTCAGGTTTTGATGTAGTGAAGGGATATACATCGCTGATAGACTTCTTTATCAAGGCGCTTTTCGAGAGGATGGAGTCTCTTTGCAGGGAAGATTTTAAGGGCGATTTCAGGACAGCCGTAGTTGCGATGGGCGGATACGGCAGGGGAGAGCTTAACATCCGGTCTGATATAGACCTGATGCTTCTTCATCCAAATAAGCTTACTTCTTACATAGAAAAGCTTACCCAGCGGATATTGTATATCCTGTGGGATACAGGGCTTGATATCGGGTTCAGCATAAGGTCTATAAATGAGTGCGTATCGCTTGCAAAGAGCGATCTTAAGACAAAGACAGCTATGCTTGATTTAAGATTTATAACCGGCGACAGAGGCATATTTGACGAGCTTAACGACAAGGTAAAAAAAGAGGTCTTCAGAAAGAAGGATATAGACCGGTTTATAAACGACAAACTGGATGAAAACAACAGCAGGCATGTGAAATACGGAGGTTCTGTATACATCCTTGAGCCTAATGTGAAAGAGGGTGAAGGCGGCCTGAGAGACATCCATACAGCCATGTGGATAGCTAAGGTAAGCCGTGGGATAGACAACATAGAGACGCTCGCAGAACAAGGATTTTTGCTTAAGGACTCCACAGGAAAGATTAACGGATCTATAGACTTTTTGTGGAGGGTCAGAAACGATCTCCACTTTGAGAGCAAGAAGAAGGCGGATCAATTGACATTCGACCATCAGGAAAGGATCGCAAAACTATTCGGCTTCGAGGACACGAAAGAATCCATTACAGTGGAAAGGTTCATGCAGGAGTATTACCGCCATGCATCCAATTTAAGCTATTTTTCTTCGCTTATTATCTCCAGGTGTATACACGGCACGGGTTTATCAACTTCGTCAGGCCGCAGGATGGAAAAGGCTGTTGATAAGGATTTCGGCATATCTCAAGGCGAACTGGCTGTCTTAAATGAAAGGGTGTTTGAGGATTCCCCTCCGGCCATAATGAAGACATTTGAATACTGCCAGGAGTTCGGCATAAAGACGGATAATTTTACCAGGGAGCGGATTATCAAAAATTGTTTCAGGGTAGATAATGATTTTATAAATTCAAAAGATGTCGCAGGCTCTTTTCTGAATATCTTAAAAAGCGGAAGGGCGTTCTCTGCCCTTGAGGAGATGCGTAAGTTAAGGCTTCTTGAAAGATACATCCCTGAATTCAGCGACATTACTTGCAGGGTACAGCATGATATGTATCATGTCTACACAGTGGACGTCCATTCGCTTTTTGCCGTAAGGGAGTTGGAAAGACTCAGGACGCCGGAATACAAAAAGGAGTTTTTCATCCTTGCAACTCTCATAGAAGAGGTAAAAAGGCCGGAACTCCTGACGCTCGCCGCGCTTCTTCATGATATAGGAAAGTCCATGGGGAAAGGGCATGCGGAAAAGGGCGCTGAGCTTGTTCCGGGGATATGCGGCAGGCTCGGCCTTTCTGAAGACGATACTGCGGTTGTAAAATTTCTGGTAAAGAACCACCTTATCCTTGCCGACACTGCGCAGTACAGAGACCTCCATGACGAAAGGCTCGTAATAGATTTTGCGAAAAAGGCGGGAGATATTGAAAGGCTCAATCTCCTGTATCTCATTACATTTGCGGATGTAAGGGCTGTCGGGCCTGAGGTCTGGAACAAGTGGAAGGGCGCGCTGTTTCAGGAGCTGTATTTCAAGGCATTGACAATAATGGAGAGGGGGACATTTGAGGTAGAAGAGACTGTAAAGAGGGTTCCAAAGATCATGGGTGAAGTTGCAAAATCTCTGGAAGGGGAGATTGCGTATGAGATAATTGAAGACTATTTCCAGCTCCTTCCTCACAGATATTTTCTTTCAAATTCAATAGAGGCCATCTCAGAACATCTGAAGATTGTTCAGGAACTGCACGGCAAGCCGTATGTTATGCGCATCAAACAGAACCTTGAAAGGCGCTATACAGAGGTCATTATATGCACCCTTGATATGCACGGGCTTTTTTCAAGGATTACAGGCGTTATGGCGTCAAATAATATAAATATCCTCGGCGCGCAGATAAACACACTGAGAAACGGGGTAGTCCTGGATATACTGCAGACGAACAGCAGCATGGGCGATATAATTACAGATGAGCATAAATGGGCGAATGTGGAGAAGGATCTGGCGGATGTGCTCACAGGGAAGGTTCTTGTGGAAAGACTTGTGGCAAGACGGGGCCCTTCTATACTTGACAAAAAGGCAAAACCGCGTGTGCATACAAGGATAGAGGTTGACAATGAGGTATCGGACGCCTTTACCGTTATTGACATCCACACGCAGGACAGGATAGGTTTACTCTATACAATAACAAGCGCCCTTTCAAAACTCGGCCTCTATATCCACATTGCAAAGATCGCCACAAAAGGCGAGGCCGCAGCGGACATATTCTATGTCAAGGACATCTTCGGCCAGAAGATATATTTTAAAGAGAGGCTGAAAGAGATTAGAGACACAATCTTCCGCTCATTCGGCGAAGAACCGCCGGCGGGAGAAGAGGGGTAAGAAAGTACTTTACAAAGATATGAATGACTATAAAGGTATATCTCTAAAAGGATAACCCTTGCCAAACTTTATCTTCTGCATACACAACCACCAGCCTGTGGGCAATTTCGGGCATGTCATTGAAGACAGCTATAGAAATGCCTATCTTCCATTTCTCAAAGCCATTTCAAAATATCCGTCCGTAAAACTTTCATTTCACATCACAGGTTATCTTTTAGACTGGCTTCTGGAAAATCACATAGAGTATATTGAGATGCTCAGGGAGATGGTAAATAAGGGACAGGTTGAGATGATGGGCGGGGGCTATTATGAGCCAATCCTTGCGGTTATACCGCCGCAGGACAGGATCGGCCAGATACGGATGATGTCGGATAAGTTGGAAGATGTTTTCGGCAAAAGGCCAAGGGGGATGTGGCTTGCAGAGAGGATATGGGAGCCGCAGTTGCCCCTGTATTTAAAAGAGGCCGGCATGGAGTATATTGTTGTGGACGACTATCATTTTATGAAGGCCGGGCTGAGAAAAGAACAGTTGACAGGTTATTATATAACAGAAGATTTGGGCAAGAATTTGAAGGTATTTCCGGGGAGCGAGCGCTTAAGATATATAATACCTTTTGAATCGGTTGATAAGTTTTTGGAAAATATCAGATGGGTTGAGACACTTGGTCCGAACCCTGCAGCAATCTTTGCTGATGACGGCGAAAAATTTGGCACATGGCCGGGCACGCATCAATGGGTCTATAAAGAGGAGTGGCTTAGAAAATTTCTTGAAGCAGTAGTAGAAAATAAGGAACTTGTTAAGCCGGTAACCTTTTCTGAATATATAGATGATAACGAACCGCTTGGAAGGGTCTATCTCCCCACAACATCTTATATAGAGATGGGTGAATGGGCCCTGCCTGCTGAGGCAGCGGAGACATATACTAATTTGATTAACGAAGTCAAGACATGGCAGGATGGAGAAAGGATTAAGAGATTTTTGCAGGGAGGTTTTTGGAGAAATTTCTTTGCCAAATATCCTGAGGCAAACTGGCTGCACAAGAGGATGCTGATGGTGAGCGAAGAAGTCAGAAGTAGCGGCGATTCACGAATCGCCGCTACTTCTCATTTATACATGGCGCAGTGCAATGACGCATACTGGCATGGGGTGTTCGGCGGGCTTTATCTGCCGCACCTCCGGAGGGCGGTTTATGAGAATCTGATTAAGGCGGAGAATCTTACAGAAGGGGTCAGAAGTAGTGGCGATTCGCGAATTGCTACTACGGACAGTTCACAGTTCACAGTTCACGAGAGAGATTTTGACGCCGACACCTTTGATGAGATTCTTATCAGGACACCGCAGTTCAATCTCTTCTTTAGTCCTCATAACGGCGGTTCGCTTATAGAAATGGATTACAGGCCAAAGTGTGTAAATCTTTCCAACACCCTTTCAAGATGGGAAGAAGGGTATCATCATAGGGTCAAGGGACAAAGCAGTGAGGCAAATAAAGGCGAGGCTAAGAGCATCCACGATTTAACCGTGTCAAAGGAAGAAGATCTGGAAAAATATCTCTTCTTTGACAAATATCAGAGGGTGTCTCTTGTTGACCATTTTTTGAAAAAGGAAGAGACGTTGGATGCCTTTAGAATGTCGGCGTATGAAGAGCTTGGCGATTTTATTGATAGGCCGTATGAAAGGAAGTCAGAAGTCAGAAGCCTGCCCCTGAATGCTTCTATCAGGGGTCAGAAGTCAGAAGATGTAAGATTTATTTTGAGCAGAGAGAGGCATCGCATAAGGGTTGAAAAGGATCTGTTTATAAAAGGTAATGAGATAGATATAAAATATCTTGTGACAAATCTTGAGATGCAATCCCCCCATCCCCCCTTTGGGAAAGGGGTCGGGGAACCCATCCGAAGGATGGGTCGGGGGGATTTACGGTTCGGCGTAGAATTTAATCTTATTCTACCGTGCTGTGACGGGCCTGACGGTTTTTATGATGTTGGAGGAAAGGATATAAGAGATAAAGGACTTGGAAGCGCCGGAGAAATTGCCGGTATCAGACAGATAAGCATGGTGGATAAATGGACAAAGATGAGGGTGTCTTTCAGCTTTGATAAAGACACATCTTTTTGGAGATTTCCGATAGAGACGGTTTCCCTTTCCGAGGCCGGGTTTGAAAAGATATTCCAGGGCTCATGTCTTTTATTTTTCTGGGACATCTCTATTGATAAGACATTTGAAACAGGTTTTAAAATTAAGATAGAATCAATTTAAAGGAAGCAGTCATGGCCAAAAAAATATCTCCCAATCTTATAAAAAAGATAAAGTCTGTAAAACTCCTTGCCCTTGATGTTGACGGCGTTATGACCGACGGTCGGATTATTTATGACGATGAGGGGAAAGAGACAAAGGTGTTTGATGTGAAGGACGGGCACGGCATAAAGCTCCTGATGCGGGCAGGGATAGATGTGGCGATAATCACTGCCAGAGAATCCAATGTTGTCCTTCACAGGGCAAAAAACCTCGGGATAGAGCTGGTATATCAGAAAGCTATGGATAAGGTTGCAGCGCTGGAGGATATATTGAAAAAGAAAGGGTTAATTTCGGAACAGGTTGCGTATATCGGAGATGAACTGGTTGACATACCGCTTTTACGCAAGGTTGGCTTTGCCATTGCTGTAAGGGATGCGGTAAAGGATATAAAAAAGTATGTTGACTATGTGACGGTAAAAAATGGAGGCTGCGGCGCAGTCCGCGAGGTATGCGAGTTGATACTCAAGACGCAGGGCAGATGGGCTGAGGTGATGGAAAAATCTTTACATATTTAATGAAAGTGGTATAATTTTTGCTATGAAACGCATGATTAAGCCTATCCTTGTTATATTTTTAGTTGCAGCGGTATTTGCTGTCGGAACATTCCTTTATATAAATAATAAAATACATAAAGGATTGAGCGGCACATTGGTAAAATCCTCTAAGGCGGACATAAGGATTGAGAAGGCCAGATATGTGGAGACCAGAGATGGCCAAAAGGAATGGGAGCTTGAGGCGGACTCAGCCCAGTATTTTAAAGATGACAATCTGACGGTTTTTGAGAATGTAAAGGTTATATTTTATTCTCAAAATGGCGCTAACTATACATTAATAGGAAGAGAAGGCAAGTTGAGGAATGACAGCAAGGACATGGATATCGTTGGAAATGTGGTGGTTACATCAACTGACAACTATCAACTTGAAACCGACTCGCTACAGTATATCGCAGGGGTTAGACAGATAAGCACAAAAGACAGGGTGTTTTTTACAGGTCCTGGTATTAATATTGAAGGAACCGGATTTCTGGCAGATATGATAACAGAAAGTGTTTCTGTGTTTGCAAATGTCAGGACAGTGGTGGAAGATGCGGCGCTATAAAATACAGTTACAAGTCACAAGTCACAAGTCACAAGTCTGGTGTCTGGTGTCCGTATTTTTACTGCTTACTGTCTCCAGCTTTGCAGGAGAAAAAAAAGTTGCTGCCCCCCCCTCTTCTGCCTCACCGTCGCCGGAAAGCCAGCCTATAACAATTACCTCCAACAACATGGAGGCAAGGAAGAAGGAGAATCTGGTTATATTTAAAGGCGATGTGAAGGCGGAGCAGAAGGATTATACGCTTTATGCAAAAGAGCTGTATGTCTATTATGTCGACGGTAAAGAGATAAAAGAAATGATAGCAATAGGGAATGTCAGGATAGTTCAGTTGGACAAGGTGGCAACCGGAGAAAAGGCAGTTTACACCAGAGAGAACAGGACAGTTGTTCTTACAGGAAATCCGCAGGCAAAGCAGGATTGCGATGTTGTTAAAGGCGACAAGATAACCATCTTTCTGGATGAAGATAAAAGTTTGGTAGAAGGTGGCGCAAATAATAGAGTTAAGGCAGTTGTGCATCCAAAGGATGAAAAAAACAAGGTAAAATGCAAGTAATTAAGCTTTCAACCAGTAATCTTATAAAATCCTTTAAAGGCAGAAGGGTAGTGGACGGGGTGGGCATGGAAGTTAGGCCGGGTGAGGTAGTAGGGCTTTTGGGGCCGAACGGGGCAGGCAAAACAACTATATTTTATATGGTAGTGGGCCTTATCGGTCCTGAATCCGGCGAGGTGTTTCTGGGCGAAGAGGATATTACGCATCTTCCAATGTATAAGAGGGCAAGGAAGGGCATAAGCTATCTTCCGCAGGAGCCATCTGTTTTCAGAAAACTTACTGTAGGAGAAAATATTAAGGCAGTGCTTGAGTTTCTTGAGCTATCGGAGGATGAAGAGGAGGCGCGGCTTGCAGGTCTTCTTGAGGAGCTTGGCATAACCCATCTAAAGGACAGCAAGGCGTACGCCCTTTCAGGCGGCGAGAGGAGAAGGGTTGAGATAGCGCGGTCTCTGGTTAATTCGCCTTTATTCATATTATTGGATGAGCCGTTTGCGGGCATAGACCCGATAGCAGTGGCTGATATCCAGGATATAATAATCAAGTTGAAGAATAAAGGCATCGGTGTTTTGCTGACAGACCATAATTGGCGTGAGATACTTGGGATATGCGACAGGGCCTATATCATAGATGGAGGAAAGATAATAGAGGAAGGGACGCCTGACACGATAATGGAAAGCAAGAAGGTAAGAGAGGCGTATCTGGGGGAGAGGGTCAGATAACCTATGGCGCATGAAATAAGACAAGACATAAGATTATCGCAGCAGATTATGATGTCGCCGCAGCTCCAGCTTGCCATAAAACTCCTCCAGCTTTCAAGGCTTGAGCTTGCGGAAATGGTGAGAGAAGAAATGGAAAGCAATCCCACGCTGGAGGAAGATGGCGTCCATGATGCCGCAGAGTCAACTTCTGATGCTCAATTGAACCCGCAAAAAGCGAGAGAGGTAGATTGGGAGGCATATTTAGAAAATTGCTATGAGAGGCCCCTGAGGGGCGCCAACTTTTCAGAGGAATCAGAGGAATCTCCCATTGAGGCCACCCTTACTAAAAAGCCGACCCTTGTGGAACACCTGATGTGGCAGCTTCATCTCTCATCTTTAACTTCAGAAGAGATGCTGGCTGGAGAATTTATAATAGGCAATATTGATGAAGACGGTTATTTAAGGATTGGTGAAAATAATGGGGATACAACATCTTACTTAAAGTCTATAACGCAGGAAATTGCAACGGCAACCGGTGTAAGCGAAGATATTGTTGAGGGTACTATTAATAAGATTCAGCAGTTTGACCCGATAGGCGTGGGTTCAAGAACCTTGAAGGAGTGTCTTTTAACACAGGCTGAATTCCTTGGCTGCAGGAACAGGATTGTTGAAGAGATAATCAACCATCATCTTAATAATCTTGAAAACAAGAATTATAAGAAAGTAGCGGCTGACTTAAATATCCCGATGGCTGATGTTATAGATGCAGTAAAGGTAATTATGGGATTTTGCCCCCGTCCTGGCAGCACATACGGTCAGTCCGAAGCCAATTGGGTAATTCCTGACATATATATACAGAAGATGGACGGAGATTATGTAATATTTCTTAATGAAAATGGCCTTCCGAAATTGAAGATAAGCCCCTATTACATGACACTCCTCGCTAAAAATGGGAGAGGAACCGACGCAACAAAGACGTATGTGCAGGAAAGACTTCGTTCAGCCAGATGGCTTATACAAAGCATTCACCAGAGGCAGCGCACCATATATAAGGTGGCGCAAAGCATCGTAAAATTTCAGAGGGAGTTTTTTGATAACGGCCCCTGTTTTGTAAAGCCCCTTATCCTGAAGGATGTGGCGGCAGATGTTGGAATGCATGAGTCTACCATAAGCAGGGTTACTTCAAATAAATATGCCCATACGCCGCACGGCATATTTGAGTTGAAATATTTTTTCAGCCCTAAGATAAATACAACCGATAGAGCAGACAATATGTCGGCTAAAAGTGTTGTGGAAAAGATTAAGAATATCTATGCCGCGGAGGACGCAACTAAACCGTTGAGCGACCAGAAGATATTGGAAATACTCAGAGGCTCAGGGATAGATATTGCAAGGCGGACAATAACAAAATACAGAGAGGCTATGGGTATTCTCTCGGCCTGTAAGAGGAAGAGGTTATTTTGAAAGGAGGATTATTATAGATGCATGTTACAGTGATGTTCAGACATATAGATTCATCTGATGCGCTGAGGAATTATGCAGCAGAAAAGATAGAGCGGGTGAAGAAGTATCTGATAGAGCCTATTGAGGCGCATTGGGTCTTATCAGTGGAAAAATTCAGGCATATTGCCGATGTTACAATTGTGGCAAATGGGGTGACAATAAAGGGCGAAGAACAAACAGAAGACCTTTATTCCGCCATAGATAAGGTTATGGATAAGATAGAAAAACAGGTGAGGAGATATAAAGAAAAGATAAAGAATCATAAAGTAAGCAGTTCTGTCAGACCACTATCCGCCAAACTTAATGTTCTTTCCCATGAGGGAGTTGATGAGGCATCCGGACCAAAGGTAATAAAGACCGAAAACTTTTTTATAAAACCCATGTCCGCTGATGAGGCTGTTATGCAGATAAACCTTCTAAGTAATGACTTTATGGTGTTTACCGATTCTGCCTCTAACAATATAAATGTTCTGTACAGAAGAAAAGACGGCAATTACGGTTTGATAGATACCGGACAACGATAACACTTATCATGAAGCTTGCTGACATTCTAAACCAAGACTGTATAATACCCGACCTTAAAGGGCATGAAAAGCGTGAAGCGCTTGAAGAGATGGCCGAAAAACTTGCCTTCAGGTTTGCTGATCTTAATAAGGATAAGCTCTTAGAGGCGATTCTTGAAAGGGAAAGGCTTGGCAGCACCGGCATTGGTTATGGCGTTGCAATACCTCATGTGCGGCTTAAAGGTGTGAATGCTATTGTCCTCCTCTTTGGCAGAAGCATTAAAGGGGTGGAATTTCAGGCTATGGATGAAAGGCCTGCCCATCTGTTCTTTCTGATAGCGGCGCCGGAAGATTCTAATACAGCGCATCTCAAGATCCTGGCCAGAATATCCAGTCTTTTAAAAGACGCCGGATTTAGAAAGCAGCTTATGGAGGCATCTACCCAGGAAGAAATATATAACATAATAGTTGAAGAGGACAGGAAACTCAGTTGAATAGGACGGCTAAGGATATTATAACTATCACGGTAGATGAACTGTTAAAAGAGACCACAGAAAGATTTGGACTTAGACTTGCGGGCGGTAAAAAAGGTCTTTCAAACAAGGTAATCACATCCCGAATCCAGAAACCCGGATTGTTATTGACAGGCCTGAAAGAGCAGCTTCATCCGGAAAGGATACAGATTTTCGGAAAGGCTGAGATAGAATATTTAAACGGCCTCACTTCTGACAGGCTCAAAGAAGCGCTTAAAAGGCTTAAGAAGGCAGCTACCCCTTGTTTTATAATTACAAAAAAACAAGACCTCCCTGTTTTTTTATTCCATCTTGCTAAAGAGAAGAATATTCCTCTTTTAACCACACATCTTACCACCTCTCTGTTTATTGAACAATTTACCAAGTATCTGGAAGAAAGGCTGGCGCCAACGACAACCATACATGGTGTTTTTGTTGATGTCCTTGGTGTGGGTGTGCTGATACTGGGCAAGAGCGGCATTGGCAAGAGCGAGTGCGCATTAGACCTTATTACAAGAGGCTACAGGCTCATTGCAGACGATGCAGTTATAATAAAGAGGATGTCTCCGACTACCCTTTCCGGCATAGCGTCTGATATTATAAAATACCACATGGAGGTAAGGGGGCTTGGCATTGTAAATGTGAAAGACCTGTTTGGCATCACTGCCATAAGGGAAAAGAAGCAGATGGATGTTGTTGTGGAATTGGCGCAGTGGGGTCCTGACGAGGAATATGACAGGCTGGGGTTTGAGGAAGGGGTATATGAAATACTTGGGGTAAAACTCCCTTTTCACAGGATCCCTGTCAGCCCGGGCAGAAGTGTTGCTACAATAGTGGAGATTGCGGCTAGGAATCAACTGCTGAAGATAATGGGCTATCATTCAGCTCTGGAGTTTAAGAAAAGGCTGGATATGGCTGTAATGCAGAATAAAAAAGGTGAAGGCAGACCGTGAAAAATGTTCGCCTTATTATAATAAGCGGCCCTTCCGGGGCCGGTAAAAGCACAGCTATTAAAGTTTTGGAGGACTTAAATTTTTTTTGTGTTGACAACCTCCCTGTTGTGCTTCTTCCAAAATTTATGGAACTTTCAAGCCAATCTGCTGAAATAAGCAAGGTGGCAATTGTTGTGGATGTGAGGGAGAGGGAATTTCTTAAAGAGTTTTCGATCGTATTAAAGGAGATGACGGACAGCGGTTATAATGCAGAGCTTATATATCTTGAGGCATCTGATGATGCGCTTTTGAGACGCTTTAGCGAGACACGGCGAAGGCATCCGCTCTCAGAGGGGGAAAGCTCTCTGGACGGGATAAAACGGGAGAGGGATATGCTGGCTTCAGTAAAAGCGGCAGCCACCAAAATTATAGATACCTCCGGATATAATGTTCACCAGTTAAAAGAGATTATAAGAGGATATTTTTCAGGTCCGCTATCGCAGGAGAAGATGGTTATACACCTGGTTTCGTTTAGTTACAGATACGGTATCCCATCAGATGCGGATATGATAATGGATGTAAGATTTCTGCCCAATCCCTACTTTGTGGAGGGGCTTAAAGATTTGGATGGCAGGGACTTGAGGGTTAAGGAGTTTGTTTTAAACAAAGAAGAGACAAAGGAGTTCCTTGTTAGGTTTGAAAACCTCCTCAATTTTCTTATCCCAAGCTACTTAAGGGAAGGGAAGACATGTCTTACAATCGCCATCGGTTGCACCGGTGGCAGACATAGATCTGTTTCAATAGTTGATTTTCTTGCAGATGAAATTTCCTTTGAAAGGTGTATTCTCAAGAAGCGGCATAGGGATGTAGAGAGAACATAACTCAAAACTCAAATGTCAAAGCTCAAAACTAAAATGCAAAATCGTTATGATGTTTTTTATAAAAGTTTTGAGTTTTAAGGTTATAGTTTTGACTTTTGCGTTTTGAATTTTGAGTTAATTTTATGATTGGCGCAATAATAATAACCCATGGAAAGTTGGCAGAGGTTCTTGTTGCTACAGCCGAGGGCATAGCAGGCAGGCTGGAGAATGTAAGATGTATCTCTATTGATCCCTGCGACAGCGCAAAATGCATCAGCGATACAATTTCTAATACTATTAAAACTATGAACAAAGAGGATGGCGTCATAATCCTGACTGATATGTTCGGCGGTACGCCGTCAAACATAGGCCTTTCGTTCCTTGAACCAGGCAAGGTAGAGATATTGACAGGCGTGAATCTGCCAATGCTCCTGAAGTTTACCGGCCATAGAACTGATAAGACCCTCCCTGAACTGGCGATGCTTTTAAAGGAGCATGGCCAGAAAAGCATTGTGCTGGCGAGTGAGATGCTTAAGGGAAAGGTGTGAAAATGAGCATAGTGCTGATTAGAGTTGATGACAGATTGGTTCATGGCCAGATAGTGGAGGCATGGGCGCCATTTTGCAAGGCAACACGGGTTATAGTTGCAAGCGATGCGGTTAAAAATAACCGCATACAGAGGATTGCCATAGAGTCATGTAGTTCAACGGCTCTGGCGATAAAGGTTGAAGGCATAGAAGAAACACTAAGGGATATGATATCAGAGGATATGAACAAAGAAAGGATAATTATAATATTCTCTACCCTGAAGGAGCTATTGCAGGCATATAATAAAGGATTTATAATTTCCAATGTGAATATCGGGAATATACATCATAATAACGCCCGCCAAGGCGGGAGGGAGATTACCCCATCTGTATACATTGACAAAGAGGATGAGGATATATTGCAAGATCTCTTGAAACAGGGGATAGAGTTGGATATACGGGCTGTGCCTTCGGATAGGCCTGTTGATATGTTAAAGGCAGGAGTGGGAAGTTGAAGGGTGTTGTCTATCAGTGTCTTTTAGCGTCTGCAGCGGGCGGACTTCTTTCCCTTGATAGAACTGCGGCCCTGCAGATAATGGTTTCAAGGCCGCTTGTTGCATCGCCTGTCATTGGTTATATATTGGGTGATATAATGTTGGGTTTGTTGATAGGCGGGGTATTGGAACTCCTTTTTATTGGCGAGCTTCCTATAGGAGGCTATATACCGCCTCATGAGACAATGCTGACAGTAGTAATTACAGCCGTATCGCTTATAGGGCAAAAGGCGTTAGGCAGAATAGATATTGCTGTCTTTCCCAATTGGTATTTGGTGGGATTTGGCAGCGCTGATATATTTTTTATTCTGGGTTTCGCAATTTTAATAGTAATCCCTATGGACATTATTTGCAGGAAAGCGGATGCCGCTGCGCGGGTTTTTAATGTACGGCTTTTTAATACTGTGCTTGTAGGATTGGACAAAGGGCTTATTAAAGCCGTTGGAACAAATAATCTGAAAGGGCTTGGTGTTTTTTTTGCCTTAAACCTTTTAACGATATTTGTTTTAACGCTTAGCGGCGTGCTGCTCATGTATATATTATTGCCGCTTTTGCCTCGTATTGTTGTTATGTCTTTGCCATTTGCCGTTGGCGCCGCATGCGTAACAGGTCTTTCTTCTGCCTACAGCGCATTATACGGCAGCAGGTCTCTGACTGTATTCTTAGTAACAACATTTTTTACTGTTACTCTCCTTGCGGCGGTAATAAGATGATAGGCAGATTTACCATATTTAAGGTTTTTTTAAATTCCTTTTTCATTCAGTCCGCATGGAGTTTCGAAAAGATGCAAGGTCTTGGATTTGCGTCTGCAATAGCCCCTGCGATAAAGGATATTTACAAAGATAGAGACCAGGCCTCTGCAGCCCTTAAAAGGCACATGGTTTTTTATAATGCCCATCCATATATGGCTTCACCCATTCTTGGCGCTGTTATAAGGATGGAGGAAGAGGTGAAAGATGGGAAACTGGATGCTGGGAATATTACCTCTTTTAAGGAGAGCCTTATCGGACCTTACGGCGCTATAGGAGATACATTTTTCTGGGGATCTGTAAGGCCCATTGCCTCTGTCCTCGGAGTTTTATCCGCTCTTATCTGGGGCCTCTGGGGACCTCTTGTGTTTCTTGTGGTATATAATCTTTTTCATATCTGGATGAGATGGTTTGGTTTGCATAAAGGATATAAACTTGGCGAGGATGTTGTAGAATATATCAAAACATTGGGATTGCCTGAGCAGGCTTTGAGGATTCGCATTATTGCTACAGGCCTTCTTGGCATCATGGTTGCAGCTTTGATATTTAAGCTGTTCAAGACAGGGATGTTTGGAATACAGCCTGTTCAGATTTATCAATTGTTTTTGATAACAGGTTTTATAACAACTGCGACGATATTGTTAGCCATACTTTTAAGAAAAGGGATATCCGTTTCTTTGGCTATATATCTATTGTTTTTGCCGGCAATTGTATTTTTAGTTGTTATGGATATGCTCCAAAGGGTTGGCTGAGATGAATGCTAAAGAAAATTCTTATATCAAAAAGACATTTATCATAGGGAACAAGCTTGGCCTCCATGCAAGGGCGGCTGCTCAGTTTGTGCAGGCAGCAAACAAATTCGGCGCTGATATCTTTTTGGAGAAAGATGGTCAGGAGGTCAACGGCAAGAGCATTATGGGCATAATGATGCTTGCCGCGGGGGGCGGCACGCAGATCACGGTCAAGGCAAAAGGGGACGACGCAAAAGAGGCGATTGCGGCATTGCAGGCGCTTATAGAGGGGAAGTTTGGAGAGGAATAATGATTGAACCCGGCGGAACCGACATTGTATTAAAGGGCATAGGCGTTTCACCCGGCATAAGCATCGGCAGGGCGTTTCTTGTGGAGGGCGGAAGATTGGAGACGCCTGCCTACTGTTATTTAGACTTGGCTTATATCCCGTTAGAGGTAAAACGGTTTAAAAAAGCGGTTCAGGAATCAAAGGATCAACTCCTGAAGATAAGAAATAAACTTTTAAATGATGTGAAGGGCAAAGATCACATCCGCATTATTGATGCGCATCTTTTGATGCTGGAAGATAAGATGCTCATAGACGATACAATAAAGACCATTAAAAATGAAAAGGTCAACGTAGAATGGGCTATCCGGATGGTTATGAAAGAGATAAGGGATTTCTTTGACTCTATTGATGACGAATATATACGAGAGAGGGGTTCGGACATAGACCACATCTGCGACCGGGTTTTAAAAAATCTCATGGGGAAAAAACATGAGACCATTGCGGAGATAAAGGAAGAGGTGATCGTGATTGCCCATGATCTTGCGCCAACTGACACCGTCCAGATGGTGAAGGGGAAGGTTTTGGGATTTTTAACAGACATCGGCGGAAAGACATCCCATACAGCCATTGTGGCCAGGTCTCTTGAGATACCGGCAGTTGTCGGCCTGGAAAATATAACCCAGAAGGTAAATGCAGGCGATACGCTTATTATAGACGGCACAAGCGGCATGGTGGTCATAAACCCGTCTAAAAAGGTTATCAGTGACTATGAAAAGAAAAAGGGGCAGTACTCTGATTACGAGAGATTGCTCCATCACTATAAAAAATTACCGGCTGAGATGCTGGACGGCAGAAGGGTAAGGCTTATGGGGAATATAGAAATGGTAGAAGAGATACCATCCCTTATTGACCACGGGGCTGAAGGTATCGGGCTTTACAGGACAGAGTTTTTATATCTGAACAGGAAAGACCTTCCTACCGAGGATGAACACTTCAAGGTTTATAAGGGTGTAGTTGAAAGGGTTTCGCCTCACCCGACAATTATCCGCACACTTGACATAGGCGGAGATAAATTTCTTTCTCAGATGGAGCTTGCTCCGGAGATGAATCCCGCTATGGGACTGAGGGCTATCCGCTTTTGTCTCAAGGAGCCGGATATTTTTAAGACGCAGCTTAAAGGGGTACTTAGGGCCAGCGTATATGGAAATCTTAAAATAATGTTTCCCATGATATCAGGGGTGGAGGAACTGAGAAAGGCAAAGGCCATTATGGAGGAGGCCAAAGAAGAATTGAGGAAAGAGCAAAAACCATTTAATCCCAAGATATTTGTAGGCGCAATGATAGAGGTTCCGTCTGCTGCAATTATTGCGGATATCCTTGCAAGAGAGGTGGATTTTTTTTCCATAGGCACAAACGATCTTCTTCAGTATTCCCTTGCTATAGACAGGGTCAATGAGCATGTGGCATATTTATATGAACCCCTGCACCCTGCGGCGCTGAGGATTATAAAAAATGTAGTGGGTGCCGCGCACAGCGCAGGCATTGCTGTTGGCGTATGCGGAGAGATGGCAGGCGAGCCGGAACACGCCCTGATTCTATTGGGCCTCGGAATAGACCAGTTGAGCATGAACGCCCTTTCAATCCTGAAGGTAAAAAAGATAATCAGGTCTATTAAGTATTCAGATGCAAAAGAGATAGCGGAGACTGCCCTTGCGTTTTCTACTGCCAGCGAGATAGAAAGGTTTATAAGGGATGAGATGAAGAAGCGCTTCCCGGATGAATATAGTTAAATACAGGCAATAGGCGATAGGCAATAGGAATTCATAACTTATAGCCCATAGCCTAAATAAAGGAGATATAAATGGCAAAGATAGCGCCGTTTAGAGGCATACTCTACAATCCTAAAAAGGCGGGGGATTTAAACAAGGTGATGGCGCCGCCCTATGATGTAATCTCTCCTGAATTTCAGGACAGGCTTTACGAGAGACATCCGCAAAATATTATAAGGCTGATACTTGGAAAGGTGTTTCCAGAGGACACCCCTGGCAATGACAGATATTCAAGGGCTGCTCTTGATTTTAAGAAATGGCAGGATGAGAAGACCCTTGTCAGGGATGGAAAACCCGCCATCTACTATTATGTTCAGGTCTACAGATTGAAGGATGGACAGCGAAAGACACGAAAGGGTTTTATAGCGCTGGCAAAATTGGAGGAATTTGGCAAGGGCGGCATACATCCTCATGAAAAGACCCTTGCCGGCCCAAAGGCCGACAGACTCAAACTCATGGAGGCATGTCATACAAATTTCAGCTGCATATTTTCCATGTATTCCGAGCCGCAAAAGATAGTCAACAGGCTTTTGGAAGACTGCTGTGTAAATGGTTCGCCTATTATTGATGTTGCGGATGATGATGGTGTTGAGAACAAAGTCTGGAGGGTTGACAGGCCTGAAACAATAAAAAAGATTGCAGAGATTATGTCTCAAAAACCGCTCTTTATAGCGGACGGCCACCACAGATATGAAACTGCCCTGAACTACAGGAATATGATGAGAGAAAAATCGGATGATTACACAGGAAAAGAGGCATTCAACTATGTGATGATGTATTTTTCCAACATGGATGACGAGGGAATGACAATCATGCCTACCCACCGCATCATACACAATGTTTCGAAGTTTAATCCAAAGGCATTTCTTGTAAACTGCTCCCCATTTTTTGATATTGAAGAGATTAAATGGGACAGCAGGATTGAGCCAAAGGTTAGAAAGGAAGTTTATAAGAAAATGGAAGAAAAAGGGGTAGGACTTCCTACTTTTGGCCTTTATATAAATGGTATCGATTCATACTTTGTCCTTACATTAAAAGGAAAAGACATAATGGATAAGGCGTTTGGAAGTTCTATCTCCGAGGTTTTTAAATCCCTTGATGTTACAGTGCTTCATGCCCTTATCCTGAATAATATATTAGGCATAAGCAGCACGGCCCAGGAAAATCAGGAAAATATCGTATATGTCAAGGGGATGAACGAGGCAATTGAAGAGGCGCGAAAGGGTGGAAGGCAGATGGCATTTCTCCTGAATCCAACAAAGATTGAACAGGTAAAGGCGGTTGCGACAGCAGGCCATGTTATGCCGCAGAAGTCTACATATTTCTACCCCAAACTTTTATCAGGCCTGGTGATAAATCCGATTGGCAGGGATGAGACGGTAGAAGATTAGGAATTAGGAAATATGCCTTTAATCAATCCGGATGAAACCCTTGACGAATTGGGGGAGTTCAGGATAATCCAGAAGAAAAACGGATATAGATTTTCCGATGATTCTGTTCAGCTTGCCAATTTTGTCCTGCCTTTAAAACCTGATGATTCTGTCATTGACCTGGGCGCCGGTTCCGGAGTAATTCCTCTCATCCTTGCGCAAAAATCACAGGTTCAAAATATTGTCGGGATGGAGATTCAGGAGAGTTTGGCGGATATTGCAAAGAGAAATGTTGTATTCAATAATCTCCCGTTAAGAATTAAGATAGTCAAAGGTGATTTGAGAGAGGTTATT
>Ga0209726_10001514_pt1 | contig 37303 bp, 29 predicted proteins | sample Subgrocontami54m_FD_187453 | JGI IMG/M metagenome (GOLD analysis project Ga0209726, IMG submission 187453) | Subsurface groundwater microbial communities from S. Glens Falls, New York, USA - GMW46 contaminated, 5.4 m (SPAdes) (version 3) | ecosystem: Environmental > Aquatic > Deep subsurface >...
CTGCCGGGTTATGGCAGGCGACGCAGTAGTCGGGATTGTTGCGGATACCGCCGTGTGCAGCCAAATGCTTGTGGCACGAGTTGCAGTTGGCGCGATCCACCACCTTCCGCCGCTCTGCTGCCACGCCGCCCCCCACATCGAAATAAACCACAGGGTTGAAAGCAACGTCGCGTAGCGGGAAGCTTTGGCCCGCCAATGGCCCCTTGATGGTTACCTGCCGGTACGACTCTGCCCCAATCGCGAAAGTACCTTTAGCGTCCGCAGGAATGGATACAGTCTTGAAGGCGTAAGTATACCCACTCGGTCCCGCTTGGGCCGAACGCGCGTCCTCCTGGTTGATATTTCCCCTCGTCGTGTAGTCCGTGGTCGGACCTGTCAATGTGAATCGGAAGAAGTCCAGCTTGGAGACATCTACCGGGTTTCCGGCATTGTCTGTGACTGTAAAGGACACGGTCGGCTTGTTCCCCGGCTTGGTGTTGGTCACTTGCAGAATCTTAACATTGAGACCCGGTATCTTTTTGGAAAACGCAGGTATGGTATGCGCTCCGGTCACGGACAAATCAAACTCTTGGCCGTCGGCCGGGTGACAGATGCTGCACTTGCTGTCATCTACCTGAACTCCGCCGGCATGATTCTTGCCTGTTGAGAAGTCCACGTCGTCGTGGCAGGAACCGCAAGCTACGCGCGAAGGATTGTTCTTGTAATTATCGGCTTGCGAGGCTCCTTGGTGACAGGTGGTGCAATTACGAACATCCTGCGGCCAGACCACTGAGGAATAGTCCGAGCATGGTGGCACCAGCGGTGCCTTTGCATTTGGTGCGCACGCAAGTCGGTAGGGAGTGACGGGTTTAAAGTCCTCTTCGGCCGGACCCGGAACCGCGGGGTTCCCGACGCCGCCCTCACTTTCGCCTCCACTCGGTCCCAGCGGGTCCAGTTTCCTGCCACTCACGCTAGGCAAGTTCGCGCCCATGTGAATCTTATGAATTATCACCTTGAAGTCAGCCGCAATGCTTGTGTTGTATATGTCTATGTTTTGGGGCTGATGACAAAGGATGCAGTAGCCGGTTTCCTTGCGGGCGCCGTGGACTACTAGCTGGCTGTGGCATTGATTGCAATTTTCCGTGCGCACGATGTCCCGCACTTGGGTCACCGGAGCTCCGGAGGGGACGAAGTTGAGCAAAGCGTTGGCAATCGGCCGGCCCAAGTCAAATTCCGTCAGGTTCCTTTGAGCTTGCACCCCCACGGTGTGGGTTGCATTCACCTCAAAGTCGGAAGGTAGTTTGGCGGTCAGAGTGTACTTGTAAACTCCATCTCCAAGACTGGTGTAAGTGCCCTCGGGAGTATCCGTCCACGGTATGAAGAAATCGCCGCGGGTAGAGGTATTGTAGGGCCGGAACGTGTAAATAGAGTATTGGGTATCTCCCGGTTTGATGCGCGCCAGTACGACGCCTACCGTGACCGCGCCGGGCGTCTCGATGCCGAGCCGATCCAGTCCCTGGCCCGCATTGTCCGCGATCCGAAATGTCACGAGGACATTGGGAGGATCAAACTCTACTTTCTGGATCTCCAATTTAAGACCCGGCCGGACGAATGACGCCTGAGCGGCTGTGAGGTAAAAAGCCTTTTCGGTGGGTTTAAAAGTGGGTTGGATTCCATCACCGGCAATGGTGATGCCGACGCCGAGCAGTACTAAACTGGCTAACGCATAAAACAACTTCCGGCCCTTCATAGTGACCTCCGGTTACTCCACGGGATTGTGGGTAGGAGAGTCGTTCCACGGCGCCTTTTGGCTGGAACTTCCTCCAGCGACCGTCCGCCGTGTCAGTTGGCCGTGTGCAATTTGAAACCAACGGGTAGCTTTTCTTCTCTTCGCAGACCTCCCAGCCCGCTACCGACTGAGCAATCTCAGTTCCAGAGGGTTCAAAAAAAAGCTGATTGCCCCTTCAATAAAGGCGTTCCCTCCTAAACAGTCGATGTTGAACAGGCTATTAAATTTAAGCTCGCGTGGGAGTTCGTAGTAGGTGCAAATGGCTCACCCATCGCTGTCGAGGTCCATATTCGGCAATACCGAATATCCGATGAGGACCTGAAAATCGGGAGAAATTACGCGCACCCTGAGAGTAACCACCCTCTCCTCCGCATGAAGTCTTCCTTCCAGACGGAGGATAGATGCCAGGAAGGTTTGAACAATCCTTCCCTCTCAATTTGCATTGTTGAGTCGAAGAGTCGGCGCGTGTCCTAAAATTCGGCCGCGGCCAGCCATCGCCGACCGCGGCCGATCCGGAGATCGACAATCGTCAATGAGCGTGGACCTTGGTAACAGCGAAGTCGGCGCCCTCCCCGTGACAGACCGTGCAGGACTCCCCGAACGGCGAGGTCATCAGGAATGCGTGGGCCGCTGCGTCTTCGCGGTCGTGGCATCCCAGACACGCCGAAGCCGTGGCCCCCAGCGGAGAAAAGAATTCGCGGGGAGCCTTTGTCTTGGCCATGCTTGTCGACAGCGGCAACTTATACGAATCATTCACATGGCACTTTTCGCAGTTTCTCCGGTCGCCGGGGAATTTCACTTCATTGAAATTAAAGACTCCCCGGGTTCGGTAAACCGTGTAGTCGCGTGATAATTCCTCGCCGGAATGGATGCGGTGAATCATGAAGCGGAAGTTAATGGATGTCGGAGCTATACCAGCAGGCACTTTGAAACCAGCACTGCGGGAGCCGTCGGGGTTATCCGTGGTGGCCGGATTGTGGCACGTGACGCAGTAGCTCGTGTCAAGCCGGTTCCCATGGTGCCCGGCGAGCTGCTTGTGGCAAGAGTTGCACTTGACGTTCACGTCCACTACCATGCGGCGGTTTTGTACCGCACTGCCGTCCACGGAGAAAAAGCGGATGGGATTGAAACCGGTCTGCTCCGCCGTGAAGCTCTGCCCCAATAGCGGGCCCTTGAGCGGCACCCCGTCTTTATAGAACTCCGCTGACACCGAATAGGTCCCTTTGGCATTCGCTGGAATGGCATTGGCAGCGCCCTTGAAGGTGTAACTGTAACCAGTAGAGGTGGGCGTTGCCGACCGCGCGTCTTCAGAGACATTCCAGACGTAGTCCGTAGAGGGGCCAGCCAACCGCAGAGAAAGGCTGTCCATCCCCTTGGAAACGTTGATCGGATTGCCAGCGTTGTCCTTCGCGGTGAAGGTTACGGTAGGCTTGCTTCCCGGACTGGTACCGGTGATGCCGGTGATCTCGACATTCATCCCTTTCAACTGCTTTGAAAAATTTGGAATCGTGTGCGCGCCGGATACAGAGAGGTCGAACTCCTGACCATCGGCCGGATGGCATGTGCTGCATTTGCTGTCATCCACCTGGACTCCTCCGACATGGTTTTCCCCGGTTGCAAAATCCACATCGTCATGGCAGGAGCCGCAAGCCACCCGCGAGGGATTGGTCTTGTAGTTATCGGCTTGGCTGGCTTTCTGGTGGCAGGTGGTACAGTTGCGGATGTCCTGCGGCCACGTCAGCGTGGAAAAGTCATAAACGTAGTTAACGCCCCCGGAGACCCGAATGATCTGGTATGGCTTCCCGGCCTTCACCGAGGGCAGGTTGACTCCATTGTGCAGCTTGTGGATAAACACCTTGAAGTCTATGGTGTTGCCGGTGTCCGCGTCCGTGGATTGCGGCTGATGGCAAAGAATGCACAATCCCACCTCCTGCCGGTCGGCATTGTGATGAGCACCCAGCGGGTCGTGGCACTGGTTGCAGGCGGCGGTGGACACTACCTCGCGGACCTGTGTAACGGGAGCACCCGAGGGAACGAAGTTCATCAGGGCGTTCTTGAGATAGATCTTCAACCCGAATCCCGTCAAGTCCCTTTCGGCGGTGATCCCGACAGTATGAGTGGCATTTACCTCAAAATCGGAGGGAAGCTTGGTGCCGAATGTGTACCTGTAAACGCCGTTGCCTAACGGAGCGGAATAGGTGCCCCCAGCATCTGCTCCAGCCACAGTGGTGCTTTTGCCGGTAATTGTGCTGCTCTGAATGGTTGTTCTGTAGTTCGTATACTGGGTATCGCCGGGCTTGATCCGGGCGATGTAAAAACTCAACGAGAGTTCCCCCGGAGTCTCGATCCCCAGCCGGTCCAAACCTTGGTCTTTGTCATCAGAGATCCGGAACGTCACGTTGACGTTGGGTGGGGTAAACTCCACTTTCTGGATCTCCACATTGAGACCGGGCCGGACAAATGAGGCTTGCGCTGCCGTAAGGTAGTAGGCTTTTTCCGAAGATTTATAGGTGGGTTGAATGCCATCACCGGCAATGGTCATGCCGATGCCGAGTGTGAATAGGATCAAAAAGGAAGATAGTATTTTCCGGATTCTCACCGCGACCTCCGTTTTTTCAAATGACTAAAATAGGAGCGCTACAACATGAGCATGGCTCATGGCTGCTGAATCCGATCGCCGTCCGCCATGACGGTCGGCGTAGTCAATTGAAAGCAACGGGGGTAGCTTCCAACACGAACTTAACTCCCCAGCCCGCACTAGTGCTAGCAACCGTGATTCCAATCTAAAGCGCATAGTGGCATCGCGGCCTGGCGATGCCTCGATAACTGTCGCCCGCTGGATATTCATGAATCCATTAAAGTTCAAATTCTCAATGGCCAACGGGGTTCACGCGCTCCGCTGGCTAAAGAACAGGTCGCCGGTGCGAAAATTAACGCCAGGGCTGTGGCCAATCACGCGGCTGAGAAAGATGGTTGTAATAGGGCGCATGAGTGGAGCCCCCTACGTATTATATAGAACAAGCACTTATCTAAAATTGCGCCAGCTTACTCAGGGGTAATTGACACAGGGTGTGGGAAATCGCATAGCTGCGGGGAGAATCACACGCTTCGATTCATGGAGCCATTAGCATTTTCAATGACTTACAGCCACTGAAAATTGGCACCCTAAATGCTCAATAACGTGCGAGGCTGTCCGGAAGAAAGATTTCCAGTCCCGCCACTGGAATCGGTGACCCCGCCTTAAGACGCCGATCTTCCGGACAGCAAACTCTAAACCCTCTTCAAAATTTATTCCGTTGCTCCAGAGATTCAGTCTCTATTTCGCAGTCTTGCTTCAGAATATCGAGCACCGCTCCCTCTTCCTGCAATTCTATTTTGGATGACCCAGAAAAGTTTCCCTGCCCAGCGGCTTTGTAGGGATGTTTATCGTTCATTCGTGCATTGCTAAACTCTGCGGAATCAGTCGGTTAATGATTGGAATAGAAATTGCCCTTTTATGGATGGAATGACGGAAGGAGGTGGAGAAATGAGACCCCAAATTGCTGCTAGAATGATAATCCTGGCGACGGTGCTGAGTGGACTGACGCTGGCGGCGCAGAATAATTCGGTTCAGCAGAATAATTCGGTTCAGAAGAGCGCCACCACCACACGAAAGTCCCCGCGAACATTCGCGGTGAGAAAGAAGGCGGCGGAAACGGTCACAAGCAGCGCTGCCGTGAGGCCGGGCGATGACGAAGCCGTTCCTGAACCGGAAACCATCCATTATGCTTTCCCGCTCCGGGCAGGCTTGGGCTCGAATGCGCCCACTGTCTGCCACCATGACGATTTGAGCCATGACATGGAGTTTCGGATGTGCATGAATCAGTTGATGGATACGTCGGAGAGCTTTCGGAGACACCCGACGACGGATCAGACCGGGAATTAAGCTGCCGCGGCTGGAGTTTGATTCACTAGAGCTTGGTCTCAAAAAAGACGGCCCCAGTTGCCACAATGTGGATGGGGTCGGTCTATCTGTAGGATATTCCTCTTTGATTCTCGAATACCCCTGGGTGCGCAGTGTTGCCCACAGTTGGGTCATGTAACACAGTGAAAGCCTTCCGATATCCCAAATTTCATTGATAAGAAAGCACGCTCCGCTTTGGCAGCACAAATGCCCACAGCCTACCCTGATTCAATGCAAGCTGGGCTGGAGACTATCTATGAACTGCACCAAGCAGGGACGAGCGATGGAACGCTTTCCTATCGGCAACAACAAAGATTCGGAAATAGGAAGCTCTCGCATTGCTGCCGGGGAGTCAGCCGATGATCCGATCGCAGGAACTCTCGAAGCACTAGACCGGCGGCTGGAAACGATCCGCAAAGAACAACTGGCCAAGAATCGATCCATGCTTCGGGCGTTAAGCTCGGAACAGTTGAGAGAAGTAGAGCGGGTCACAGCCGCCATCACCGGAAAGGTCTTCCGGGAGGTGGCCAACGAATTAAAGCATTCCGCCGCCCAAGGCAACGCCAAAAGACTTTCCGAAACCGTTTCACTGATGCTGGGCTTGGCCTAGCCCTGGATTAATAGAACATCCCCACGAAGATCGCCGCGCATCCTTCCGAAAACTTTCCCTTGGTATTACGGCTGATCCAAACAATCACCACGAATCACTGGCTCAAACGAAAAAAGGGCGGGGTCATTGCCCCGCCCACCGATAGAATCTTCGTTACAATCTTCGACACGATCTCCGAGACTACAGCCGTGCTTAGCCCTTCTTTCCTACGCGATTCACGACGTAGCCCCATTTCTCCTCGGACTCGCGCCGCCACTCTTTGCTGGGGCGGTTGACGACGGGGAACTGATCCTTCCATTCCCACGGACGCGTGGCATCGATGATGGCGCGAGAGTTCATGTTCTTGCCGGCCTTCTTGTCCTCCGGACTGATGCGCGGATCGAGCGGTGTGCTCCAGGCGCGCGGGATAATGTCGATGGAAGTGGCCGGGTCCGAGCGCGTGCTCATGGCCCAGATCAGATCCTCCAGGTTCGTCACGTCGATATCTTCATCGACCACGATTACGTACTTGCCGGCGTAGGCTCCCACGTGGCACATCGCGGCGACGTGTCCGGCCTGTCGTGAGTGACCGGGATAGAGCTGTTTGATGGCGATTCCGACCAGCATGCGGGCGCCGCCCACTTCGTGACACCACACCTGCGTGATTCCTGGAACGCTGGCTTTTTCCATCTCCTGCTTCAGGATCGCCGAGCGCTGCATGGCGCGGAAACGCTGCTGCTCATCGGGCGGGCACTGCGGCGGGAAGCCGGTGACGATGGGGTTGTTGCGGTAATAAACGGCCTGAATGTCGAGGACGGGTTCTTCGCGCGCGCCGGAGGCGTAGTAGCCGGTCCATTCGCCGAACGGTCCTTCGGGCCGCTTGACGTCCGGCTTGACGAAACCTTCAAAGGCAATCTCGGCGTCGGCCGGAATGGGCAGGCCCGTGACGCGTCCCTTGACGACCGGATAGGGATAGCCGCGCAGGCCGCCGACCCAGTCGTACTCACTCATGCCATAAGGCAGCTCGGTGCAGGCCGCCACCAACAGTAACGGGTCGCCGCCCACCACGATCACGGTCGGGCACGGCTCGCCACGCGACCAATACTTCTCGCGGTCGATGCGGCCGTGTTTGCCGGGCGAGATGTAGAACCCGACGGTCTTCTTGTCCATCGACATTACGCGATAGGTGCCTAGGTTGACGGTGCCCGAGTCCGGATCGCGCGTGATGTCGTAGCTGCCGGTGCCGATATAGGCGCCGCCGTCCCTTTCATGCCAGCGCGGCGAGGGAAAGATGTCCACATTCACGTCGGGACCGATCTGAAGGTTTTCGAGCACCGGGCCCTCGTCCACAAACTCGTGCGGAATGGGCTTGTTGTTTTCGATGAGGTGCAAAATCTGGTTGCTCAGATCCGACTTGTTCAGGTGGGTCGGAAGCCCGAACGTCAGGGCCAGGCGGGCCGGCGTTCCATACATATTGCAGAGAACGCGGTACCCCTTCTTGTATCCGGGGATCGAATCGAAGATCACGGCGGGCGCGTCCGGGTGGTGCTGCAACAGCTCGGTCGCCTGCCCGATTCCCTTCTGGACGTCGGCGCCCTCCACGATGCGCAAATCGCCCATCTCGTCGAGCTTTTCAATCCATCCACGAAGCCCGTCATACGGCAGCAGGTTCTTCCCCGTGGACAGAGTTTTGAATGTGGCCATCTCTTAACTCCCTTAATTTGGTCTGATCGTACCCTGTTGGAAATATCCCATAATTTACGCGGCGGGGTCAAGCGGGATTGCGTCGCGGGAAGGTTTTTTTACCGCAGAGGACGCAGAGGACACGGAGAAAAGAAGGCTTGTTTTTTGAAAAAGAATTTCTCTGCGCCCTCTGCGTCCTCTGCGGTTAATTTTCGCGTTCACTTCACCGCGATGGTGACGGTGTTGCTTGCGACTCCGCCGGAGGTGACTGTCAGCGGGACGGCGTTGCCGGCGGTGACGTTTTGCGGGACCACGGCATTGATCTGCCACAGGCCCGCATAGCCCGGAGCGATGCCGCTGAAGAGGACCTGGGCGGTCACTCCGCCGATGGTGACAGTGGGCTGGATGTTGGTGGTCACCAGCGGAATGCCGCTCGCGGGCGCGGGTTCGCCGGGAAGCAGGGAAGGAGTGGTCTCGCCGCCGCCGGTCGAGTAGATTCGGATCACGCTGCCGCGCTCAGCGGGCTGCGCTCTGCCGATGGACTGCGAGCTGCCATTCTGCGAGTAATCCTGATTCTGCACCGTCCCTTGTCCCTGCCCGTTCTGGAGCATTGTGAAGATGCCGGGCGCGGCTGGCGCGATATTGAACGTCGCGAGCAAAGTGCTTCCATCGGGCCGCGTGAGTTGCGCCGGGATTGTGCTGCCGGGAGCGATGCCGGGCGGGATTTGGAAATTGATCTGGTTGGGGCCTACCGCAAGCAGCGCGGCTAGGATCGAACCGGTGGAGGAATAAGTCCAGACGGAGGCGGCGCTGAGGTTCCAGGTTCCACCGATGCGGAGCGTGACTCCGCCGAGTGTGGTCGGCAGGGGTAACGATTCTGCATAAAATATCTTGCTCACGCCGGTTGAGGCGAAAGTACTCACCAGCGTTCCTGGCGATGCCTGCGTGGTCGCAAAGCTGGCTGCATTGGCGAGGCCGAAATCGTGCGGAGTGGGAGTATCCTCCGGCTGACGCTGCTGGATGAGGAAGACACTGTTGGAGTCGGGGCTTGTGACCACAACGATGCTGCCCGCCCCGCCGACGGGATGCGGGTCTGTATAAGCCGCCAGCGATGCCGCTCCCGGGATTCCGTTAATAATGGTGATCTCGCCGCCGGGAGCCTGCCGCCAAACAGCGTTCTGGCCGCCGGTCGTGGCGAAGGTGCCCAGTTTCGTTCCAAACACAAGATCCTGGGGATTCGAAACATTCGGAGTTATCGAAATGACTGCGAGAGTACCTGCGTTGTAAGTAGTGATGTTGTTGTCACCGGCGCTGGCGACAACCACAGTATTGCCACCGCCGTTCCGAATTGCCGTGGGTCGGGATACCGGGATTCGGGCCCGGACCTGGCTGCTCACGAGATCTACCACGGTAACCACGTTGGCGTCCGAACTGGCAACCCACGCGAGAATGTGCGGGGGAATGTCGACAGTGAAGGAGAAGACAATTCCGTGAAGATCCCGGCTCCCGGGCACGTCCGGAATAGTCTCCGTAATCTTCCCTCTTCCTGGATCAAAAACGGTCAGGCTGTTGTCCCCAACGTTTGAGACAACGCCCTCCTCGAAGCCCACTCCGTCGTACAGACATCCCACGGCGTGAGGCTGCGGTCCCACCTTGATAGTCCGCAGGTTATCGCCGGTCCGCGGGCTATCGTCGTCGCCGAAAGGCACCACGGTGACCGAGTTGTCCGCGGGCGAAGTAACCAGGGCAATTTCGGGATTCGGGCAGGTGGCGACGGCGTAGGGAGAAGGAATTCCCCGGATGGTTTCCGCGGGCCGTCCTTTTCCTGTCCCAAGGCGCAAAATGGATATGGAGTTTTCGCCCGAGTTGGCCACAACTGCTTGCTGAGAATGGAAGGCAATATCGATTCCCAGGGGTTTCAGACCCACGGGGAATGAGTCCATGCGAATCGGTGAAGCGTTTTGCGCCGCTGCCAACGTTGCGCCGAGCACGACTATGGTGGCGGTCACCAAAAATTGCAGAAAGCCGGACCTGGAAACCATGCTACCCTTCCTCCACCAGTAAAGAAGTGGGTAGCCACGGCACACTTTTTGTGCCCTGGGTTTGAAGATCCCCGGAACGCGCCCACGGCGGAAATGACATGCCGTCGCTGCCTCGACCGGGGCGCCGGGCCACAGGCGCTCCGAATAAGCGGCGGTCGGCGCCAGGGAGGGAACGCTCCATCAAAGCAGCCCAGCGATCTTCTTGACTTCTACCGCATCTGTGCATATTCACCCTTCGGACCATCCTATAGACTACTCTAGTTTGCTAATTCGTGTTGGAAATAACAAAGAGCGTTCAAGAATCGATAACAGATGCAATCCGATAGCTGTCAGTGGTTTTGAGAATTCTCGGGACGTGCTCACGCCATAAAGGGCATTCCGTAGCTACGGGACGGTCAACCAAAAGGTTCCGGCAATACCGCATTGACGCAACCAGGGAGGATGCGTACGATTAGGTTACCCTTGGAATTCCCCAAGCTGGACGTTCCAAAGGTCCGATCTACCGGCTCGCCGAGCCGCCCTGGAGAGAGAGGTCCTTGAGGTCCTTCATGGAATGGAAACGTTTTCCCCGCTGGATTGCCACCGCTTTTTCGACCCTCATCATGATTGAAGTCCTGATTATGGTCAGTCCGTTCGCCGCTTATTGGTACAGCTTTTATTCTCCCACGCTGCAGGACTTGCATCGGTCGCGCTGGACGGCTTGGCTGGAAAGTTTCTTTTTGCCGCACGCCGCCATTTCCAACAGCGCCTTCCTCGAAACGCTCCGCTGGACCATCGGCCCGTATATGTTCAGCTTGGGCATCCTTGGATTTTTGGCGTTTGCCGGGCAGATTTATTCGAGCAAGCTGCGGAAGAAAGGCGTCGTGCAGGGAGGCGTCTACCGCTATATCCGCCATCCTCAATATCTGTGCCTTGCGATCGCCGGCTTCGGACTGATCACGCACTGGCCGCGCATGATTATTCTGGTCTTCTATCTCCTCATGCTGATCGCGTATTACCTGCTGGCGCGGTCGGAAGAGCGGCGCATGATGAGCGCCTACCCAAGCTACGCCGACTACGTTCGGAACACCTTCATGTTCCTGCCCGGCAGCCCCGGCAAGCACCTGCGTAATCTCATGTTCGGATGGGTAAGGAAGCCCGCGCTTTCGATCGCCCTGTGCTGCGTCACCGGTTTTGCCGTGAGCCTGGGAGGCGGCTTCGCACTGCGCGAGTACACCATTCGCCACGTGGCCCGCGCGCCGCTGCCACAGGAGCGGGTGCTGGCCGTCGCCATCTGGCCTCAGGACGCCTCGCGAGCCGACATCGCCGGCATCACGCAAAATGTTCTGCGCGACCCGGAGATCGCCTCGCAGATGCAGAAAGAGGGACAGGCATCGTACTTCGCGCACCTGCTTCCGGGCGACTACGGCATGGTCAACATGTTCGCCAACGTCAACCAGCGCACCATGACGCCGGAGTTCACCGCGGCCCGATTTCAATACCTGATACGGTACCTCTTCCCCTTCGTCGGCGAGAATCCGCGCTACCGTCCCATGGGCCATCCCGGACAGGACCAGATCAAACTGATCCTGTCGCGAGTCGATAAGCCCACGGACAACCAGATTCCTCTCGACGCCGTGTGGGACGCCAACGCCAAGATGACGCCCGTGGCGATGGTGGACTTGGATTGGAACGGGAAAATTCTAAAGCGCGGCGATCCCGGCCGGCGAAGCGTCTGGGGACCGATTACCATGCCGGTGTTTTGATCAGAGCCGCGACCGTTAGGGAGCGGTAGCAAACCGTTGCCACAGCGCGGCAATCTTCGTGGGGAGGTTTCATCCCTCCTCCACCTGCTTCTTCAACTCCGCCAAAATATTCAGCGCATCGAGCGGCTTGAGATTATCCACATTGATCTGGGCGATCCGCTCGGCGAGGGCTTGATTGGACGGCGTGAACAGGGTGAACTGCATCGCCTGTGGCCCTTCTGGCGCTGGGCTGAGCGAATTGCTGACGCGGTGTTCGCTCTGCTCGTGGTAAGTTAACACCTCGCGCGCCCGCTCGATCACGTCGCGTGGCAGTCCCGCCAGGCGCGCCACTTCAATGCCATAACTGCGGTCCGCCGCGCCCGGCTCGACGCGCCGCAGGAAAACGATATCGGAGCCGGACTCTTTCACCGCCATGTGCCGGTTCTTGACGCCGGAGAGATGCTCGGCGAGTTCTGTCAGCTCATGATAGTGGGTGGCGAAGAGTGCCTTCGCGCCGCTGCGGCTCTCCAGATGCTCGACCACCGCCCAAGCGATGGCGAGCCCGTCGAAGGTCGCCGTACCCCGCCCAATTTCGTCCAGAATGACCAGGCTGTTTTTGCCGACGGTGTTCAAGATCACCGCCGTCTCGGTCATCTCCACCATGAAGGTGGAGCGGCCCCGCGCCAGGCTGTCGCTCGCGCCGATTCGCGTGAAGATGCGGTCGAAGAGCGGCAGCCGCGCGCTGGTGGCCGGCACGAAGCTCCCCATCTGGGCCATGATGGCGATCAGCGCCGCCTGCCGCAGATAGGTGCTCTTGCCGCCCATGTTGGGACCGGTGATGATCAGGATGCGCTCGCTCGCCGAATCCATGTAGAGATCGTTCGGAACAAACCGCTCGCCCTGCTGCAACTCGCCCAAACGTTCGAGGACCGGATGCCGCCCGGCGCGAATCTCCAACTCACCATTATCGGTGAAGCGCGGCCGGCAGTAGTTCGCTTCCGCCGCCAGCGACGCGAATGTGATGAGCACGTCCGCCTCCGCCACCGCGGCAGCCGTCCCGCGAATCCGCGACGACTCGCCAGCGACCGCGGCGCGCAACTCCACAAATAGAGTTTGTTCGATGCCAAGCATTCGCTCTTCGGCGTCGAGCACCTTGCGCTCGTATTCCTTTAGCTCCGGCGTCGTGAAGCGTTCCGCGTTGACGAGCGTCTGTTTGCGCTCATAGCGCTCCGGCACCAGCGAGTAATTGGCGCGCGAGACCTCGATATAGTAGCCAAAAACATCGTTGTACTTGATCTTGAGCGACTGGATGCCGGTGGCCGTGCGCTCGCGCGCCTCCATTGCGGCGATGGTTTGCTTTCCGCTCTTGCTCAGCCCGCGCAGCTCGTCCAGTTCCGCGTGGTACCCCTCGCGAATCGCGCCGCCTTCGCTCAAATTGATGGGCGGCGCATCGACCAGCGCCTTGGCGAGCAGCGCGTGAACGTCCGCAAGTTCATCCATCCGCTCCCAAACATCGCGCCACAATGCCGACTGTAACCCGCCCATCAGGACACGAATCGCCGGCAACCGCTCCATCGAATTTCGCAGGCTCGCGAGGTCGCGCGGCGTCGCCGTCCCCAGCGTCACGCGGCTCAGCAGCCGCTCCATGTCGTAAACCGCGGCGCATTCCTTCGCGATGCGGCTGCGCGACATCGACTCCCGCAGCATTTCTTCCACCGCGTCCAGACTTGCTTCGATCGCCGCGCGGTCGAGCGATGGACGCAGCAGCCGGGACTTCAGCAACCGCGCGCCCATTCCAGTCGCCGTCCGGTCGAGCACCGCGAGCAGCGTTGCATCAGCATCGCCCTGGAAAACCGGCTCGGTCAATTCCAGGTTCCGCACGGTCACGGAATCGAGGACCATCCACTGCTGCCGCTCGTAGAAGACGATGCGGTCGAGGTGCCCGAGACTCCCCTGCTGCGTCTCCTTCAAGTAATGGAGCAGAGCGCCCGAGGCGGCGATTGCCTGTTCCCTTCCCGCTAGCCCGAAACCATCGAGCGAATGCACTCGAAAATGTTCCGTCAGCAAGCGAAGGGCGTAGTCGTAACCAAACACCCAGTCTTCGAGCGGCGTCCGCGTCAGCCCATCCGTGCCGCGCCCTGCGCCCCATAGTCCGCCCTGCTGTCCGGAGCCTTCGGGCGACGGGCCGGGGCTACGGACGCCGGGGCGACCGAGAGGGAGCGGTACTGCTTCACCCCCCATCGGCACCAGTCGCGCGTCACTTTGGCCGGGAACCGGACGCGCGGCGGGAAACAGCATCTCTCTCGCTCCCAGGTGGCTCAACTCTTCGGCCAGCTTCGCCTCGCGGTCGTCGCCGGAAATTTCCGTCGCCCGAAACTCGCCCGTCGAGAGGTCCACGCAAGCCAAGCCGATGTGGTCGTCGGAACGGCAGGCGGAAACCAAAAAGTTATTCTCGCGCGGCGAGAGCAGGTGCGAATCCGACGCCGTGCCGGGCGTGACGACGCGCGTCACCTCACGCCGCACCAACTTCTTGGCCACGCGCGGGTCTTCCATCTGCTCACAGATGGCCACCTTGTAGCCCTTCTGGATCAGCCGCGCAATGTAGTTGTCGGCGGCATGGTAGGGGACGCCGCACATGGGCACCGCCACGCCCTTCTCCTTATTGCGCGAAGTCAGCGTGATCTGAAGCTCGCGCGCCGCCAGCACCGCGTCTTCGAAAAACATCTCGTAGAAATCTCCCAAGCGGAAGAACAGCAGCGCCTGGGGGTATTTTTGCTTGATCGCAGTATATTGCCGCATCAGCGGCGTGGAGGGTTCAGACATGGCTCAATAACCGTCCTCGGAAGCAGTCCGTATTATGCAATGGTTCCTCAGGACGATCAAACGAACGAGATTCATCCAAACCGGGCAAACCATTCCGAGCGCCGGCGCATCCTATTCTCAGCACTGCATACAGGCAGGATTGCGACGGGCGTCAACGGGACCGGCTGCGTTCGGCGCGGCATCCCTCGAAGGAGGAACGATGAGAGGCAAAAAACATTTCCGGCTCCTGCTGCTGGTAGCGGCCGCGCTGTTGCTGTCGGCTTGTGAAGCGGTGAAGATTTCCCAGATCAAGGCAGACCCGTCACGCTACCACAACAAGACCGTGGCCGTCAGCGGAGTCGTGGTGACCTCCGTCGGTCTGCTCAATCGAGGCGGCTATGAAATCGAAGACGAGAGCGGCCGAATCTTCGTGATCAGCGATCACGGCGTTCCCTCTGGCGGTGCACACGTGGTCGTGGAAGGAACCGTCTTCAGCGGCATCACCATCCTGGGCCAATCGCTCGGCGTCGCCATTCGGGAGACCAAACACCATATCCGATAGCCGATAGGACGAGGTCGTGATTTCGGCGGTTTTTTGTGCCGGCCGGTGGCGGCTCCGCACGACGGCTGTTCCGCTTTTTTGCCTGGCGGCAAGCCTCCCAACTTTCACACATTCAATCAGAGTGCTATCATAATGATAGCATCGAACTCCATCGCGGAGGTTGTCATGGCGCAGATTCTGGTCCGCAATTTGGACGAAGTCACTGTAAAGCGGCTGAAGGCCCGCGCGCGCAAAGGCGGACGTTCGCTCCAAGCCGAGGCGAAAGAGATATTAGAGCAGTCCGCGCGACTGGAGATTGACAGGGAGGCGGCATGGAAACGGATTGACGCCATCCGCAATAGCATCGAAAAGAAGGTCGGGGGGAAATTGGATGACAGTGCACTGATCATCCGAAAGGACCGGGATTGGCTCGCCCGAAGGCATGACGAGCGATGAGCGTTTATATTGTGGATGCCAGCGTGGCAGTCAAGTGGTCGTTTCCGGAGGATCACACCGATGAATCCCTCCGGTTACGCGCTCCATCCCACCAGCTTTGCGCTCCGGATTTTCTATGGGTGGAATTGGCGAGCGTGGTGTGCCAGCAGATTCAAAGAAGACAGGTCCTGCGGGCAAAAGGTCTCGAAATTCTCTCGGCGCTTCGGCGGGTTCCCATCCAGATATTTCCCTCCGCCGAGTTGCTAGACATGGCCACGGCCATCGCCCTGGAAACTTCCACCAGCGTCTATGATTGCCTCTACCTTGCGTTGGCGGTTTCGCTCGACTCCCGCATGGTAACGGCGGACCGCAAGTTATTCCATGCGCTGGCGACGGGCAACCTTGCAAACCGCGTGATGTGGGTCGGAAATATTCCCTAACCCGCATTTCTCGCTAACCCCGGAGGGGCGGCTGAAAACTTTGGTGGCGGCATTGACCGACAGGTAGTTGTCTGTCGCCCCTTCCGGGGCTGGTCGGTATTGTGGTTGGCTGTCCCACGACTTACGTCGTGGGCTAGAATCTGCCGCCCCTCCGGGGCTACAAGCGCACAATTTCTTGAATAATCCGGGCTTGGCCCTTAGATTCCCCCACTCCCCATTCCCTAATCCCCTCTTCACTTCCCCACCGTCGGCCCTGGACACGGCACTCCGCGCGCCGACCGCACGGGACGCGAGGTGTCGATATTCGTGATCCGCCGCAAGGTCCGGATCAGGTCCACGTTGTTCAATAACCCGTCGCCGCCGCGCACCGCGTCCGTGTCGAGCGGGAAAGAGTCCATGGCGTCGAACCGGTCGCTGCACGGTGCCGGAGTGAAGCCCTGCACCTGCGTCACCGCGCGCAGAGTGTAGATCAGATCCAGGTTGTTCAACACGCCTTCTCCAAAACCTCCGGCGGTATCCGACCCCGCCGGAAACACGTCCCCCACCAGATACATTAACGCGACCGAGCCTGCGCCGGTCGGCACCCAGGTCGTCCCGCTATCCGTGCTCTTGAAAACCCCGGCGCCCTGGGTTCCGGCATAAAGCGTGGCGGGAGTGGAGGGATCGATCGCCAGGGCCAAAACAGTGGTGGTCGTGAGGCCGGAGTTGACAACGCTCCAACTCGCTCCTCCGTTGGTGCTCCTGAAGACGCCGCGATGGGTCCCGGCATAGAGCGTGGTGGGAGTAGAAGGATCAATCGCCAGGGCCAAAACAGTGGTGGTCGTGAGGCCGGAGTTGACGGCGGTCCAGCTCGAACCTCCGTTTACGCTCTTGAAGGCACCTCCGCCTTGGGTCCCGGCATAGAGCGTGGCGGAAGTGGAGGGATCAATCGCCAGGGCATAAACGTTTGTGTTCGCGAGGCCGGAGTTGATAGCGGTCCAACCCGTTCCTCCGTTGGTGCTCTTGAAAACGCCGCCACCGGTCCCGGCATAGAGCGTGGAGGGAGTGGCGGGATCAATCGCCACGGCATTAATCTGTGCGTTCGTGAGGCCGGAGTTGACGGCGGTCCAGCTCGTTCCTCCGTTGGTGCTTTTGAAGACGCCGCCGCCCTGGGTCCCGGCGTAGACGGTGCCGCTAGCGGAGGGATCAATCGCCAGGGCCCCCCCCAAACCTGTGCTGGTGAGGCCGGAGCTGACGGCGGTCCAGCTCGCTCCTCCGTTAGTGCTCCTGAAGAGGCCGCCGAGCGCGGAATAGGTGTCATTGCCGGCGGCATAGAGTGTCGCGGAAGTGGAGGGATCAATCGTCAGGGCAGAAATAACGGTGGCCGTGAGGCCGGTGTTGACGGCGCTCCAGCTCGTTCCTCCGTTGGCGCTCTTGAAGACGCCCCCAGTGGTCCCGGCATAGACCGTGGCGGGTGTGGAGGGATCAATTGCCAGGCGAAAGACATTCGTGCTCGTGAGGCCGGGGTTGACGGCGGTCCAGCTCGTTCCTCCGTTGGTGCTCTTGAAAACGCCGCCGCCATTCGTCCCGGCATAGAGCGTGGCGGGAGTGGAGGGATTAATCGCCAGGGCCCGAACATCTAGGGTGGTGAGGCCGGAGTTGACGGCGGTCCAACTCGTCCCTCCGTCGGTGCTCTTGAACACCCCGACGCCCCCGGTCCCGGCATAGAGCGTGGCGGGAGTGGAAGGATCAATCGCCAGGGCAAAAAAACTTGTGCTCGTGAGGCCGGAGTTGACGGCGATCCAACTCGTCCCTCCGTTCGTGCTCTTGAATACCCCGTCATTCGTCCCGGCATAAAGCGTGGCGGGGGTGGAGGGATCAATCGCCAGAGCGATAACCGTGAGGTTCGTCAATCCGCTGTTGAACACGCTCCAACTGGTTCCTCCGTTGGTGCTCTTGAAAACGCCGCTTAAAAGGGTCCCAGCGTACAGCGTGGTGGGCGTGGAGGGATCAATCGCTAGGGAACCCACACCGTTCGTGAGGCCGGAGTTGACGGCGGTCCAACTCGTTCCTCCGTTGGTGCTCTTGAAGGCGCCGCCGCTGGTCGCGGCATAGAGTGTGGTGGGAGCAGACGGATCAATCGCCAAGGCATAAACATTGGGGCTTGTCAGGCCGGTGCTGGAAGTCCCGACATTCGTCCAGTTCGCGCCACCGTCAGTGCTCTTGAAGACGCCGCCGAAAGCGGTCCCGGCATAGAGCGTGGCGGGAGTCGAGGGATCAATCGCCAGCGCCGGGACAGTTCCCCCCGGCGGCCCGCCGCCCTGCCCGTAGGCCCGCCCGGGACCCATCACCCCCAGCAGCGCCGCAATCCCACAAACCATCCACCAAGCAGGCCAGGCATTCCTGCCTGTCCCCGCCGACGCTCCAGCCCTGCTTTCCGATACTGCCTCGGACTTCTTAAGTTTCCAGTTCCCGTCGGGCATAGTAATCCTCCACCATTCCCGTCGGAATGAGCTTGAATGCCCCCGCTGCGTTTGGAGTATACACCCGTTCCGTCTTCTTGCGGCACGCGAGCGGCGCAACAAATGGCGCAACAAATGGCTGAACAAGGGGCTCGTGATAAATGGGCGTGCGATAAATAGCAAAAAATTGGGTTCGCGTCCGCAAGTTGCCTGATGCCAGTCAGTTCCATTTTTGGCTTTGGCTTGAAATTGGCTTTCTAATGCTCGACACCGGAACAAACCCGGAACGTGCCCACGGCACAACAAGCGTGCCGTGGCTACCTCTCTTCGGACTCCTACTTTGACTAAGCCTTGATCCCAATCCTGGGTGCAATTAGAAGTGAGAGTCAGCTACCTCAAATGAAAAGCAGATCCCTCGTCGAAGACTCCTCGGGATGACATCGTCATATAAGATTTCAGGATGATGTCATCCTGACGAGCAACGGGAGGAAGGATCTGCTTTTTCTGCCGGGTGTGATGACTCTCACTTCCAATTGCAACCCCCAACCCTTTTCGAAAGGGCGCGCGCGGAAATATCAGCTATAATCAAGGGTTAGCGAGGCATTCATGACCAATCTCTGGCTGAAAGTGGCTCTGGCCCTTTATTCGCTGGGCTTGCTGCACGCCATTCTGACCGTCGTCAAGCGCCGCGAGCGGATGTTTCGCGTGGGACTGGGCAGCATCTCGCTCGGGATCGTGTTTCATCTGGTGGCCCTGGTTGAAGACGGACTGGCGGTACGGCATTTTCCTGTTACCGGGTTGGCGGAGGCCGCTTCGCTTTTTGGATTCGTTCTGGCGGGCGCATTCCTGCTCGTCTATTGGCGATACAAGGACCACTCGATCAGCGTTTTCATTTTCCCACTGGTCTTCGTGCTGACGCTCACGGCCGCCATCGAACACGGCACCTACGTCTGGGGGCCGCCGCTGCTGCGGACGGCATGGCTCTACCTCCACGTTTCGCTGATTATCCTGGGATACACCGCGTTCTTTTTGACCTTTGCGTCCGGCGTCATGTACTTGATTCAGGAACATGAGTTGAAGTCGAAAAAGCCCCACGCCTTCTATTACCGTTTGCCGCCACTCGAGGCCATCGACGACCTGGCGTACAAATCGCTCGCCATCGGATTCCCGTTCATTACGCTGGGCATTGTCACCGGAGCCTTGTGGGCGAGCAATGTATGGGGGCCGCGCTGGCCGCTCGATCCCAAGGTGGCCTTGTCGTTTGCGAGCTGGCTGATCTATCTATCGTTGCTCTTTACGCGATGGAGCGCCGGATGGCGCGGGCGCAAGGCCGCTTACTTCGCCATCGCGGGTTTCGCCGTCATTCTGGTCACATGGGGGACCAACAGCGGCATGCATTCGTTTGTTTCGCCGTGAGAAGAGCATGCTAGCCACAGAGGCACGGAGACACAGAGAAGAAAATGGATAGGGGGAAAATTGACAGAAATGAGTTGGCAGGGCAAGAGCGCGTTATTGTCTTCTGCAAATTACAATTTTGTTCGCTCTGCGCCTCCGTGCCTCTGTGGCCATCCCCCGTCTTGCGAGGGCTGTTAGAACTCGATGAACTTCTGCCTGGTCGGACTCAGTTATAAAACCGCGCCCGTGGAAGTGCGCGAGCGCCTGGCGATCCCCGAGGAACGTCTCGGGGAAGCGCTGCGGTCCGTCGTATCCCTGCCCGGCATCCCCGAGGCCTTTATACTTTCCACCTGCAACCGGGTAGAAATCTTCGCGCGCTCCCAAACCGACGAGGGAAACTCGGCCTCCGAGCTGGCTCAATTCCTGGCCCGTTTTCACGACCGCGAGTTCTCCGAGATCGAGCCGTATCTCTACCAGTTTCGCCAGCGCGAGGCGATCCGCCACATCTTTCGCGTTGCCGGAAGCCTCGATTCCATGATCGTAGGCGAGTCTCAGATTCTCGGGCAGGTCAAGACGGCCTACGCGCTGGCTCATGCCGCCGGGACCCTGGGAGGCGTGCTCGAAGAAGTTCTGAGCCGCTCCTTCTCGGTCGCCAAGCGCATCCGCACCGAAACCGGAATCGCTTCCTCCGCCGTTTCCGTCAGCTATGCCGCCGTGGAACTGGCGCGCAAGATCTTCGGATCGCTCGAAGGAAAGCATGTCCTAGTGATCGGCGCCGGCAAGATGAGCGAGCTGGCGGCGAAGCATCTCATCAACAGCGGCGCTTCGAACATCCTGGTCACCAACCGCACTCCGGAGCGCGCCGAGGAGATGGCGGCCATGTTGCGAGGACGCGCCGTCCCCTTCGACAAACTTCTGGAATACGCCGCCAAGTGCGACATCGTCCTCAGCTCCACCGGTTCGCCGCACTTCATCATCCGGAAAGCCGACGCGCAGCGCCTCTTGAGCGAGCGCAGGAACCGGCCCATGTTCTTCATCGACATCGCCGTCCCGCGCGATATCGACCCGGAAGTCAACACGCTCGACAACCTGTTCCTCTATGACATCGACGACTTGCAAAAGGTGGTCGACGCCAACCTCAAGGAGCGCTTGCGCGAGGCGCAGAAGGGCGAAGTGATCGCCGACGAGGAGGTGGAAAAACTCGTCCGGCGCCTGAAGACGCTCGATGTGGTCCCCACCATCGTCGAGCTGCAAGGGCACCTGGAGCAAATTCGCCGCAACGAATTGTCCCGTCTCCATTCGCAATTCGGCAATTTGACCCAGGAGCAGCGCGAGGCCATCGACATGCTGACCAAAGGCATGGTAAACAAGATTCTGCATTCTCCGATCTCGCACCTCAAGAACCTCGCGCAGCACCCCGATGGCTTGAAGGTGGTCGAGACGGTGCGGAAGATTTTTAATCTAAAGGAATAGAAGAGATCCGCAGATGGCGCAGATGGCGCAGACTGGAAGATTTCAGAAGCTAGAGTGTATTCGGTGTAGCATCGAGTTTTTATTTTGACTTTCTAATTTCTGAACATCCGGCTTTTTTTGTGCGTCATCTGCGAAATCTGCGGATAAATGTCTCTTGGAAAATACTACTTTCACACTCGCGACCCGCGGCTCGCCCCTGGCGCTCCAGCAATCGAGCTGGGTGCAGGGGGAGTTCGAGCGCCTCAACGCCGGCACACGCGTGGAGGTCCTCACCATCCGCACCACCGGCGACCGGATGAGCCATCAGCCGCTTCCCCAGATAAATCAAATGTCCGGCGGCAAGGGCCTGTTCACCAAGGAGGTCGAGGAGGCCCTGCTCGACGGCCGCGCCGACTTTGCGGTCCACAGCCTGAAGGACCTGCCGACCGAGATTCCCGAAGGATTGATCCTCGCCGCCGTGCCCCGCCGCGAGGACTCTCGAGATGCCTTGGTCAGCCGCACCGGAGCGCCGTTGAACGCTCTGCCTCCCGGCGCGGTCGTCGGCACCAGCAGCATTCGCCGCGCCGCACAGTTGCGGCGGCTCCGGCCCGACTTGCGCGTCGAACCGCTCCGCGGCAATCTCGACACCCGGCTCCGCAAGCTGCACGAAACGGAGCTCGACGCCATTGTTCTGGCCGTGGCCGGCATGCGCCGCCTGGGACTCGACAGCCTGATCTCCGAGATCCTTGCCGCAGACGTGCTCTATCCAGCCGTGGGCCAGGGAGCGTTGGGGATTGAAGCCCGAGCCAACGACCAGCGCACGCTGCAAGCTCTCGCTGCTCTCGAGGACACTTGGGCACGGCTCTGCGTCACGGCGGAGCGTTCGTTACTGAAGGGCCTCGGCGGCGGCTGCCAGATACCCATCGCGGCCACGGTCGAGCGGAAGGATGAAGCGATGGAACTGACCGCCATCGTCATCCGTCCCGATGGCAGCGAATTCATTCAGGCGACGGAGCTATCGGCCTCCATCAATGGCCTTGAGCAAGAGGAGGCGATCGAGATCGCCGAGGCATTGGGAAGAAAAACAGCCCAAATCCTGCTGAAAAAAGGTGCAGCGAGGATTCTGCAATCAGACTAACCTGAACGTCGCGGAACCAGCCGCCGATAGAGGCCCTTGCCAACAGGAAGCAATCGAACCATCAAACCATGGAACACCTGCATATCGAAGAACTCGTGGAGTTTTCCACCGCCAAGCGGGTTCGCAAGAAGCTGCTTGGCTCCCGCAAGATCGTAGCGGAGTTGCTCTGCTACGAACCGGGACAATCCACTCCCGTACACCACCACCCGGAGCAGGACGAAGTGTTTCTGGTACTGGAAGGAAGCGGCACGATCTCGACCGGCGATGGGGAAGCGATGGAAAAAGCGACGGTCGGTCCGAAGAGTCTCATCCACGTGCCCGCCGGCACGCGCCACGGACTTACGGCGGGCGATAGCCGCCTCATCATTTTGTTCTTCAAGGCACCGGCCACGCCGGGCGCGGGATAGCTTGCTACTCCACCTGCAGTGAACCCAGAACGATGGCTTTCATTCTGAGCGAAGCGAAGAACCTGCTTTTCGTCCGGCCCGATTGGGCTACCAGATTCCAATAACTTTTTTCGTTGCCGCTCTCGCACCCATGGTTCCCAGACTGACATTGGAAGATTTCGACTACCACCTCCCGCCTGCGCTGATCGCCCAGGTTCCGCCTTCCGACCGGGCCGGCTCCCGCATGATTGCGCTCGACCGTGCGACGGGGACTTTTCAAGATGCTTACTTTCGCGAGCTTCCCGAGCGCCTGAACCCCGGCGACGTGCTGGTCGTGAACAACTCCCGGGTATTGCCGGCGCGGCTCTTCGGCCATCGCGCGGGCTTGCGCTCGCAGCCCATCGGGAAACGAAATCCCAGCCGGCACGAATATCTCACCAGCCCCATTGAAGTGCTGCTGGCACGGCAACTCGACGAGCGTACCTGGGAAGCGCTGGTGAAACCGGGACGCAAGGTGAGAACCGGCGAGCGATTAGTGTTCGAATCCGAGCCGCCCTTCGACAGGCTCAGGGTCCCGAGCGGAGCCGAGGGGCGACCGAAAGGGAGCGGTCCCTCGGCACCTAGCGAACCCGATTCCCCCTCCACCGCCCCGCCGCTCGAAGCCGAAGTCATTGGCCGCGGCGAGTTCGGCCTGAGAGTCCTGCAATTCCCGGAAGGTGTCCCGGTGACGAAGATGATTGAGAAGGTCGGCCACATTCCCCTTCCTCCCTATATTCGCCGTCCCGATCAAGACGAAGATCGCCAGCGCTATCAAACCGTCTACGCGCGCGAGCCCGGCTCGGTCGCCGCACCCACCGCGGGCCTGCACTTCACCGAAGAGATGCTTTCCGCGCTCGACCGGCGCGGTATCGAGCGCGTGGAGATCACGCTGCACGTGGGTCTGGGAACCTTCCAGCCCATCCATGAGGACAAAATCGAAAAACACCAGATGCATCCGGAGCGGTTCGAGGTCGCGCCGCACGCCGCCGACCGATTGAACCTGGCGCTGCGGGAAAAACGCCGCATCGTAGCGGTAGGGACTACGACGGTTCGGACGCTCGAGCATCTTGCCATGCAGCATGGCGGGCGCATCGAGCCGGGTGGCGGCGAAACGCGCCTGTTCATCCTGCCGGGTTTCGAGTTCCGCGTGATCGGCGGCCTGCTTACGAATTTCCATCTGCCGCGCACGACTTTGCTGATGCTGATCGCCGCGTTTGCGGGTCGGGAGCCGGTGCTCGCCGCCTACAATCACGCCGTCCGCGAGCGATATCGCTTTTACTCCTACGGCGATTGCATGCTGATTTTATGATGCACCTCGCCGCAGTCTTGTGCCTAAGAAAAGAATCGGCGAACTTGAACAAGAATCTCGTCGAGCCTGGTCCGCTTGAGTGCGCCAATCTTTTTCAGGATCAATGCGGAGTGAATCGTGAATATTTTTGAGGTTTTCACCACGGACTTTCGGGGAAGCCCCCCTTCCTGAAAGTCGCCGTCCCGGAGCGAAAGGGCAAATTCGTCTCCAGCCGGTTGTGACGTTATTGCGGCGAGAATTAAATCCTGATTGAGTTCGTTAAAAGAGTCTGGAGAGATGACCAGCGCTGGCCTTTTCTTGGTGGTCGTGAGGTCTGTGAAGGGGAATGACACAAGGACGATGTCGCCTTGTCTATAGGCTGTCGTAAGCCGCATCCTCCTCGTTGTTCCAGAACTGGAAGCTGCTTTCAGCCGCCCTGAGCCAAGCGGAATTCTCAGTCAGGTTGCGCAACTCCTCTTCGGAAAATACCCTGTACACTTTCCCGGGTACCGCGTCGGGTGGGCCGTCTAGAGGCTTAAATACGCCATTCACATATTCTGCTCTCACGCTCATCTGTAAAAACCTCGAAGATATTCTAACACCCCGAGAGACCAGAATGCATCTTGTAGCAATGGGTTGCGAAGATCAAACTTTGTTATCCTCTTGTTAACCTTGTTAACCGGAGGAACCATGCCAGAGCAAGCAACATCAAGGGGTGCGACGACGCTAGCGGAATTGGCCTTGGAGCAAGGTGTCCGGCCCATTCAGCGTCTCGAGGAAATATTGGGTAAGGGCGAAGGTCTTTGGACGAATGCGGAGGAATTTGTGACTTTTCTCCATGACATTTATCGGCGCCGTCTATGAGCACGCCGGCCGCGCGCGTTACCGGTTCTATTCCTACGGCGATTGCAGGTTGATCTTATGAACCATGAAATTGACCCCAGCGACTGAACCGGACTCCGCACTGCGCCCCGATTTTGCGATTCAATGATATGATAGCGGCGTCGAATGGTGAGAATGATACTGCCATGACGAATGAAGAAATTCGTACAACAATAGCTGCGATCTTGAAAGCTCACGGAGCGGAATACGTGGCGGTTTTTGGCTCCGTCGCCCGAGGACAGAACAGGCCTGGCAGCGATGTGGATATCTTGGTGCGCTTCAATAGAGATATCTCTCTGCTCGATCATATCGGAATCGCTCAGGAGCTGGAGGACGCACTGGAGCAAAAAGTCGACCTGATCACTGAAGCCAGTCTAAGCCCGGATGTAAGCCCCTACGTAGGAAAAGATTTGAAGGTTCTATATGGGCGAGGAGCGAGATCGGATTTACCGCAACCACATACTCAGAGCCATTGAAGGAATAGAAACCTTTACAGCCGGCATGGATTTTGAGGCTTTTGCGATGGATCTGAAAACGCAACTTGCGGTCACCCGCGAACTTGAAATCATCGGCGAGGCGTCGAAACGGTTTTCTCCAGAATTCAAAGACCTGCATGGTTCGATTCCGTGGCGTCGAATCGCCGGAATGCGCGACTTTTTGATTCACGATTATATGCAAGTGGACTTGAAGGAAGTCTGGAAAGCGGCTACGGAAGGTATTCCGGAATTAAAGCTGGCGTTAGAACGGAAATAGTTCTGGCCATTTCAAAGGCGATTCGCCCGCCGTTTGACGATCAGATCCCCGAATCATTGCCAAGGCACAATCAGGACGCCACGCGGCGTTGTGGCCGCTGGCTCTCGCGCGGCTCGAATACTTGCATTCTGATTTCATGACGCCTTCCTGAACAGCCTGCCTTCGTCTGTAATATAATCAGCGACTGAACTTCTTCGAAAGGTGGAATCTTGGCATACGAAGACCTTCGAGCATTCATTCATGCGCTGGAGCAGGCGGGCGAGCTGAAGCGCATCGGCGTGGAAGTGGACCCGATCCTGGAAATCTCCGAGATCGCCAACCGCGTCTCGAAGAGTGGCGGGCCGGCGCTGCTCTTTGAAAACGTCAAAGGCAGCCACGTGCCGCTGGTCATCAATGCATTCGGCTCGCCGCGCCGCATGGAGCTGGCGCTCGAAGCGGGATCGGTCGAGGAGGTCGCCGGACGCATCCGTGAGCTGGTTCACATGAAGCCGCCGGAAGGGTTATTTGAAAAGCTCAAGCTGGTCCCTCGCCTCGCCGAGATCGGAGCTTTTTTCCCGAAGACGGTTTCCGACGGACCGGCGCAGGAGATTGTTCGGGCAGATAATTTTTCGCTGCTCGACCTGCCCATCCTCCAGTGCTGGCCGCAGGATGCCGGGCGATACATCACTTTCCCGGTGGTATTTTCTCGCGACCCCGAGACTGGCAAGCGCAACTGCGGCATGTACCGCATGCAGGTCTTCGACGAGCGCACCACGGCCATGCACTGGCAGATTCACAAGCAAGGCGCCGAGCACTTCCGGCGCGCCGGCAAAGCTTCCGACAGTAAAATGGAAGTGGCCGTCGCCATCGGAACCGATCCGGCCGTGACGTTTGCCGCTATCTCCCCGCTCCCTCCGGACCTCGATGAAATGCTCTTCGCGGGCTTCCTGCGGTCGAAGCCGGTCGAGATGCTCCGCTGCCGCACCGTGGATCTGGAAGTCCCGGCGACCGCCGAGTTCGTCCTGGAAGGAACCGTTGACTTAAACGAGCGGCGCACCGAAGGCCCCTTTGGCGATCACACCGGCTTTTATTCGCTACCCGACGAGTACCCGGTCTTCCGCGTCCATTGCATGACGCATCGCCGCGACCCGATTTATTCGACCACCATCGTCGGCCCGCCGCCGATGGAGGACTGCTACATGGGCCGCGCCGTCAGCCGCATCTTTCTGCCGCTGATGCAGCTCCAGTTGCCCGAGATTGTCGATGTCAACCTGCCGTTCGAAGGCATCTTCCACAACCTGATGCTGGTCTCGATTCGCAAGTCGTATCCCGGCCAGGCGCGCAAGGTCATGAATGCGATCTGGGGTCTCGGCCAAGCCATGTTCACCAAGTGCATCGTGGTGGTCGACGACGATGTCGATGTGCAAAACAGCCGCGAGGTGGTCTGGAAGGCGCTCAACCACATCGATCCCGAGCGCGACATACAGTTCACGCTGGGCCCCATCGACGCGCTCGATCACTCCAGCCGCCTGCCCAGCTTCGGATCGAAAATGGGCGTGGACGCCACGCGAAAATGGCCCTCCGAGGGATTTCACAGACCCTGGCCCGAAGCGCTGCGAATGGACGAACGAATCAAAGCCTTGGTCGATGGAAAGTGGGAGAAACTGGGCTTGTAACTAGGAGCTGTCTCATAAATAGGTTTTTTGTGGCAATCGTAAGGGCACGGCTTCAGCCGTGCCGCTCGAGGCCCATGAAATCTGGGCTTCAGCCCCTGAGGTATGTCTTTGATGTTTGCTCATGCGCCTTTTTGTCCATTTATGAGACGGCTTCTAATAAAGCAGAATGTTCCGCGCCTTTTCTTCAAATCCCTGTCCTTTTGTTCCGCAATCGACGGTAAAAATAGCCGACCAATAGCACCGTCACGGCCAATCCAAAAATGTAAGGGCCGACATGGAGCAGCCATACCCAGATTTGTTTTCCATAGCGCACGGCCAGGATCGCCTCTCCGGCGTAGCGGATCGTTCTGCCGATCACCAAGGCAAGGATGAATCTCCCGAAGTGGCCTCCCACAAGACCGGTGGCAATCACCACCAGCTTAAACGGAGTGGGGGGCGGAAGGACCGCTCCGATCAGCAGGGTCCAAAATTCGTACTTCTCAACCCAGCGTTGGATGCGGGGCAGGCCCTTGTATTTCGGATTGTTTTCGAGGAACTTTTTTTCGCTCCAGCGTGTCACGGCGTAGAGCATACAGCTTCCGACCACCGAACCGAGCGTGGCCAGTGCCGTGTAATAGGGCATGCGGTCCGGCCGCAGCACGCAGAGCGAGATCAGCCACACGTCCACGCCTTCCGGCAACGGCACGAACGAGGAATCCACAACAGCGGCCGCAAACAGTCCCGGCCCACCCAGTGGAAGAAGGATATGCGCCGCCCAGGAAGCCCATTTGGATAAAAATGACAAGCGTTCGCCCCGTCGGATGAATTCGGCTAGACCTGTGAGAATTTCTCCCGTGGCGGTGGAGCCGGAAAACAATGCCTCCAGCCAGCCGGATCTTTACCGACAAACGGAGACGTCCGCGCCGCATCTACGGGAAGAATCGACGAACCGGAGGACGCCCAATCAGGGATCGAGATTGGCAGGAATCGCCCCATGGCCGCATTCCCACGCGCGGAATACGGTTCGCGTTGTCTTTGGCTTTCCCTGTTATGGAGCTTCCCCGGCTGCGGGTGAATGAATCGCTGCCCGGCATTGTTCCGAGGGCCCGCCCAGGGGCAGGCCCGCTATCCTCTCCCAGGAGAAGAGGCTCGAAGACCGGACTTTACTTAAAACTCTTGATCGCCGCGGCTTCGTCGTCGAAGACCTCGAATACCGTCAGGAGCTTGGTGATCTGCAACAGGTCGTGAACCTTTTTCGTCAGACTCAAAAGCTTCACCTGCCCCTGCTGGCCGGTGACGGTAGTATAGCCGCTCACCAGCGCGCCCAGTCCCGAACTGTCGATATAGCTGACGTCGGCCAGGTTCAACAGGATTCTCCTGCGGCCGGCCCGGACCAGTTCCGCGACGGTCTCGCGCAGAACGTCGTTCCCATCGCCCAGCACAATGCGGCCGCTCAGATCGACCACAACAACGTCGCTGCCCACCTCTCGCTTGCTTGTCTTCAAACTCACTTGGTGATCCTCCTTCGGGGAGATTTCGAAATATATTTAGTCAGGGTGATCTCCATGCCACAGTTCTCGTCCCGGCGCAAAACCACGTCGTCCATGCAGGTCTTCACCAAAAAAAGTCCGCGGCCCGTTTCGCTCAGCAGATTATCGGGGACTAGCGGATCGGCTAACGAGTCGGGATCGAATCCTTCGCCCTCGTCCTTGATGGAGATGACCAAGCCGGAATCGGTCAGCTCCGCGTTCAAAAGAACCTTCTTGCTCATGTCGCAACGGTTGCCGTGGAGGACGGCATTGGCCACCGACTCCCGGACGGCCAGCCCCACTTCTTCGCGCTCGAGTTCTCCGTACATCCCCCGGGCGCAGAATGCCAGGATCATCGATTCGGCGCGATCGGCGCTCTGGACCCGGCTTTCCAGCGTGACGTTGAGCCGCAGGACGCGGCCCTTGCCGTTATTCCATTCATGTTCCAGCCGTGACGTCATGACATCCGAAGCGAAAAGATATTTACGCAGCTTTCCATCGTCCGGTTGCCGCGGCCGGACTGAAGCGCCTGCGTTGCGCCCCTCCGTCCCCACCGGGACCAGAAACCGCGTGGTTCAGAATAACTCCGCTTTGCCGCCGGAGTCCAGGGCCAACCGGATTTTTTTTAATTCCGGTGCCAATTTGGATGCAGTGGCGCACGGAGAAGACCTTGGCGGGTTCCTATAAGCGCTAACTTAGATCGGTTGGGGGCCGTGATCATTCCTGCCCGCTTGCCCGAAGGGCAATAGCGTGAATAGCCGTAGGTGAAACCTACGGAAACGGATTCAGAAAGGCGGTAACGGCCCTGGAGGGGCCGGACAATCATAGGGGAGCCCAGTCAACCCCTCGCGGGGTTGAAATTGTTCCGTTAGTTTCTTTTTCCGTAGGTTAAAACCTACGCTATTCACGGAATTGCCCTTCGGGCAAGTAAGAATGGACCATGACGGCCACAAACGACGGCCACAAACCGATTTAGGTAAACCCATATGGCGCAAACGCTGCGGTGCGATCACACTGCGCGCCGATTGCGGATTTACCGGGAAAGCAAGTGGGTACGGGCCTGGAGGCCCGTACCTACCTAACTCAAAACATCTCCGGGAAGTAATACGTGAGCACGGAGTTCAGGCGCATGTCCGCCAGGATCATCTCTTTGTTCTTGGGGTCGAGCGTTACGCCGCGCGCCTTTTTCATCGCGGTCTTGGCGTTGGCATTGATCCTCCATAGCGGCGGGACGTCGCCGTTGTCGTCCAGACTCCAAACACCCACATAGACGCCCTCGGGTTCCATCATGTCGCCCTCGCCGGGTTGCGTGGCTACGATGAATTTGCGGGGCGAATAGATGACCATCTGGTTGATCCGTATAATCCCGGACTTGGGTCCCTTGATGATGCGCATGGGCTTCACGTTTCCGTTGTCGGTGCGGTTGTAAACCAGCAAAGCTCCCAGGCCGTCCGGTCCCCTCTTCGCGGATCCTCCCGTACCCACGACCAGCAAGTTGTGAACCGGGTCGACGGCCATGGCGGTGCCGCCGCGCAGCTTGGTGTCCGGTCCCTTGATGACGCGGATGGGAGCTACGTCCCCGTTCGCTTTGCGCGGGAAAACCAGGACGCGGTTGCCTCCCGGAATGTAAATTTCATCGTGGATGGGGTCGATCTCAACGCGATCCGCGGCGCCCATCTGAGTGCTGGGACCTTGAATGATGCGGATGGGAGGCTCGTTGCCATCGGCTGCGCCACGGAAAACCAGGATCGCCTGGGCGAACGGATTGGTGACCACGAATTCGTCGTGCACTTCGTCGTAGCGGATGTCGTGCATGGTGCGGCTGAGTTTTGTGGCTTGTCCTGCAATCAATCGGGCCGGCACCGCGCCGCCCTTCGCCAACCTGGCGAAGGCCGCAATCTGCGGATGGGCCACTCAGTTGGGAACCAGGATCTGGGCGCGTTTGCCGTCATAGGCGACGCCGCCCGGATTTCCAATCATCAACGACGGCTCGGTGCGGGGGCCGCCGCGGACAGTCCGGATGGGTGCCGCATTTCCCTCCGCGTCCATGTGAAACGCCGTCGCCGTGTGGTTCCCCATGTTGGCGATCCACATTTCCCGGTTCTTCAGGTCCAAGGCGATTCCGGTGGGGTTGCGAATTTCGGTCTTAGGACCGGCGATGATGCGGCTGGGCGCCACGTCGCCGGAGTCGGTGACCTTGAAGACCGTGATGGATTGATCCATGTCGTTGGCGACATAAAGATCGCCGCGCTCCTCGTCCACGGTGATTTCGGCGGGCCAGTTCAAGCGGGTCTTGGGACCGACGATTCTGCGCAACGGAGCGGTGTTGCCTTGGGCGTCGAGCGAGAAGATCGCGATGGAGGGAGGCCCGAATTTCCCGGAGCCAGGCTGATAGCGGGTGCCGCCACCCGCCTCACCACCGCCTTCCTCGCCAGCGGCGGCGCTGGGCTGCACCTCGTTCCCGCGATAGCTGACGTTGCCGTGGCTGGCCACGATCAGCAGGTTGTGCTTGGTGTCAACGGTGATGCCATGAGGGTCTTCCAATTGGGTGTTGTCGCCGGCCAATACGCGCAGCGGCTTGTCGTTGCCGGAGGCTGTTTTCTTGTATACCACAACCGAGTTATCGTGCTGGACGGACAGGAACAATTCTTGTGTGTTTTCGTTCACCGTGATGCCGAAGGTGCCGTGGGGCACGGCCAGGAAGCGGTCCGGCGGCACGTTGCCTCTGGCGTTCTTCGAGAAAACGGCCATCCAGTTTTGCGTGTCGTTGTTGACCACGTAGGTGTCGAGCGTCTTGGGATCGATATAGACGCCGCACATCATCTCCGCCTTGGTTTTGTTGCCGCCGATGACGCGCTTCGGCTCCGTCATCTTGGCGCTGGGAGGAGTATTGTCGGTGCGGTTGTATTCCAGCACCTGGAAGAGGTTCTCGTCCGCGACCACCAGCATACCGCTCGCCGGTTCAACGGCCAGAGCGCTGAAGGAAGGATTGGGATCGTGAATCACGCGCACCGGAGCGCGGTCGGATTCGACGGGCCGTTTGTCCATCGGAACGGCTGCCGAAGAAGATTCCTCACCCTGCTGCAAAAGCCCGGCCATGGTGGCGTTGGCGCTGGCCCTCCTGAGCCAAGGCGTCGGAGGGCTGGCCGGCTCCCACAGACAGGCCTCGCCCTCCACCGCCGGGATGGATTCAATGGAGAGCAGTTGAGGCTCTCCCGCCAAACGGTGCGCGGTCTGTTGCGATACGGGTGTCAATCCGGAGTGCCTCGACCCCTGCGCAAACAGAACCCAAACCGCAAAGGCGAGCGGCAGGGAAAATGCCGCGATCCGAACGATGTTTGATTTCAACGTGCGTTCTTGCTTCATGGAGAATTGCTCCTTGTTATTGCCGTTGTTTAATAACCTGGCGCTTATTGTAACGCCGATTCTCGTAATTTTGGAATAGGATGTTGCCTCGGAAGCAGGTTACTTTCCAGATCGGCCGTTTATCGGGACTGGAGAGCGGGACGGGCGGCCGGTTGGTAAACCCGAGGCGAAGTTGCATGACGGGACACGAATCAATTCAGTTCTGTGCCGTAGTTGATTCAGCCTCCGAACTTCATTCCGAATAGAGCATTAGAATGGTAGTAGAGAGCGCGCAGGCATGAGGATGGGGAGGTTCATCAGAATGGCGAATTCGCAAGATTTTCTTTCGTCGATTCCTTTGTTCAGTTTTCTCGGCCGCGATGAGCTGGCCGCCGTACAGAAGCTCTTCGTCGAATCGACGCATAAGCGAGGCGAGGTTATTTGCCGCGCCGGCGATGAGGGAGACAAGTTTTATATTGTCCTCAGCGGCGAGCTGGAAGTATGGGCCGGCCAACGCGACCGGCGCAAGAGAGAAGTTCGAAGCGGTCTGGAGCGGCGATCTCGGAACGTGGGCAATCAGCTTCAAACCGGCACGCTCCAGCACGGCGACTTCTTCGGTGAGATGGCCCTCCTGCAAGGCGGCAAGCGCACCGCAACAGTCGTCGTGAAGAGACAGGCGCGTCTGGCATCGCTCGACAAAGCTTCCTTCGAAAGCCTTTTTTTTGAGGATTCCCGGGCCCTCAGACATTTCACTCGCGTCTTATGCGACCGTCTGGAGAGGGTTAGCAAGGGCCAGACCGTCAACGCCGGCACGATGGTCATCAGCGTCGCAGGAGCGCCTGGACTCAAAGGCAAGAGCCTCGTCGCTTCGAGTCTGGCGGCCATTCTGCACGACGTTACAGGATCGGATGTGCTCCTGGTGAGGGTAAACCCCGGAAAGAATGCGCGCGGAGGCGCCGTCGTGCGTCTTCTTTCTGACGACCGGATACCATCGGCGGAGGCGATCGGTCCCGCCATCCAATCCGAAGGTCCCGGCTTGGCCGTGCTGGATGTTTCCGTGCCAATGGAGGGAGACCCGTCGTTTTACACCGCGAGAATCTCGAACCTCATTTCGGAGGTCATCCAGCATTTTCGGTTCATTGTATTCGATCTTGCTTCCGAGCCTCGCTCACTCATCGAATCCGCCCAGGGGTTCTCCGACGTGATAGTCGAAATCATCGAGAAGCTGGGGCAGTTGTCCGCGGCGGAAGGCAGGAGCCAATCGAGACACTTTCAGGTGATTAACCTTTTCAACGCGGGGTCCGAACCGATTTCCATCAACCATTGTGAACCATTCGTCATCCCCAACGATTCTTCGTTGCGGAATGGCAATTCCCCCGCACAGATGCGTTCGAGGCTCGGCGGGGCTGGCGGTTTGCCCATACGCAGGCTGGCCCGCAAGGTTCTTCGGTCCACCATCGGGATCGCCCTCGGCGGCGGGGCGGCCTTCGGGATCGCGCATCTGGGGGTGCTGAAGGTGCTGCAGCAAAACGATATTCCCATCGACATGGTGGTGGGATGCAGTCAGGGATCCATCATCGGCGTGGGCTATGCCGCCGGGATCTCCGTGGACGAGATGATAGACATTTCCCATCAGCTAGGAAAGAAGCGAAATTTTCTGCTCCCGATGGACCTCACCCTTTCCAAGCCGGGTATTCTCGCCGGCAACCGGTTTGTGGAGATTTTTTCGCCGTTTCTGAAGGGCAAGGAAACCTTCGAAGATCTCCGAATTCCGTGCAGAACCGTGGCAACCGATATTCGGAACGGCGAGCGGGTCGAAATCGGCTCGGGAAAGCTCACCGACGCCTTCCGCGCCAGCTCTTCGGTGCCGATGGTCTTTGCGCCGTTCAGCACGGACCATCGGGTCCTGGTGGATGGCGGCGTCGCGGACCCGGTGCCGGTGGAGGTCATCAATAACATGGGCGCGGATCTCTCCATCGCCGTGAACGTTGTTCCGCCACTGAAGTTGGGACTCGAGAATGAGGTCTCGCGTGCTTACCGAATCCTGAACAAGCTCAACCCGCTTTCCTACCTCGGCGACAGCCGCAACCTTCCCAACTTGTTTGACATCATCATGAACGCCATGCAGACGCTGCAATACGAACTGGGCAATTTTAAGGCGATTTCGGCGGGCGTGTTGATCAATCCCGACCTCTCCGATTTCACGTGGATCGAATACTATCGCTCCGCAGAACTGATACAGCGGGGCATGGACGCCGCGGAGCGCGCCCTGCCTGCGATCAAACGAGCCTACGCCGAAAAGCTTGCTCCGTTTCAAATTTCGGCTTCGACTTAAAATCGAATATCAATGGAATGGGCCATATCCTTAGGGCATTTTCAGGGTTACTGTATAGCTCACATACGGTGTCATCCCGAACGAAGTGAGGGATCTGCACTTCTGCGTTCTTTCCGTGAGCTATACACCAACCCCGAAAAAGCTATAATGCCTGGCAAGGGTGATAATGCGGCACATGAGGGAGCCACGGCACGTTTTTTGTGCCGTGGGTTTCTGCCGGAACAAACCCGGAACTGGACAACGGACCGCTCTACAACAAGCGGACAACAGGATTACCGGCTCGCTTTTTCCACCCCGGCGGGGGCTAATTTGTCGTCAAACCAGCGGAGGATCATGGGGATCACTTCCGGTTTTTCATGCAACATGTTGGTGCCGCGTCCGGCATCGTCGAAGAGCATCAATTGCGTTTCCTTGCTTTTGGAAAGCTTATAGACCTCTTTGGTCTGCTCGTCCAGGCTGACCCCGTCGGCGTTGCGGTCGTTCAGGTTGGCCAGCAGGAGCAGGGGCATGTCGCTGGTGGTGAGGAATTTTTTCACGTCCGGGTCGGGCGAGTAAAACGACATGGCGACGATAGTGCGGATTCGATTATCGCCGATGGCGGCGCGCACGGTTTGATTGCAGGAGGCGGTTCCGGTGGCCAAAGCGATGCGGCTCGAATCCACTCCTTTTTGCGACGCCATGAAGTCGATGGCGGCCTTTGCGTCCAGGTAGAACTTGGCGGACTCCTCCTGTGACAGGTCCACGCCGACTCTTCCTTTCCCTTCGTTGATGCTCTTGCGGTTGCCGCGCAGATCGAAGACGAGCGCGGCCATGTTCTTCTTCAGCACCTCGCGCGCCAGCTCGAACCACGCGGTTTGCTCGTGGTGCATGCCGTGGATGAAAACGACGGCAGGAACCTTCGCGTTCTTGTCCAATACATCGGGCATGTAAAGATTGCCGTGAATCGTCCAGCCGTCCTGGGATTTGAACGAGACGTCGCTGACCATCCCCAGGCCCTTCACGTTTTCCGCCAGCCAATCGGCGACTTTCTCGGCCACCTTAGGAGGACGGCCAAACATTCCGGCGCCCTTGTCGGTCCCAAACAGGATCGTGCTGTGGTCGTTCTCCGAAAGGAAATAGGGCTTGGCCGAAATTTCCTGCGAGCTTTTAAGCTCTTTTTCTCCAACCAGGGCAAATACTGGCAGCTCATTGCGCGACGCGAGAAAGTCCCGGCTCTGCGCGCTCAGCTTTCTGGCCGAGGCCAGCACGATGGCTTGCACGGCAGCGGGATTTTCGGCGGCGGCGCGCACCACGTTATCGGCCATGGTTCCGGCCCCCACGATGGCAATGCGGTGGCCGTCTACATTTTTCTGCGATCCGAGAAAATTCACCGCGGCCTTGATGTCCAGCTCCATGTCCGCGATGTCTTTCGGCGAAAAGACCTCAAAGTCCTTTTTGCCGTAGCTTGACCCGGTGCCGCGCAGGTCCACCGTCAGCGCCGCCATGCCTTTTTCGCGGACGGCGCGAGCGAGATTCGCGGAATGAACGTCGCGGTTGCGAATCCCCGGCTCGCTTAGCATGACGGCTCCGGCAACGGGTCCGGAAATGTTCGTCGGCATATAGAGCGTGCCGTAGATCGTCCAGCCGTCTTCGGTGGCAAAGCTGACTTCCTTGCGAGTCTCCGCGGGCCTTGCCGTTCCCGCGCCTTCCTGCCCATAGGCGTTCAAGCCCGCGAAACCGGCGAGGCCAAGAAGCATTAAGTATACGTTTAAGAAACAGGCGCTATGTTGAAGTCTCATGGGTATTTCCCCTTTCCATATTCGGAAGAAAGCATTCGATTCCGGCTTCCCAGTGGCCGCTCGCTTACGGTCGCGGCTCTGATCAAAAGATCAGCTTCAAAGCGAACTGGATCTGCCGCGAATTGGTGGTGGTCGTGGTAATCAATCCCGCCCCGGCCACCGGCTGGCGGTTGTTGGCGTTGAGCACCACGCTGGCCGGCTCTCCGAAGTTGGCCCGGTTGAAGAGGTTGAAAAAGTCGGCATGGAACTCGAGGCGGCTTCCTTCGCGGAGGGGCACCCGGAAGTTCTTCACCAAGCTGATGTCGAAATTCAACAGCCCCGGTCCATCCAACATATTCCGACCCAGGTTTCCGTAGAAGCCGACCGGCGGTAATGCGAAAGCCTTCAAATCGAAGTAACCGCTGGGAGCGCCCAGAACAATGTCTCCGGGCTTTCTACCGGCAACCAAGTCCGGGCGCTGCCGCCCCGAGTTACGAGCCAGGTCGGGAGCGTTCGTGCCGGAGTCGTTCACGGTGAAAGGGATTCCGCTGGCGGCGCTGAAAATGCCGGAAAGCTGCCATCCGTCCAGCAGGTAAGAAGCCGGTCCCGTTTTCCAGCGCGAAGGTATCGCATAGAGACTGTTGACCACGAAGTTCTGACCCACGTGCAGAGCCGAAGGCCCGCGGTCCCCCTTGGGGTTGTAAGGCTGCGAACTGTCGCCTTCATTGTAGTCGGTGGCCACGCCTCCGGTGGTGCTGTCGTCTATATTCTTCGCCCAGGTGTAGGAAGTTTGGAACTGGAAGCCGCGGCTGAAACGCTTCTTGACCTCCACCTGTATGGCGTTGAAAAAGGTCTGGGCATCGGAAAAGTTCAATGCGCCGGAAGAGAGATTGGGATTCGGGCGGCGGGTTCCCGGCGCCACAAACGGACGCCCATTGACCAGAGTGGGAGGCGCCGCATTC
>Ga0209726_10001516_pt1 | contig 37295 bp, 33 predicted proteins | sample Subgrocontami54m_FD_187453 | JGI IMG/M metagenome (GOLD analysis project Ga0209726, IMG submission 187453) | Subsurface groundwater microbial communities from S. Glens Falls, New York, USA - GMW46 contaminated, 5.4 m (SPAdes) (version 3) | ecosystem: Environmental > Aquatic > Deep subsurface >...
ATTCTGTGCGCTCGACCCGCCGATGCCCGCCCTCACGAAGATATGCATCGCGCTCGGAATGCCCGTGCATTGGTTGTTCACCGACTGCCCGGCATTTCTGACGGACGCGGAGATGAGACGAGCCGGGATGGTGCTCGGGGACGTGGCGATTGTTCCACCGCCGGATGACGATGGGTGGAGGTGATCGACTGGTTTTCGCTCACGGCGCTACTTGACCTCGGCGCAGGTTTGCGGATGGGCGGTGATTGCCTCCGTGATGACATCGGACGGCATGATCGAATCGCGGGAGGGGACGGAAGACGGTCGGAGTGTTCCCGGCACCCGCTGAATAGAACTCCAAGGCTCAACGACACGAACGTCCGATCACACACGCTCAGTCCGGCCTACAGGCCAAGGACGGCCACAGGAAGTTGCCGATCGCTCATCGTCCCGTCGCCAAGTTGGCCAGACATATTGAAGCCCCAGCAACGCACCGTGTTGTCCGCGAGCCGTGCGCACGTGTGATACGTACCCGCCGCAAGGTCCGCGATGTTCGCAAGCCCAATCACGGCGACCGGTGACAAGGCATCGGTCATCGTTCCGTTCCCAAGTGCGCCGAAGGTGTTTCCGCCCCAGCAACGGCCCGTCATCACGAACCGCGCGCACGTGTGGTCGCCTCCTGCGACCAGCGACGTGACGTTGCTCGGTGCACTGACAGGGACCGGGACTGAACTATTGGTCATGCCACCGCCCCCGAGCTGGCCCCGCATGTTGAAGCCCCAACAGAGCGCAGTGTTGTCTGCGAGTCGCGCGCACGTATGCAATCCGCCCGCGGCGATATCGGCAACGTTGCTCAAGCCCCGGACCACGACCGCAGTGGAGCTGTCGAGCGTCGTGCCATTTCCGAGTTCGCCATAGCCGTTTCCGCCCCAACATCGAACGGTGCTGTCTGCGAGACGAGCACACGTGTGGTATGTGCCCACCGAAAGTTCGACGACGTTCGTCAACCCGCTCACGACGACTGGCGTGGAACTGCTCGCACGCGTGCCGTTCCCGAGTTGGCCGTACGAGTTCCAACCCCAGCATCGTGCGGTGTTGTCCGCGAGCCGTGCGCAAGTGTGCTCTCGTTGCGCGCTGATTTCGACGACATTGGTCAGGCCCGTGACAGGGACGGGCACGAGGCTGCCGGCCACGCTCCCATTTCCGAGCTGGCCGGAGCTGTTCCAGCCCCAACAACGAACGGTGCTATCCATCAATCTCGCGCAAGCGTGAGCCGCGCCGGCAACAATCTGGCTCACGTTTGCGAGACCGGTCACCACGACCGGTGTGACGCTGTTTGTCGTGCTGCCGTTCCCGAGTTCACCAAACCTGTTCTGTCCCCAGCAACGGGCAGTGCCGTCTACAAGCCGAGCGCAGGTAAACGACGTGCCAGCCGTGACCTCGACCACCCGGCCCGTGACGCCCGAATCGCTTATCGCCGCATCGCGAACGTCTCCTGTCGGTGCGTCAGTACCGTCGGACCCAGAAACATCAGTTGTGCTCACGTCACTTCCGCCCCCGCCGTCGAGACGCGCATCGCTGATCACGCTGCTATCCATGCTCCCGGTGCAATTTCCGCTCCCAATTAGTACGCAGGTATTCGAGAAGCAACAGAACGCCGACGGGGATGGAGCAGTCGGGCAAGACGAGGTGCACTCGGCGTGCGCAGAGCACGCTGTTGCACACGTCGTGCTTCCACGATCAGGTGCGGCGTCCGGAGGCACTATCACGGCACCGTCCGTCGGAGTGTCCGGGGGATCGAGCGGGATGTCCAAGCCGACGAATGCCGCGTCTCGAACGTCCACCGTCGCAACATCCATGGCCGAAACTTCTCCACCACCGCCGTCCGTCGAACCGCAGACGCACGGCCCGAATGTTCCCATGGGGTTGCAGACTTGACTGCCGCTCGCCGCTCCGGGGCACGGGCACGATTCAACCCGACCCGGCGTACAGTAATTCGTCGATGCGGAGCCGCAGGCTGCGGCCATCGCCCCAGCGAAGATGATGGCGAACGAGCGTGCCGCCATAGTCATCGGAGGAGTTACCGTTGCTTCACGCATGTGGTCCATCCCTCTACGGAATCGGCGACGTATAGATCCCGTTCTGGAACAACGTCGGCGCGGGTGTTCCCGTGCGCACGCTGAACAGTCGACCGTTTCCAACCCAGAAGGCCCGCTCAACATCACGATTCAGCGTGATGCTCGCGCCTCCGGCCGATGGTGCAACTTGTAGTAGCCCGCGACTCGCTGCGACATTCGTTCGGAATAGCACCCATGAGGAATCGGGTGAAAATGCGAAAGAGTTCACGTCGACTCCATCAGCTAGCGGGACGATTGTGCGGCCGTCGAATGTTGACGTGCGCAGTTGACCGGCGGTGCCGACGACATCCGCAACGAATGCCAACCGCGTGCGGTCCCCGGAGGCACTGAACCGTGGGAACACATTGCGTCCGAGGATCGTGTCGGCACCCCCCGTCGAAGGGGCGGACCGGAGAGTCCCAACGGTGCCGTCGTAGTCAGACAGATAGACAATCCGAGAGCTGTCGGGCGAGAACTGTCCGACAAAGACGACTCCGGTGCCGAGATCGATGGTTGAACCTCCGGGAAGCGATGCAATGCGGAGCGTTCCATTTCCAGTGAGGTTGTTGTTGAGAAAAGCCATCCGCAAGCGGTCGGGCGAGAATACCGGCTCAACGACCCTGCCCGGGTGCATGCCGCTACCGAGGGTGACAGCTGGCCCGCCGGCTGCGGACGACAGAAGCAGCGTCTGAGGGCCCCCGCTGCTCACGGCGTACCAGACGCTCGCGCCATCCGGAGCAAACCCGAATGCCCGCCCCCCAGGCGAACTGCTCGAAGCGAGCATCAAGGGCGGTCCACCAGAGACGGACGTAATCCGCAGCCTGGAGTCTCCCGTCGTCGGATCCCCACCGTAGAGAATTCGAGTTCCGTCGGGGGAGAACGCGTAACGGAGCCAGAATACGCCGGTCTCGATCAGAGTCGTTGGCCCGCCGATCCGATGGACCCGAATTGTGGAACCCAGACCGCTTGAATAGTCCGTGATGAAAGCGATCGAGCTGCCATCGGGTGAGAGTCGGAAGGGCGGTGACGAGTACATGACTCGTGTGCCGAACGTCGATGGGGCCCCACCAGCGACAAGTGCCGTCGCGAGCGCTTCAACGCCCATGCTGTCGAGGAACGAGTAAATGACCCGTGTGCTGTCTGGCGTGAAGGCAGAATCACTAAACCGCGCTCCCGTCGAAACGACACGCGTGCCCGACCCATCGAGATTTCCTAGCCGGAGGTTCCCGGTGCGAGTTGCTATCGAGTATTCGGTGAGGAACAGAATTCGCGTTCCGTCCGGCGAGAAGCGAACTGATGGCCCCTCATTAAAGGGAGGCAGCGCGCTGCCGAGGATTGACGGAGTGCCACCGGAGAGTGCCACCGTCTTGAGTATGCCGGAGTCGGTGCGCCAGTAGGCACGGCTGCCATCGGGCGAGAAGCCGACGTATCCGACTTGGAGGAACCCCGACCCTACGCCGGTGTCCAGCGTGCGAACTATCGTGCCATCGGATCGTGCCAAGAAGACCGTACCGCCTGCAGCGTCGGTCGCGAACACTGTCCACTGTCCGTCGCTTGAGACGGGGTCGCCAAATATCGGTCGCCAGATGGCGCTCGAAGTGAGCAGCCTTCGACCCCTCGGAAGTTCGATCGGCCCGAGTGGATAGATCGCACCGTCTATTATGACGGGGTCAGTCGCAGCTTGAACTCGAACCTCGGGGATGCGTTCTTCATGAGAGCCTCGACGAAACGCCAGCGGGTAGCCGCCAACCGGGGCGCACGGGAAGTCGTACCGCCCGCCGTCGTCGGTTCGAACAGTCGTGCCCGCGTCTTCGATTGTGACCTCGACATTTGACGGGTCGGTGCTACCGATGACGCTGACTGTCCCGCTCAAACGACCCGGCGTGATGCAGCCACCCTCCGCAGTACTGCCGGAGTCCGCATCGCTGCCGGAGTCCGCATCGACAGCAGGCGGTGAGTCGCTCGACCCGTCGCCGGGGGAAGATCCATCAGCCGAATCGTCTGCGGTATCGGATCCTCCATCTCCAGTGCCGCAGACGCACAGGCCGAACGTCTGGTTCGGTAGGCAGGACTGGGTGCCCGACCCGCCCCGGGTGCATGGGCACGCTTCAACACGACCCGGTGTACAGCCACCGGGCGGCGTAGAAGTGCATGCACTTCCGAGCACCGCGGCGTAACAGACGAGTGAGAGGAGGACTGCCCGAGCCAGAACCAAAGCCGGCCGATACCGATGCGCCACGTCGGATAGCAGCAGCGCTGCAGATGGCGCACCGTGGGACGAGGCGACGTACCGCCCGCTGACAGCGACCGATGTTTGCTCGATGCTGTCGCCGGACTCAGAACTTTGTTTCATGGCCCCCAACTTCCCCTCTTCGATCCTCGGACGCCGCCCGAAGGACCTCGAAGCCGCCGACCGCAGTCGTGGTCGCCGAAGCGATCCGCATGATCCATCATGCCAAAAAGGTCCGAGAGGAACCCGCACCGGCATCGCTTCCCCTATCCCAACGCGATCGTACGAAACTTGTGCGCTACGGTCTATAGCCTCGTGGTCCGATCTTCGATGGCGGGCGAGCGTTCCGCCTCGTGCGCACCCGCAAGGAGATCGAGCTTCTCCGAGTCGTTGGACATCGAATCGGCTCGCTCCGTCGAAAGGCAGGGCTGACGCAGGAAGAATTCGCTGAGCGAATTGATCGCGGCACCCGGTACCTGCAAGACATTGAAGCGGGACGGGAGAACTTGAGCGTTGTGACCCTCGCGCGCTTGGCCTCGGGGCTTGGCGTCGACCTGCACGTTCTGTTGATGATCGAGCGGATCGGCGCACGTGACAGCGCTGGAGGTGCACTTCGTTCCCCAGCGAGGAAGTCACCTCGACGTCGGGGCAAGAAGTAGCGAACCGGTGGCTGGGGTCACCCGCATCGAGGTGAAATACATCCTGCCCATCGGAGCTGGCGTCGTGAACGCTCAACTCCTCACGCTCGCAAGAATTGCGAAGGCCGTGCGAACTGACTTCTGGAAACTCGTCCGGCGTGATCGCGACCAACCGAAACGAAGATGATCCCGGTGGTTCGGGAGGACACGCTCGATCTCGCTCCGTACCCATGACGGGAACATCGTAACACGAACAACCGAGCGTGTTGTTGAAAGGACATTCCTCGGACGCTTGCGGCCAGGATGCGCCAGCCGCAGATCGAGTCCGTCCTCCAGTCGATCGCCGCCAATATCCGACGTCTGCGTCTTCGGAGGGGTCTCACGCAGGCCCAGCTTGCCGAGGCCGCGGAAATCGAAACGCGCTACGTGCAAACGCTCGAAACCGGAAAAGCGAATCCCAGCGCCGCGATTCTCGTGCAGGTCGGACACGCCCTCGGTGTTGACGCTGGTCAATTGTTTCGAGCGGCGACGCCGGTGAGGAGACCGACCGGTCACCCGAGGGGAAGAACTCGTTCGAGTTGATCGATGCACGCTGTGGAGCTACGGGTTCTTGACGCTGCCAGATTCCGCCAGGTCGAGCCGAGCTCGACGAATTGTGGCCTTCGCCTGGCGCAGTCGGCGTTTTGCTGACCACGGTCGCAGGAATACGTCCTCGTCTCCTTCGGAAAGTGCGCCGGGTTCCATCTCGTTTTCGGGCGCGAGAATTTCCCGCGGGTCGAGATCACCTTCGACTGCGGCGATGAGTCGTCCCGCTCGATCCCGGGTCAACGCCAGGACGGCAGCGATGGCATGGGGGACCACACGCTCGTCGTGTTCGCTCTGGTGCAATTTATTTTCGATGTAGCCCACGAGAAGCCTCGCGGCCTCGATGGCGTTGCGGAGCATGCTCAACTCGAATCGGACGCTGATTTTCTTCGTCTCCAAGATGCACCTCGGCATTCTTCGCGTGCCCATGATCGGGCGCGCGGCGCGTTGGTTCTCTTGTAGCTGGGAATCCCCTGTACTCCCGAACATTTGGCAAAGTATGCCACCCGGACCAGTCCGTCGTCCTGGTCAGATCCGAACACTGCGCAATGCAAGTCGATCACGGGAAGCGTTCCTTGACGGCCCGTCGCACCGAGTCGGACGATCAGGTCATGCGCCGCCAGGATGTTGAAGTTCTCGCAGACGAAGTGATCCGACGAGTTGTCGAGCACCGGTACACGAAACAGGAGGATCACCGCGTACAACTGAAACGCGAATGGCCAGCCGATCCTCGAAAGGCTGCCCGCCAAATTGCGGGGCACGCGAATGCGGCGCGCGGCGAAGATATTGTCTGGCTGATCGGTGTTGATGAAGACGGCAGCGTGCAGAGCGTTGCCGAGGCGGAATTCGCGAACTGGTGGGCGCAGGTGCGCTCGCACTTCGATGAATCCGCGCCGACGTGCCGCGTGTACCTTCGGCACTGGAGCAACGAGACAATTCCGGTACTGCACATGGAGACGGGTGCTGCACCATTCGTCGTCAAGACCGGGCAATCCGCGCCATCGCGAGAAGTTCCGTGGATGGAACGGGGAACCGATTCCGCATCGCGACGCGAGCTGCTCAAGATCCTCGTGCCCGCTGTCGGAGCGCCAGAGATCGAGGTCTTGGGTGGTGCGCTCCCCGCCAGTGAGTTCCAGCCGTTGCCGGGGGAGCGCAAGCTCAGGGGCAACTTCAACGCGCACCTCTATTTTTGCGCCCGCGCGACCGAGCCGATCTTCTTCGCGTGCCACCACATTTCGGTCGAGGCGGTGTTCAGCGGTAGCGGTCAACAAGAAGTCGTAGCCCAAGCGTCGAACTGCAAGCTCTACGCCCACGCCTCAGAAATCGGCCGCGTGAGATCGTCCCCGCACGAGTTGGAGGTGAGCGGTTCAGGGAAGGTCGAGCTGTCGGGCCAGATCATCACCGACTACGCGGCATCGACTCATCCCCGCGTGCGGATGAACATCGCACTACGAGCCACAGTCGGTGACCTCGTCGCCCGAGTCGTCGTGGAGGGTGAGATCGGACAGCCGGACACCGGCTGCAAGGTCCAGTGGATATTTCGCAAGAGTACATGACCTGCGGGATCACGCTCGCCGGCCGTTCCCTGCGGCCGACTCAGGTTCAACAACTCCGAGCACTGCTTACGTTTTTCGTTTGTCGTCACGCGCAGCGGAGCCAGCGCAAAAAACGTGCTGCGCAAGCTTCTCGATCACGTCCCGGTACTCGATCCGTCGCACCCAATAGTCCGGCCAAGCATTCATCCCGAGGTGTGCGCCCGCGAACGCTCCCGCAAGACACGCGATGGAATCGGAATCCCCGTTCGTTGCTGCGGCACGACGAACAACCGCCACGCCATCCTCGGGTGATTTCAGGAAACAGTAGAGCGCCGTCGCGAACGCTTCCTCGGCAATCCAACCCTGGCCACCGACATCACACGGGTCACGTGGTGGGGTTGATCGAGCGAGCCCCTCCCGGACGCGTCGCAGAACTGCAAGGCACTCATCCCATCCGTGCCGAGAGAATTCCTCGGCCGAACTTGCCCGAGCCTTGCGCCACAGATCACCAAGCCATTCGTGATGGTAGACGTCTCGTTGTTCGTGAACGTGCGTAAGCGCACGGTCGACAAGACCGACTGGTTCGCCACCATCTGCAAGATCGGCGATCACCCAAGCCGTGAGGTCCGATGCCGCGAGCGCTGTGGGATGTCCGTGTGTGATGGCTGCCTGGAACTGTGCGAGCGCCGATCGTGTCCATATGGGAACTGGAAGTAGACCGATCGGCTGCACCCGCATGTTTGCGCCGCAGCCTTTCGAATTCGCATCCGTGGAGTCGATCCACGGCAAGCCCCGTTCGAGCCCCGCGCATGAACGAAGACACGTCATCCCGGGCGCTCGATTATTTTCTGGATCACGTAGCCAAGTGACAAATGTTCGCCGCAGTTCCTCTTCGACAACGGCAGGAACGAGGGGCCGACCAAGTGCCGCCACGATCGCATCGCCGACGGCGATCATCATCTGCGTGTCGTCCGTCACACGCGCAGGATCACCGTCCAGATCTTGAGGTCCGTCCGGCGGCCAGCGCCGGACGATCTCATCGTATTTCAGGAACTCGGTTCGGGCGGCAAACGCATCGCCGATGGCACTTCCGATGAGACATGCCCGAATTCGGCTCGCGCGAGAAACGTCCGGTGCATCCGGTTCCTTCGAGTTGTTCGGTGTCGCGGTCATGAAGTACGTGCTTTCGGTGCGGCCAAAGAACGCGTGTAGACGGACACAAATTTCCGACGTTCCGGCATGGCTCTTTTGAAGGTAGCGATCCGAACTCGATGGCGCAATCTCGACAACCCGAGATCGTTGAAGCTCCATCGCGAATCTTCGAACCAAACCGGATGCAACCGAACCGGTCCATCACATGCTCGATCACAGCGCGCGGTGACGTGCCGGTCCGCGTTGCACGCTTCATATTGAAGTGCGACAAGTGAAAGAATGGACGGGAGAACGAGAACACCCCGTGCACACTCATTTCGAGACGAGGCGAGACATGGAATTCCGGCGACGCCCGAGCGCTCGCGATCCGCACACCAACAACGACCGCCCGTCCCGCCCCGGGGAACGCTCGTGGCTGGCTGCGGATCTCGCTCGTGCCGCAGGTGTTCCGGTGTCCCAGCTTCCCGGACTGCTTTCCATCGTCTCACGCGCGAGCGGTGCCGTTTTCGAATGGAGCCCTGATCGCCGCACTGTGCGAGCCTGGGGTCTCGAACCGCTCATGGGGCTCGCACCGACGCCGATACCGAAATGGTATCGAGCGAAAGGAAGCACCGAAAATGTGACCGACGGCTGTGTTCATGCGGAGCGGAACACCGACACCGTGTCCACGAAGCCTGCTGAGAAACCGACATCGAATTCATGGGGATCGTTTCGCGACACGATCTTCTTTCTCGTGGCCACCGCGGCGATCACGCTCGCGATCATGGCTACGGTTGGGACCGTGCCGTGCACCAACGCTGGCACGAGAAACGTTTCCCACGTGAGCGATCACCGTTGATCCTCGGTGCGTGGATTGCGAAGTTTCGATCGCTTGGTAATTGCAAATCGAGACTGTGAAAATGCGAGTTTCTCCGGAATGGGAACCGGTTCTTTGTTTTCGCGGGAAAACTGAAACCACCCGCTCCGCAAAATCGTGATGCGCGTTCCGACGTTGCTACGTCGCGCAGCAAAACTGCGCCCTGAACGACTGCCAAGTGGGACCATACGTGCACCGGCGTCTGGCCGCGTGCCGCCACTCCGAGGGAATCACGTTGACAGAAACGGCCAGCCCGATAGTCTGGCAACGTCGCAGCTATTTAGAACGGTCGCCAGCTAAGGGCTAAGGAGTCGGGAAGCATGAGCCACAAGATGATAGCGTGCGCTGGGTCTTCCACGATCTCCACGGGCAACCAGGCGACCCTACCCGTCGTGCGTACTCGCACGCGGGCCGCACACTCGCACCCGAAGCCACGCTCCGGGGACCACCACGTGCGATCCGTTCGCGTCATCATTTTGTCGCTAGCGATCCTCTCCGGCGCCGCTTGCTCACCGCAGAGCCGTTTCTTCACCGGCCTCATCTGCCCACCAGGGTTTGTGAAGGTTTGCAACGGCGAGTGCGCGATTGTGGCGGTTGACCTTGCGCCCTGCGACCTGAATCCCTGTCGAGCGACGGGCCCCGTGCCCGTGACGTGTCTTCGCGCGTCCGCGTGCGGGACGCCGCTGGTGCCTCGACCCGACGTCGGCCCCGGTCAGGGAGTGTGTTCGCCGCGGCTTACGCTCACGTATTGCGATCCCGCCGCGCCGCCAGCGAGATTCGCGGGGAACGAGTGTCCCGGCTCGACTGTCTGCGTTTCGACGACGGCGACGGGACCGTTTTGCACGCCGATTTCCGGCTTACCCGCGAGGGGAATCTGCGTGCTATCCAGCATAGACGGGCAGCCGTGTGACTCGAATTGGACCGCTGCCCGCAATGCGGCGGGCACGCTGTGCCACCCGTGTGCACCGAACCTTCAATGCTTCGGTGCAACCGCAGCAACATTCGGGCGATGTCGAAGACCTTGCATGCCGCCCGCTGAAGGTGCGAGTTTCCCAGCGTCAGGCATCAACATTTGCCCGCCGGATCCTGCGATGTCCAGCGGCTGGCAGTGGGAGTGTGCGGGCAGTGGATTCTGCAACACTTGCGGCCGACTTGCGCAGCGCGGCGCACCGTCAGCTGCGTCCGTATGCCCGTCGCCTGGGCCGGAGGCCGCTCGCGCCGGCCCCATCTTTGCGTTCAATGTTCTTGGCACTACGAACACGGTTACCCTCCCGGCTTCGCCCGTGGATCCCATCTGTTGCATGCAGCCGTTCACCGTTACAACGGGCCCGATATTGCTTACGCCGCCATCGTGCCTGAATGGTCGATGCTGCATGTTGCCGACGCAGCCGTGCACAAATGACGCGGACTGCTGCGTGATCGCGGGCTCACTCCTTCAACCGACGTGCATTCCGGTCTCGTGCGGTGCTTCAGCACCTCCGTTCGCGAGACGCTGTTCAGTTCCATTGCAGCTTCCGTGCGGCGGCAGTGGCCAGCTGTGCTGCACCGACGCCTGCGGGGGTTCATCGTCCTGTAACAGCGCGTGCTTGGGTTGCAACAGCAACGGGGTATGCCAAGCTATCCCCGTGCCATGCGGAATCGCCGGTGGTCCGTGCTGTCCTGCATCGCCGGGTCCGCGGTGCCCGCCGCTTACATTCTGCAGTTCCCTCGGCTCAGTTTGTTTCAGCCCGGCGTGTGTCACGTGCGGCGCGACAGATGGCGATCCTTGTTGTCCGGCTGGCACAGCCGGCGCACCGTACAATGGTTGCGCGAGCGGTCGGACCTGCCGAGCTGGAAACTGCGCCACGTGCGGTCGCGCGGGCGAACCGTGCTGCGCGCCAAACGATCCTGCCTCTACGACTCCGGACGGCTGTACGGGAGCGTTGAGTTGCAACAGCGGGACATGCGGCCCGCGACCTTGCGATTACTTGGCATGCACGCCGACGCCGAGCTTCATTAGCTTCTGGCACTGTCCGGGTGGTTCCGGAACTGCCTGCAATCGCGAGAACCCCGCGGGTGGTACAAACGGAACGTGCGAGGCCTGCGGCGGCTCGGGGCAAGTCTGTTGCACTTCCTGTATTACCGGGACCGCTAGTACCGGCGGATTCGAAGGTCCGTGCGATGGGATAACTTTCTGCGGTATCGCGCCTGGGTCGGCGGGCGTGCCGACCAGGAGCTGTAATTCGGTGGGCTTGGTCTGCCGGTTGCCCGTGCCATTCGGCTTGGCGACGAGTCCGCGGTGCGTGCCTTGTGGCGCGCAGGGACAGCCAGTCTGCGAGGGAGACGCGCTGCCGTGCGGACCCAATCTCACGCCCGCTGCTGGCGTATGCGAGTGCGGCAGCCAGTTCCAGCCATGCTGTGGCGGTACGGCGTGCGGCGTGGGCGCTTGCGAGAGCGGCGTTTGCCCGGGCGGATGAGAAGGTGAGAACTGTCTGCAGCCTGAACGTGCTGGCCCTTTGGCTCGGACTCGGCTGTGCTGGTAGCGTGGGACCGGGAGATGGACATCCGGAAGGGGAAGTCGGCACAAACGACGACGGCGTGATCGACGCCGATCGGGCGGACGGCTGTTGTGGATCCGACGCGACACCATCGGTCGACGTTGCGGCCGATGTCGTTACAGACGTCGCTGATGCGCCGACCGCCGGGATCCAGGGGCGGAGTCACTGGGATGTGATCCAGCAGGCGCCGGCGGTGAGAACAATCTTTGGTGCTCACCACCCCCTCTTCATCGTCGCGACGTTCACGGCGTACGCGCGCTTCGAGCGGACCACAATCGGCCCGTGCGCAATGGTCGATCAGACAGGTCTAGTACGCGACCCCTCGGCGGGGATATTGACGGTGTCCGGCGGTACCGGTGCCCCGCTCGTCGTCCCTCCGATCGCATTCCCGAGCGGGATCCAGTACGGGTACTATGGCTCGACACCACGGTGGGCGAATGGCGAGCAGGTGGGCTACGACGCCTCGGGCGATGTGATACCGTCGTTTCGCGGGTCTTTGATGTTCCCGAGATACCCAAGCGTGCTTTCGCCGACGTCGACATCTGGTTCAGTCGTGCCGGTGGCGGTCGCACGCGACCTCGTCGTGAGTTGGTCCCCTACGGACGCGCCGTTCGTGTTTGCGCAGTTCTTCGCACCACGACTGATGCCGGCTAGATTCCTTGAGTGCGCATTTTCCGGGTCCCTGGGCACCGGAAGCGTTCCCAGCGCTGCACTCCGACAGTTGGGTGGGAGCGATACTTGGATGCGCATCTCGGGGCTGGCAATCACTACGGTGTGGGCGGGCGGCTTGCCAGTCGAGTTGCGCGCGATGGCAACGGGCTTCGAATCCCGGATCCGACTCGAATGAGATCGGGTCCTCCCGGCCGGTCGCATCTAGCGTGCATCCTCGTTTGCTTGTTGTCATTCTGGGGGCGCGGATGCTCTTCTGGGCCGAGTTACTCTCTCGGTCCGTCGACCGGCAATGAGGTTAGCGTCTTTCTCTGCGAGTCGCCGCTTTGCGATGGGACTCACTACTCCGCCTGGGGATTCTTCGACCGGAGCACGAGCAGTGAGGTTAGAGCCATTCCGCCGTGCCGCGTGCAGACCTCGCAGAATCCGCTTTACGCAAATGTCGGTGATGTGGTGCTCACGGCTCCTCGTCAATCAATTCCGTTGCCAAACGGCATGAGCCAGTTCGGCAGAGTCTACCTCTTGTGGGACGCGACGGGCGCCCCGTGGAATCCGGGGGACCTCGTGGGAGTAACTGCGTCTGGCGGTGACATTCCCGCGTTCAACGGCAGCGTCCCGTTTCCGGGATACGTTCGGCTCCGGACATCGCTACCGATGAATGGAGCCCAGCTTGATCTGCGTTATGACGTGCCGCTTGCCCTGCAGTGGGACTCGCTCTCCCTAGGTGACGTCTGGGTGCACTTTCAAGTGCAGTGCTCGGGGCGAGCCGATTGGCAGCGCTGGGTCGAGTGCCTGTTTCCTGGATCCTCAGGAAGCGGTACGGTGCCGAGCGACGCGCTCTCGTATGTCAATGAAATGTCCAGCTGCTCGGCGAGCCGGCTGTTGATAACGCTGAGGATCGGTTCGTTTGCGTCGACCACGATTGCAGCCGGCCGTGACACCATACGATTCCGTGTGAGCGGACTCGCGTTCGCAGCATCGCAGGAGTTGGCTCCACGATGAAGGCTTGGCCGTGGGGTCCTCTCCAGGGCTGACCATCCGCGTCGCTTCGCTCCGACGATGTCCAAGTCAGCGGAACGTTGGCCAAGTGCCAGCGGAACGCCTGTCCAAGTGGACCGGAATACGGACTTCTTTGTCGTGACGACCGCGGCCGTCACGATCGCGATCATGTTCGCGGTTGGGATCGTGCCATGCACCAGCGCCGGCGCGATCATCGTTTCCCACGCGAGCGGTCACCGGTGATCCGTCGTGCGTGAATTGCAACGCAACGATCGTTGGCTGTTCTCGAATCGAAGTTGTGAAAGTGCGAGTTTCTCCGCTTTCGGAGCCGGTTCTATTTTCGTCTAGAAAAACTCGAACCACCCGCTCCGCAATATCGCGGCGTCGGTGACGGCCATGACCGCTGGCACGTCGAAGGCGAATGCGAGCGGACCTGCTGATTGCGCACCGGCTCGCCCGTCGGTAGCGTTCCCTTGCCGCTGGCGGAGACTGCACGGAGGGGAGCCAAAATGACGTGGAACCGAGCGTCGGTCGGACCCGGGAAGCTGTCGGGGGACATTGCGACGGTTCTCGACCGCGTCGAGGAGCAGTTCGCAAACGCCCTCGGACGATTCAGATCTAGATGGGAAAAGCGCTGGCCCAAGGAAGATTACGAACCGGCGTTCTGGTACCGGGAACAGCAGACGAAGACGTACGTCACATTCGCTCTTGACCGCGTTTGCAGTGGGCTCGTGATGCAGGAGCCGCCAGTCGAGCGAACAGGCAAATCCGCGAAGGCGTCTGCGAGCAGTGCCGGGCGCGCCGACTACTGGGCGGACTTCCGCGACCTTCACTTCCACATCGAGGTCAAACAGGCTTGGGTTCGCTACCATGAGAACGACAAGCCTCTCGGGCTCGGCGACCTGTTCCGAAAGCATCGTGCCGCCGTGAAGCAGGTCAAGAGCACACTGAAGCCGAACGTATGGAAGGTGAACTACGGCCTTGCGCTCACCGTCGCGCCGGTGTGGCAGAAGATTGGAGACAACGCAGCGACGTTCGCAGACGATAATCTGATCAAGACTCTCCGCAACGGTGTGAAAAAGAAATACCGCGTGCGCCGGTTCGCATGGTGGCGGTTCTCTCCGGGCTACATAGAGTGTAAGTGGAAGGATCCGAAGAAGGGTCCCAAGCACGAGCGGTATCACGGCATCGTGCTGTGCTGGTCGGTGATTCGGGCACCGAAGTCCTGACCCGCTCCTTCTGGATCTTCGGAATGGTCCTGGAACTCGCCCGCACGGCGTCGCCGAAGCGTTCCAATACTATTGTGGGTCAGCGAGGAATGTCGTCTTCGGTGCCGGCCCGGCCATCAGGACCGTCGGATCGAACGACCACGTCGTCTCCGTTGCACTCGACATGAAACGGTCGTCCCCATCCATCGGTGGTCGCTCGACTGCGATCGAGAAAGCCCTCGGCCTGCAACTGCTCCGTCGTCGGACACTGTCCCGGATGATCGTTCTTGTAGAGCCTCACGCTTGATCGTAGAAGGTCGATCCCCTGCTCTGTTGTGCGGACACGCGCAATGCCTTGCTCCCGCTCGGCGGCCTGTTGTCGAATCATCGCCGCGGCAACCTGTTCCGCGCTCGGCGTCGGATGTTCGCGTCGGCAATTCAACGTGAAAATCGCCCCCGCGATGAAGACAAAGGCTCTGAGCGCCATGGGCGAATGGTAATGGCCGTCGCAACCGACAGCAACGGCTTCCATTTCGGCGCGAAACTCGAACCAGCGACTCTCCGAAATGACGACGGGCATGGCGTGCACACATCTCTATCAATGCGATCACCGTCGCTCTCGCGAAGGATCTCGACCTTCAGGACTTCCGTTTCGTTCTCCGCTTCGAAGGGTTCTCCGGCCCGAGAAACAGTGGGTTCCCCCGACGAACGGGGACTTCTCCCAGAACGGGATCCTCCGCACGCCACGCGCGAACGGTGCTCGATCCCACAGCGAGCATTTCCGCGGCCTCGACGGTGGCCCCGGTTTGTTCGAGTGCCCATCGAACAACGGCACGCCAAGCTTCTTCATCGCGAAGTCGTAGGTCTCGGAGAATTCCCCCCGTGGGCAATACGAGAAATCCCGCCGCTCTGATTGTCCTTCGAAGATCCGCGGGAAGTTCTCCGATGGGACGGGGAGGCGGAACCGGGATGGGTTCCCGGTTTCTTTTTCGAATTCTCGCAGCCATGGCCTGATGTCGGCGAAGGATAACCGCAGACGATCATTTCGTGAGCGGCATCCATCTCCCGCTACACCAGGGCCAGGGCAGCATCGAGCGCCTTGGCCTTCAAGTTCGCACCCGCCCCAAACCAGATCGTCGAAAGTCGTCGTTCCTCTTCGTAGCCGGCCGTTCGAACGTGATCCACGTGCTCGGTCACGGCGTTCAACAATCCCCAAGCCGTTCCCCGAACGCCGGGGATTTCCGCGCCCCGTCCCGATTCCACGAGGGCAGTGATTTCCCCACGAACGCGCTCCGCATTTCCGCGGGCACGAATCGCATCGGTATCCACCGGGTCGGGAAAGACTCCCCGAAGATACGTTTCGATTTCTGCGCTTCCCATTTGTCGGCCGGCCAACGCTCGGAAACTCTCGATCGCGATTTCCGAGTCGACACGAATTGATTCTACGAGACCCCGGACCCATTCGATCCGCTCGTGAATGTTCTTCGTGTGGCGCAACGTGAAGATTCGCGCGTCTTCCGATCTCGTCAGGCCGTTCTTGCAGACCAATCGTTCGAGGATCTTCTTGCCCGAGTAGGCGCGGGATCCGTCGTGACCATTTGAAAGAAGCACGAATGCTCGAACGACATCTCCGGGAACGACTTCGGCCTCGAAATCGAATCGCGCCTTCACCCAGATCTGCGCCCCGCCCTTGAAGGTCCCTGCGGAAACGTATTTTGCGTGGCCCTCCTCGACGACCGCATCGAATGGGCCGAACGCTTCGAGATTCTGAACGGGTTCGTAGTTCACGTGCGTGACACCGAGCACGCGTTGGTTGTCGTCGCGAACAATTGCGACGTGGTCATCAACGGCTTGGCCGTTGGCCGTGGTGAGGGGGCGCTTCGAGACGGTCCAGCCCAAGCCACGGGACGAAAGAAATCCGCGGCTGAGTTGTTCCCGTACGGACACGATCTCCCCGGTGAGCACTTCGGGGGTCACGTCGTTCGCTGGGGGTGAAAATGGTTCTCGTTCGATCATGTCGGTTTGCGTCATTTCTTGCTCCGGTCGGGCAGTTGTTTTCTCACCTCTTAGGTAATCATCAGTTCGCTTACTGCAAGCGTACAGTAACCAAGAACGTCACTACGTCCGTCTCGATGCGTGCGAATTCGACCAAACTGGATTTGGTAGGTACGTCTGTCATCGGGAACTCTCGGCGTGCGGGCGATGCGAACGCTGCGGCGTGCAGCGGTGCTCGTCCGTACGGGTGAGAGGGCGAGCCGTGAAGTGCGGCTCGCCGAGGGGAGGGTGCGGTCTCTGCGGACGGACAATATCCGTCACGTATGAATGGACCAGCCGGCGGTGGGCTCCACCGTGACCGCGAACGTTGGTGGCGCGCCCGAGCCGAATCCGTCGTGCGGGCCGTGGTACACGAGGGCGCCGTTCATCTCGATGCGCCAGCTGTCGCCACAGCGCGCGTACAATTCGAACAGGTACGAATGGGGCGCCGGGTCGCGCGTGAGCACGCACTTCGACTTGTCGCTCCCGCCGCCGTACTTGCCGAGGTATAGGAGCTTGCTCGTGAGGCTCACGAGCTCCCCAGCTTCGATTGCAAATGCGATCGTGTCGTCGAGTGCCCTGCGCGTGTCCGGATTCATCTCCAGCATGCGGACACGATGTCCCCCGAAATTGCTTCGAGGGTCACGTCATTCGCTGGGGGTGAAGAGGGCTGGGGTTCGATCATGTCGGCTTGCGTCATTTCGTGCTCCGTTCGGGCAGTTGTTTTTCTCACCTCTTACGTAATCATCAGTTCGCTTACTGCAAGCGTTCAGTAGGCAAGAACGTGACGACTTGGGATGTTCCGGTCGGCCGGGATCGTGCCGAGCGCCAGGTCAGGATGCCAGTGTTCGCGCGGCACAACAGGTCCTCCCGAACGGTTCGGGAGGGAGGGTCATTGCCGACCTCGACGAGGTTCTCCCGATCGACGCCGACCTGGCGATGGTCATGGTGCAGGTGCGATCACAGAAATACGATCCACCGACCTTCGACGCGGATGGCGGGCCTGTTGGTCAGGATCCAGGTCCGTCCATCGGCTTCGAAAATGAACTTGCGGCAGGTTCCCACAGGGAGTTCGCAACGCATCCGGCTTCTCCCGTTGAACGCGGCCACGAAGGCCACCGCACCATCGAGACCGATGTCGGAGGGGAGGGGATGCTTGAACGACACGACGGGCGATGGGCGCTCACGGAAATACTTCAACTCGAACGGCTCGGTGACGAGTTGCGTTTGGAAGATATCCAGGTCCATTTCGACGGCGCGCTGAAGTTCATCGAGCGAGAAACCGATCGCGGAGGGAAATGACGAGGGGATCCGACCGTCCCCTAGCGAAACCCATCGCTCCACGAGAGACCTCGGATCATTTCTCCGCCAGCCCATTCGTTCGAGGATGTCGCCCGGCGTGCCCGCCTCGTTGGCTCGTGCGCGAAGGACAGACTTCGTGCGCGTGTACCGATCCGCGACAGGGGCATTTCCGAGATTCAGTTCGAACGGGAGAGGCCCCATCGAAAATCAATCTCGTTCGTGATGTTGGTGGGCGCAAGGCCGCACGTCTACGATGCGCGAAGCAGAACCTGGTCGCGATGAAACTCCAGGTACTTTTTTTGGACAGACGTGAACTCGCCCACGTTCAGGCGATCGTCAGACGGCAGACCCATCCGCCGCAAAGAAACGTGGTCCGCCCGAGGTGACACAAGGAGGTCGCCGTTCGCGTCGAAGGAGATGAACCCGCGGTCGAAAAGGTGATCGATGCTCGGCGTCAACAGCAGGCCATTCTCGCCATCAAGGCGCTCGTCGTTTTCGCAATCCCGCCAGGGTTTGATGTGACTGCCGACCAGGTGCACCCGGTTATCGACCTTCGTGATGCGACACAGCGTCTCGACCCGGAGAAGGTTGCGCCGATACGTGCCCTGACCGCGACGGGCCTTCACCAGCGCTTTGCGCTCGGTGTCCGGAATCTTGTCGTCGGAAGCAATCTCGTTCTCGATGTGGTCCTCCCACTCGTCGAGTCCACGCCGATCCAGGTGCTCAAGATCCTCCGCGCCGGCCAAGGCCGTCATGTCCAGCATCGTCCGTCCCTCGTGCCCTACGAGCCCAGCCAGCACCTCAGCGAACGCCTGTGAAATCTCCGCGAGGTAGACTTGCTGTAAGCCGTTGCCGTCGGACTGCAGCGGTGAGTACCGCGCTGGCAGCAGCGGCCGGAGGATGTCGATGTGGTCCTTCGGACGCACGCGCTGCACCAAGCGGTTGAAGCGGACATCTGCCTTCCAGCCGATGCGGCCCCAGTTCGGACCGGCTGCGCCGAACTCGGCTGGCTTCGGGCACTCGTAGGCATACGAAACCGCGACGCCGATGGCGGAGATGCGCGTGTCGCAGAACGAGTAGACGATGTCGCCGGGGCCAACCTCTCGCATGTTTTCATAGAATCGGCTGCGCGCCCCGTTTGCGTTTTGCTTCGGGGACCAGAGGTAGCCGCCGCCCACCTCCTGCTCGAAGGTCTGATTCTGGTTGACCCACCAGAAACGACGTCGGTCGGCAGCGGACTGCATGCGCTCGTGAAATCGATCCTACGATGGCCGCGTCGTCCGCTTCAACAATCGCCCGCGGTCAAGATCGAGAACGACGTCGTGAACTTCTTCGGCACGTCGAACTTCTAACGAGCGCTGCGAACACAAGCATCCGGCCCGGCGTACGGAATTGCACTTGAGCCGCGATCGGCACCTGCCTACGCTCCGCAGTCTCCGGAGGTTCAGCACGAATGGATCCGACAATTCTTGGAAATGCAAAGGTCGCCGCTTCGCTCATCGCCGACAGCGTCAAGTCCCTCGTCGGACTCGCCGCCAAGCTCCGAAAGCAGCCTGACGACGCGGCGATCCACATGCAGCGAGCGTTGGCGGAGATCGGGCGAACCTGTCAGGTCATGGATGATGCCATCGTCTCGTTCGCCGAATTGATCGACGATCCGAGCGTCGGTACGATCGTGAGACTGCGGGGAGGCGGTCTCGCAAAGCACGTGAGCGACGGACTGGGTCACTGCCATGTCGTCAAGAACGTCTACGACCGCTTCCTCGACAAGTGGTTCGCGCGGGTCTTCGGTAACGCGAACGACTACATCCAGATCAAGAGCATCTTTGACATCTTCGAGCGCGGAGACAAGGACCTGTTCTATTGGATCGGGAAGCTAGCCGTCGAACTTCAGAACGAGGCGACCGAGATCCTTCCGCTGCTGCGTGCCGGTAAGTCCGACTTGCTGCGCAGCAGAGTCTGGCAAGTCCTCGACGAAATCGCTCCGGTCCAGGTGGAAATGAATCGCATCACGGCCGAACTGATGTCGCTCAAGGCGGAGCTGATCGCGACCACACGTGCAATTCCTCCAAGACCCTAATCGTCTGAAATACCTGCCCCGACGCCGGCATGCAGACACGCGGGCGGACGCTCGGAGTTTCTGCCGCTGCGTCACAGCGGCGGATTCGGCGATGGCTCGTAGCGCGTTGTTGGTAGTCCGCGAGGCAGGATGTCCCCGGGCAAGGTTGCCCCGGCAAGAAACCGGGCCACGATCGCTTGTGTCTCATCGAGTGTGCCGATGAACGCGTGGAAATTGAGCGCGGCCGTCGTCTCGGTGAAGTACGAAACGTCATCCCACGTGAGCTTCACCGCCGGCATCCCCTTGAGGAGGGCCGAGTGCGCAGGCACAACGCCATCGCCGTCACACTTCACGGCATTGCCGAAGTCGTAGTCCCGCGCAGGTGCGGGACCCACCGGAATCCGAAGGAGCGTGGAGTTCTCGCGGGCACCGTAGATCGTCAGCGTTTCTTTTGGGTCGAGCCCGGCGGCCACGGGGTCGATCAGGCCCTTGAGCACTTTCTCCGCATCATCCAGGTGATGCTGTTCGACGTCGCAGCCGTGAACCTCGACCCCGGCTGCCCCGTGCGGCGTGACGTTCGCCTGCCAGTTCTTCACATCGAACGGGCTCAACGCATTTCCCGCTCCGTCCACGAGCGCATCCTTGAATCGAGGAAGCAGTTCGTACACGCCCGGAAATGTGCGCGCGAGCTTTCGCATTTCCTTCATGCCGCCGAAGAGAATCGTGTTGCCGCGAATCATGGCATCGACGGCATCCAGCGATCCCCGATGCGGAACCGCGAGGAACACCACGCGACCGATGTGTTCCTTCTTCGCGTATTTCCCTAGAAGCGCGCGAAACACGAGCCCGCCCATCGAGTGGCACACAAAGTCGATCTTTCCAGACCAGCCTACCGGTGCTTCGGCCGTGATCTTCCGGTGAATCGCTGCCGTGAACTCGCCCAACTTCTCCGCGGTCTTCTCCACCGAGTAGCGCCAGTCGTAGGGGAACACGTACACGGGAAGCTGCCGCCGCTGACGCAGGGCGTTGACCAAGCGCTCGTACGCAACGGGGAGCAAACCGTTGGCCCGTGTCGTGACTCGGGGCGCGAAGTCGGATGTACCGCTCGGATCCAGTGCGAGGTCGGTGAACGCGCGTCCGAAAACCTGCGATGTGAACGCATTGCCCGCCGACCACATGTTCTCGGGTTCCAGGGCGTAGAAATTCTCCAAGCTGCTGCCTTTGATTCCAGGCACCACGATCGTGGGATTCTCGGTGGTCATTTCGCCTCCTGAGCGTTTCGTACCGCAGCTTGTCGGTCTGCAGGAAGCACTTCGCACACACGCCCGTCACCCGCGGGTGCGAACCTCGACACGCCCTACGAATTGTTCACGGCGACCTCGGGCAAGAACGCACACGCACCCCGATCTACCGCCACTTGTCCCGATAGTTCGGTGGGGGCGCAATCGGTTCTCGCGGTTCCTCGGTGCGTTCGGCCACGAACGTGCTTTCGTCGCCGTTCTTGATCTTCAATCGTCCTCGGAGCTTTCCGTCCTTGCCGACGCTCGCGCTCCCCGTGCCCGACACCTGATCAAACTCCCACGCGCCCGTCCATGTGAACGACACGCCCGTCTTCGTCGGCTTGCAGTTCACATGGGCGAGCAGGCAGTGCATCCGTAGGCGGTCGCCGTGGCCGGTGAACGAGATCACAGCGGGGCCGAGGTCGTCGAGGCCATCGCTGACCCACTGCGAGGTCTCGGTGATCCGCCACCATCCGCGAATCTCTGAGGGCACGTGGGTCACGATGCAACCTGCCCGAGAGTAGTCGACGCCGCGGTGTTCGTCTCGTTGCCGTTACGCTGCGCTAGAACGTGCACGCGTTGATCGGTGGGATGTTCCTATCGAACGCGTTCATTCCGAGCAGGATTGCCTGTTGCCGTTGCACGCAAGTACCGTGAGTGTTCACGTCGAACCACGGGTAACCCGTGCCGTCGCCGAAGCTACACGCTGCTGCAAGAGTGGCCATGATGTCTGTTGGATTGACGCGTCCGTTGCATCGTAGCCAGCCGATGAAGTACCCCGAGTAGCAATCCGCGCCGAGTTCCCGGTTCTGCATGACGGGTGGGCTGGCGTTGAACGCCTGCTGAATGTTGTGCCCAACCTCGTGACCGATGAACCATGCGGGAGCGAGAAGGCTGCCGAAGCGTAAGAACATCTCCAGCGCCGCGCGGTCGTAGTACACGTACCCTCGACCGCCCTGGGAAAATGAAAGCGACAGCGCGTTGTTCGCGCAAATGGGAAGGTCGGGCCCGCACGCGCACGCCTGAAGCGTGCTCGTCCACATCGTGTTGAGGTCCGTCATGATGCCCATCGTCGCGGTCGTTGGATCTCCGCACGAATACGGTGGCGGGTTCACGGTACTGATATTCCCCGGACGGGTTGGGCACCGCGTGGTCGGGTTCGGAACGGTGCCCGTGCATGCGCCCCATCGTGAACCGAAGCAGTTCGGATCATTCGCGCAGAACGCGTTCGGCTCGCAATGCCCGTCGCTGCACAACGATGACGGGCCATGGGAACAGCAATTCGAGAGGGTCGTGCACGAATTGCCACCACCATCCGGCGAGTACGGTGGGATGCCCGGAGAACAACCGCTACCCACGAGCGCGGCGAAAAGAACGACCTGGCGGGCACGTTCATCCGGTCGTGCCCATACGGACACGGCAGATGGTTCTCGGCCAGCCTGCGAACGTCGAACTTGCAGCGAGCGCCAGGAATCCCACCCTAAACGCACGGGGCGTCATGGCACCGACTTCTCCTCGGGCTCCCGCACATCGATGACGGGTCCGTCAGCGAGTTCGTCCGCGGGAACGGCCACGATCCTAAGCCCCCAGCCAGCCCACGTCCTGAGCATCTTTCCGAACTCTTCGAGTGAGAGTTCGTGGTCATCGATCTGGATCTTCACGATTTCGTCCGCATCGTCATCGACGGTGCAGCGGATTACGTGGCCTCTCGGTACCCACTGGTTCCCCTCTTCGAACCGCTTGATCTGCGGACGCCCCGGCGGGATCTCAACGGCGACATGCATGTGCTCCCGTTTGAATTCTTCGATCGTGCGGACGTGCGCGTTCCAGAACGCCAGCACATCGGCGTCCGACATCTCTAGAAGTTTCGGTCCGATCTTGAGGTGTGTGGTCCAAACATCGTCCTCGGCGTATTCGATGATCGCGGTTTCCCCGTCACGGGAAATGCGAACTTGCTCGGGTGATGCAACGTACGGGTTCTTTCTCCGCATGACCGACGCTCCCAGAGGAAGTGTACCTGTGGCGGCACGCGGCGGGCGATCAACCTACCCGCGAAAAAGTTTCGCATCGCGGGCATTCAAGTGAACTTGGATGGCGTCGCGCAATCGGGGGAACTGCTTTCGGATCAGCACGAGGACGGCGGCCCACCTTGTGCCCATGACCAAGTCCCCTCGGCTGCCGTGCACGCTGGTCTCGATGCCGACTGCCTTCACGATGGGCGTATCGCCGGGTGCCAGCACCTCACCATCACGATGAAACTGCCAGATCGTCGAGCCGCTCACGCCTTTGAGGGAACCGCGAGAACGAGGCTTCGAGCCTTCGAGATCGGTCGAGAAGTCCTGATCAATGTCGAGCACGACGTGAATAACTGGATCGTGGTTTTTGAGAGCGGCGTTGCCCCGGTACGTCCGGCATGCATGTGTGATGGTCTCGCAGTTCATCATCGAGGCACGGGGGTCGAAGCGCTTCCATTCTTGAGGAAAACCATGAAGGAGGAACCAGCCGTCAGCCAATCTACTGCGCGAGAAGTCAACGTCCGACAGCGTAATGAACGTCCTGTTCGGAAGGCGCTCGACGATTCTTCGATCAAGTTTCCACGCGGCCACATCGAATTGCGGCTGCGACGCGGAAGCCAGCGGGCCCCCCAAAGGAACTTGGGGCGCTCGCTGCACGGCATCGGTGATGTAGTACCCGACGGAGTGATCTTTCAGCACGTGGTCCGCCGTCACGAGGAAATGCTCGTCGGCGATGGTCAGCAGCGTGCCCGTTCCCGCGAGCCCAGGGTTTCCCCCTTCGGCCTGAAAGAATATCGGCACGACCGAAGTCGCGAAGCGTCGGTTGAAGTGCTGGAAGATCGCGCCAATCCAAGCGGCCGGCGAGACCCCTTCAGCCGGCCTCGCGTCTGCGGGGACCGCGGCGGGTAGCATTCCGTCGCTGGGTGCCTGAATCAGGAGCCGCTCCGCGTCGTCCTTCTCCGTGTTCGACATGCGCTCGGGGTCCCCTTCGTCTGTCGGTTCCATGCCCAAGTGGCCTGCCGCGACCGACCAGAATCTACGGCCCGGCCGCGCGCTGTCCAGCAACTTCGCAATCTCGTTCGCTGTCCACTCGCCTTGGGCTGACCTCGATCTTGACCATCGCTAGGAATGCGCTCGGCCAATGAACGCGTTGGCCATGGAGGCGATCATGACCAAGGACGAACAGGACCATCACGCGGATCAAATGAATCCCAACAACGACGACTATTGGGAATCCCGCGGCTACGACGAACGGCCGGATGACTGGGAGGAACTCGCCGAACAAAAGGACGAAGGCTGACGAACGACCGGCCGCCCCGCTCGGTGACGATTGCATCGAGCGGGGCGCTCGGCCGTCTGAGGACACCATGACCAACTTGAACAAATTCGTTCCGCCGACCAGCGGGCGCATCCTGCGGGAAGTTGTCGATGCCCTACAACTTCGCCAATGGGACCCGAAGAAGACGCTCAAGAACAAGAACACCCAGCGCTACCTCGATGGTGTGCGCGTCGAGCAGAAAAACCTCGGGGCCGCTGTGATGAGCATCGCCGAGGCGATGGTGCGTGCCGAGTTCATCGTGATCCCGAAGATCAGCGAGATGGGCACCGCGCCGCCCGAAGTGTTGGTAGCCAACATTATCGGCATCCTCGCTTCGAGATGGGATGAGTTGGCTGGCGCGCTTCGAAACTTCAGCCCGCACATCTCTCGGATCGACCTTGCGGCACTGCCTTTCTTGCGACTCGCCGTCGTTGACCTCGCACTTCGAGCGGCAGCCTTGGCGAAGTTGAACGGAGGCAATCCGCCCAGCGAAACTGTTCCCACATGGACACGCGAAAACGGCTCCGGCTTGTTACTTCGAGAACTGCAGGAGCGATGCGGTCCACGGCCGACGCGGGAAGACTTGGCGCGTGTTCTCGAAGTCTCGGACAACACGATCGATGCGTGGTTCGATGGAAAGGTGCGGCCGGAAGAAAAGCACATCGAAATCCTAGCCGAAGAGTTCGCCTGTCGAACTCCGGCGGAAACGAAGGAACGACTCCAGGTCCAACTTCGCCGGCATATCGCGATGTGCGATCTTGCTGGCCGTCTCGCAGCAATCGTTGGCCGTGAAGAACTCGAAGATCTCTCAGCCACGTTTGTTCGACTCGAACGCCGTGCTCACGAATTCGTGTCGGAGAGCAAGCTGCCCGCTGACCAATTCCGGCAGAGCATGATCGCGATCCTCGGGCTCGGCACGGAGTTCGAGTCCACTTCGTTCATCCTTCACACGCTATGGAAGGTGGAGAAGCTTCCGATATGGCGCACGATTCTCCGAGCTGCGGTCGAACCGTGGCTGCCGTTCTTGACACTGTCGCTGCGGCTCGTGGCCGATGTCGATCATTCCGTTGTCGAACTCGTCGCCCGAGAAAACAACGTGACCGAACAAGAAGCTGCCGAAGCGCTCGAAGTTGCGAAACAGATCGTGCAGATCGATCCCACACTGCCACCGCCAGATCATCTCCTCGATCGGAACTGGGTCCGAATCAAAGGCGACGCGGTCTACTCGGCCAGAAACAGGATCACGCAGGCCGAGTGGGCGATGACGAAAGGAGATTTTGAAACCGCCATCGTTCATCTCCGCCGCGCCGTAGAACTTCAAGAGCAGAACGCCGACTACCATTTCAAGCTCGGGGCGGCGCTCGCACCGGCCGGGATGATCGACGAGGCGATCAAGGAATGCAGGATCGCTGCCGGACTTCGAGAGGGATGGGAATTGCCGCTCGTGGAGATCGGGGTGATTTTTCTCAACGCCTCGCGGCCGGTTGACGCACGGGACGAACTCGAAAAGCTCGTCGTGAGCGGAAATTCACCGAGCACCTGGCTTGCTCTGAACCTCGGCGTCGCACGACACCGAACGGGAAACTACGAGGGCGGGCTCGAACTTCTGGAATTGGTGATCGAGCGTGAGCCGGATCACGCACGGGCGTTGAACGACGCCGCGCACTGCCTTTTCGTTCTAGGGAAACGAAGGAAGGCCGAGACGTACGCGAACAAGGCGCACCACCTCGGCGACTCGGAAACGCACCAGAACTGGAAGGCCGGGATCTACGATCGGACGTAGACGTTCCTCCCTCCGGAAGGTTGATCGCCCAGCGTGGCGCTGCGAGATGCGTCGCTGCATCGGGTGGATTGTGACGCTCAAGCCCCAGCGAGGGACCCTGCGTTCCTTGGTTTGGTCGTGCACACTCCTCATGGCTGCCAAGCGTTCTACACACCGGCGATCGTGAACCCTCGCTATCGACGCCGCTGCTTGCTGCGCCAGCGGGATTGGTCCCGTCGAATTTTTCGAAGATCCAAGACATCGGCCGCTGTGATCGGAGCATCCGCATCTAGCGGCTCGGAGGCATTCAAAATGTCGAGATTCGATCGAGGCCCGACCCAACGCTCGGTCGTGTCGGAGACACGTTGCGTTTCCTCGTGCGCGCGCAGCCGCACGAGATCTTCGACAAACTCTCGGACTTGGCGTGGGGTGGCTCGGAGTTCAACTGAGCGGCGTGGCGACGGCGTCGTCCCCGCGTTCCACGCTCGACCTGCCTGGCGTTGATACTGTGCGGTCCGCTTGGAGCCCCCGAGCAGCTTGCCCACAACGCTTGCGGCGGCGCTCTTCGGTCCGCCCTTGTCCTTGATCTCGGAGCGCTCCAATAGAACTTCGCCTTGCGCATCCGCGTCGAGGAAGTACCGGTAGGGAACGAACAGGTCTAGGACCCGGTGGCTGTAGTCCTTGCCAGACATCTTCAGCTCGCGCGCGTACTCAGCATAGATGGCTCCCAATTCGTCGGCGAGGGGGCCCATGTCCGTGCGGAACTCGTGCTTGAGGCTCTGCTTTCGGTGTCGATCCACCTCCGCGCCGACAATTCGGAACAAGCTTCGAGTTGTACGGTCGCGCACCGAATCGACGTGCCGCTCGGCGAAGGCGGCAACTTCCAGGAGATAGAGGATCGCTTCGCGGAATTGTGCACGACGTCCCGGGAGTTCGGAGCCGCCCGAACTCTGGCCGTGCGCATCCGAATGTTTGGGCTTCAGCGGCTTCGCCCCAGCCTTCGTGTGGCCGTTCGGCTTCGCGCTCTTCGTTTTCTGCGGGGCCATTCTGGGGCCACAGCCTGATCGCGTTACCGAAGGCCGGCAAGTTTGACAAGGTCACGCCGACGAATTCATGATGCTCTGCAAGACACAGCAGGTCGGCAAGCACATCGACGCGTTCTCATAACCCGAAGGTCGTAGGTTCAAATCCTGCCCCCGCAACCAATGCAGCTTGCCGCCGGCCGAGGGAGCGATCCTGGAGCCGGCGGAGTTGTTTTTGGGGGAGGGGGCGGAGAGCGAGCACGGCGGGCGTCGGAGAGTCGGAGCGTCGGAGGTTCGGAGCGTCGAGCACGAGCACGGGCACGGGCGGTGGACGCGGGGTGCGCCGGAGAGTCGGAGCGTCGAGCACGGGCGGGTGGCGGGTGGTGGGGCACGCGGTGATCGCGCCCGGCCGCTCGAAGCGGCGGGCTGGGAATGACCGCCTCGCCGTCGCGAGGCTTCGCAGGCGCGCTGGGGTGGTGGCGAGGATGCGTTGGAGAGTTGAGGACGAGGCGGACGCTCGAGTGAGTGAATCCGGCCGGCGGCGAGAGTCGTGTTGGTGGCGAGTCCGATGACCAAGACGCCCAAGCTCTATCCGCTCCCAGCGTACGCGATCGTACGAGTTGACGCGTACCTTGGCGAAGACCCGCCGATTCCCGCTCGAATCACGATCAAGCGTGTTGTCTGGTCGCTCGAGCTGGCCGAGTCGGAAGTCGCGCGACTCTCCGCAATCAATCCGGCGTGCGCATACTTCTGGCAGTACACGCGGGTGGATCCGACGCGGAACGGTGAGCGACTGGTGCTGCCGGATGACGCCGAGTCGGTCGAGTTGGAAGGACCCCGTCGGTCCGCGATCGTCACAACAGGCACAGCGCCCCGTGAGCGCGAGCGACTGTTGCAGCTGATCGAACTGGTCAACACATTCGTCTCACCGATGGGCGAACGAACGATCGCGGCCGCGAATCGGGTTGAGTCCGCGTTGGATGACCTGCTCGGTGACGACCCCGTGTTCGCCGATTTCGTCACCGACCTCGCCCAGTACAGCCCGTTCGGCGGTGATCACATGCTGGACGAGGCGCAACTGGTCACTCGTCTCGGAAGCCTGCTCGTGCTCCTGAACCGCGAGATTTCGCCCGATCCGTAGTCCGCGTCGGGGGCTTGGTGGTAAGCCAACAACATGGCCAGCGACGCAGCGGGCACGCCATCCGCCGGGGACTCGGAAGCCATCGACGTGCGCGGACTGGTCAAGCGCTTCGGACGCGCGACGGTTCTGAACGGAGTCGACCTGCACGTTCGCCGCGGCGAAGTGCACGCGTTTCTTGGACCGAACGGCGCGGGCAAGACGACGACGCTGCGGCTGCTTCTCGGCCTGCTGCGGAGCAGTGGCGGGTCGATGCGCGTGCTGGGGCTCGACCCGTGGGCGGACCAGTCCCAGCTGCATCGACGGCTCGCGTACGTTCCCGGCGACGTCGCGCTGTGGCCGAATCTGACGGGCGGCGAAGTGATCGACCTGCTCGGACGTCTGCGCGGAAGCCTGAACGAAAAGCGTCGCGCCGAGATGATCGAACGATTCGCGCTCGATCCCACCAAGCACGCGCGGACGTACTCGAAGGGCAATCGGCAGAAGGTCGCGCTGATCTCTGCGCTCGCGAGCGACGTCGAATTGTTCCTGCTCGACGAGCCGACGTCGGGCCTGGATCCGCTGATGGAAGCGACGTTTCGCGAGTGCGTGAAGGAGCTGCGCAGCGCGGGGAAGACCGTGCTGCTCAGTAGTCACATTCTCAGTGAAGCCGAGGCGCTCTGCGATCGCGTCAGCATCATTCGCGCGGGAGTTGTCGTCGAGACCGGCACGCTGGAAGAGTTGCGGCACCTCACGCGATCGACGGTGACCGCTGTCGTCGAGCGTGTGCCGTCAGACCTGGCGTCGATCGAGGGTGTGCACGGACTGACACTCGCCGGGCAACGCGTGACGGCGCACGTCGATCCCGCCGGGCTCAATGCGTTCGTTGCAGCGCTCAGCGCGGCCGGATTGCGATCTCTGGTGTGTCAGCCGCCGACGCTGGAAGAGCTGTTCTTGCGGCACTATCAGCAGCAAGCGCGTGGCAACGCGAAGCGCGAGCACCCGACGCCGGGGCAGGCGAAGTGAGCCGCGAGTTTGCCGGCACGGGCGCCCTCGTGCGCCTGGCGCTGCGACGCGATCGCTGGCTGCTGCCGTTGTGGCTCGGCCTCTTCGCGCTGATGGCCAGTTCGAGCGCCTCCGCGACCAAAAGCCTGTACCCGACGCAAGCCTCGCGCACGGCCGCCGCGAACGTCATCAACGCGACCGCGGCGCTCGTTGCTCTCTACGGTCGCATCTACGACCCGACGTCGCTCGGCGCGATTGCCCTGATCAAGCTCACCGCGTTTGGCGCCTCGCTCATCGCGGTTTTGATGGTGTTCGTCGTGATTCGTCACACGCGCGCGGAGGAGGAAACCGGCCGGCTCGAGTTGGTCGCCGCGGGCGTCGTCGGTCGTGCGGCACCGCTCGCGGCCGCGCTGATCGTTGCGCATGGCGCAAGTGCGGCGCTGGGGCTGTTCACGGCGATCGCGCTGCGCGCTGTCGGGCTGCCACTCGACGGCTCGCTCGCGTTCGGACTGAGTTGGGCGCTCACGGGGATTTCGTTTGCATCGATCGCGGCCGTGACGGCGCAGCTCACGACCGGCAGTCGCGCGGCGCGGGGTCTCGCGCTCTCGAGCGTCGGACTTGCGTACGCATTGCGGGCCGTCGGCGATCTCGCCGAACGCGGACCGGGTTGGGCGTCGTGGCTCTCGCCCATCGGCTGGTCGCAGCAGATTCGTCCGTTCGCGGGCGATCGTTGGTGGATCGCGGGGTTGCCGGTCGCGCTCGCTGCGGTGCTCACGCCCGTGGCGTTCGTCCTCCGTTCGCATCGCGATCTCGGTTCCGGGTTGATGGCCGATCGTCCCGGTCCGTCACGAGGCACCCTCGGCGACGCGCTCGGCCTCGCCTGGCGTCTGCAGCGCGGAATGCTCGCCGCGTGGCTCGTCGGATGTATCGCGATGGCGATCGTGCTCGGTGCGGTCGCACACAACGTCGTCGGATTGCTGACGTCGCCGCAGATTCGGCGGTTCATGGCAGCGCTCGGCGGCGCGCGCGGATTGATCGACGGATTCTTGTCGGCGGAAGTCGGAATCTTCGGCACGATCGTGGCGTCGTACGGCGTCGCGGCGTGTGCGCGATTGCGTTCGGAGGAAGTCGCAGGCCACGTCGAGCTTCTGTCGTCGACGGCGACGACGCGGGCGCGGGTCGCCGCAAGTCATTTCGGCGTGACGTTGTCCGGCATCGCGGTGCTGCTCGTGTGCACGGGCGCCGCGATCGGTGTGGGACACGGGCTCGCGACGGGGGACTTGCGACAAGTGGGACGGCTCGTCGGTGCGGCGGTGGCACAGATTCCCGCGGCGTGGGTGATCGCAAGTGGGGTGCTCGTGCTGTTCGGGTGGACGCCGCGCGCGGTGCCGTCGGCGTGGGGCATTCTCGTGGTGTTCATCGTGCTCGGGGAGTTCGGTGTCTTGTGGCGACTGCCGAAGTGGCTGATGGACGCGTCACCGTTCGCGCACTCGCCGCGCTTGCCGGGCGGCGCACTGCACGTGCGGTCGATCGTCGGGCTGCTCGCGGTGAGTGCGGGGCTTGCGGCGGCGGGTTTCGTGGGGTGGCGACGGCGGGATGTGATCGGCTAATCCCAAGATTGCCGCAACGGATGCTCGCCACGCAGCGCGCGCGGTGAGGTACCCTGGGCCGTGGCCGCCGCGGGCGATCGCATCGGACCCTACGTGCTCGACCACGCGCTCGCGAGTGGCGGGATGGGAAAGGTGTTTCTCGCGCGGAAGGTCGGCGCCGCAGACTTCACGCGTGTCGTCTGCGTGAAGCAGATCATCGATCACCGATCGGACGACGAGGACCTCAAGAAGAGGTTCACCGACGAGGCACGGATCGGGTCGCGGTTGCGGCATCGGAACATCGTCACGGTCGAAGACTTCGTCGAGGAAGACGGACAGCTCTACCTCGTGATGGAGTTCATCAACGGCAAGAATCTCGCCGCGCTCGAGAAAGAACTGCGTGCGCGAACCGTCGTGTTTCCCGCCGACGCCGGCACCTTCGTGGCGTGGGAAGTGCTTGCAGCGCTGCGGGCCGCGCACACGGCGAGAGGGACGGAGGGCGAGTCGCTCGACCTCGTGCATCGCGATGTCAGTCCGAGCAACGTCCTCGTGAGTTACTCCGGCGAAGTGAAGCTCACGGACTTCGGAATCGCGCGGGCGGCCGGGCAGCAGCACGTGACCGAGGAGCGGGCTGTCGTCGGCAAGTTCGCGTACATGCCACTCGAACAGCTCCGCGGTGGAATCGTCGATGGCCGCGCGGATCTGTTCGCCCTTGGCGTCACGCTGTTCGAGCTGCTGACCCGGGTCAGGCCGTTTGGCGGTAGCGACCCGAATCCGTCGTACGAAGATTTCTTCGCCGCACAGCTGGCGAACAACCCGCCGCGCCTTCGCGACCTGCGTGACGATCTACCGTCGGCACTCGTGAACGTCATCGAGCGAATGATCCAGCCGAACGCGGCCAAACGGTTCCCCAGCGCTGCGGACGCGATGGCGCTGCTCGAGCGAGAGCCGACTCGCGTGACGGGTGGGCTCGCGCTGTCGCGGTTGCTCGCCGAACTCTATCCAGACGAAAGCAGCGTGGTTCGGGGCTCGACGCCAGCGGCAACCGCTTCGTCGCGCGAACCGGAACTCGAAGCCGCGACCATCGCCGATCGACGGGCACTGCAACTCGTAGAGTCGAGCGACCCGCACGCCGTGGCCATTTCTACCGGCGTTTCGACGCGCGATGGCTCACCCGCGGTGCGCCGCGCGCGGGCACGACGGAGCGCGATGCTCGGGGTTGGCATCGGTGCGCTCGCAGCACTCGCGGTGGCCGCGCTGCTGTTCCGTGGGCGGTTGGAGCGTTGGCGCGCTGGACCGCGGGATCAGCCCGCTTCGCGAACGGCGACCGCACCCACGCGCGGCGCCTCGGGCTCCACGCCGAGTGAAGTGCCCGCGGCCGCACGAGCCCTGAGCGTTCCCGCTCCGAGTGTTCCGATGGAGCCTGGGGCGCCCACTGCCGCGCCGGTGCTACCGATTCAGCCCGGACGCCGCGATCCGACGAACGGGCATCGCGTTGCGACGGGATCGGTCGGTGCCGCTCGTGCCCTCGCCGCAACGAGTGCGGCCGCGGCGCCCGCCGCATCCACCGGCATGGTCCATGTCGTGGCACTCCCATGGGGAGAAGTGAGCATCGACGGCGTCGCCCGCGGTCTCGCGCCCATCCACGCGCGTCTCCCCGCCGGCGAGCACACGGTGCGGATCACCGGAGGCGTCGAGCGCACGCGTCAGGTCACGGTGACCGCTGGCGGCAGTGAGACCGTGAGTGCGTCGGCCGACTGAGACTTGCCGAGAAGTTGTGTCATCCGCCCGAATCGGCGACGACCCATCCCATGCGTTCGCGGCTCGGCTGGCTCTTGGTGCTGGCGTCGATCGGCTGCTCTTCGCTCTGGAGCGAGCCGGTTGCGCCGCGTCGCGCGCGCGCGTCGACGTCCGGAGCGCCGGATGCGCCGCGGGTCGTCGCGATGGGCCGCAGCGTTCTCGCGCGTCTGCGGGCCCGAGAATTGCCCGCCGGAATTGACGGGCTTCTCGACCAGCTCCTCGGCATCTCCCGCGATGGTCGCGGACCGCGCGCGATCGAGGCGCGGCGCGTGGCGGCCGAACTGGCAACGGCTCGCTACGAGATCACGCGGCAACATTCGGACTTCCAGCGTGCGGACGAACTCTGGACGTCGCTCGCCGAGGGTGCGTCCGGCGACGATCGGGCGCTGGCGTGTACCGCGATCTTTGCGGGCGCCGAGTTGTCTCGCCGCGCGCACGACGACGCCGCCGCGCGGGGGCGCTACCTCGCGTACGAGCGCCGATGCAGCGATCAGCCCGGCATGCCGAACGTACACGCCACGCTTGCGTTGATCGATCCCACGGTTGCGCGCGCGGAATCTGCCGCGCGAACGGCCAGTCGTCGACTCGAGACGCCGGCGCCCGGTGAGACACAGAACCTTCACGGCTTGCGCCGCATCGTGATCGACGCCGGGCATGGAGGCAGCGATCCCGGCGCGCGGGGTGCTCTCGGAACGTCGGAGAGCGAGGTCGCCCTGGACGTGGCGCGGCGTCTTGCCGATCGGCTCTCGACATCGCTCGGAGTCGACGTCGTTCTCACGCGCGACGCCGATGTGTACCTCGACCTCGAGAGCCGCGTCGTGCGTGCCAACCGTGCGGGCGGCGACTTGTTTCTCTCGATCCATTGCAACAGCGCACCGAACTCCGAGAGCCGCGGCGTGTCTACGTACGTCCTCGAAACGTCGAGCGATCGCGTTCACGCACGGGTCGCGGCGCGAGAGCAAGGCGACGTCGACTCGGATCCGATCGCGGAGACCGACGTGTTCCGAATTCTTGCCGACCTGCGTCTGGGCGAGCAGGGATCGCGGTCGTTCGCCCTCGCGTCGGCCGTTCAACACGGAATGCTCGCGGCGCTCGGCGAACGGTATGCCGACATCGTCGACCTCGGCGTTCACCCCGCGAGATTTCACGTGCTCGTGGGCGCGCGAATGCCGGCGGTTCTGGTGGAACTGTCGTTCATCTCGCACCCGATCGAAGAGCTGCGGCTGCGGGACCCGGCGTACCGCACGCTGCTCGCCGACGCGATCGCGCGGGCCGTCGCGTCGTATCGAGATTGAGGCGGGGCACACGCCAGCTCACCCTCACTCAGTGACTCACCCCCACTCAGTCGGCTTCGCCGACAGCTCGCCCCCGAATCGGGGGCGAGCGGAGCAAGCGGCGGAACGTGAGCAAGAGCGATGCGACAGATCGGAGACGCTCCGTCCGAATCGTCCGTTTGATCCACCCTCCCTCGATTCGGGGGAGGGTCGCGGCGCTCCGCCGCGGGGTGGGGCTGAGCGTCGCGGCGGGAGGGGGCGGCTACACCCCAGCAGTTGCGCGCCGCCGTCGCTTGCGTCACCTTCCGCGGGTGCGAGGAGTGCACACGTGGTGATGGAGCCACCCGTCCACGCCCCCGACTCGGGTGCTGCGCGGGGCGCGCGGGCTTCGCTCGCCCCCGATATCGTCCGAACGACGCGCGAGTACGTCGATCGCCACCTGCAGCCGCTTCGGGAGTCCGCTGCGCGCGGAGAAGCCGGTGTCGCGCACGCTCGGGCTGTCGCTGCCGTGTTCGACGGACTGCTGTCCGCGTACTTCCTTGGCGCGTGGAGCTGCGTGCGCAATCGCATCGGCATCGAACAGCCCGTGAGTCTGCTGGCCGTCGGCGGCTTCGGGCGGAGCGTGCTCGGGCTTGGAAGTGATCTGGATCTACTCGTTCTCGCGAACGACACGTCCGATCCGCGCGTGCGGGAGCTCGCAGAGGTATTTCTCTATCCATTGTGGGACGCCGGCGTTTCCGTCGGCCATGCCGTCCGCTCGCCGGACGAGATGCTCACGCTCGCACGCGAAGACCTGCGCACGGCGACGACGCTGCTCGACGCGCGGGTGCTTGCGGGCGATGCGGCCCTCGGCGCGGAATTGATCGACCGCGGCCGTGCGTCGATCTTCGACGGACGCGTGAACGAGTTTCTGGACTCGCTCGCGGGCGAGATGAGCGAGCGACACGGTCGCCACGGTGCGTCAGTGTACCTGCTCGAGCCGAACCTGAAGCTCGGGCGCGGCGCATTGCGTGACCTGGACATTGCGCAGTGGGCGCTCGCCGCGCGGTACCGCACGGCGGACTTTGGCGACGCGCTTCGGGCCGGGGCCATTGCGACGCACGACGCCGAGGTGCTCGAGTCGGCGCGGGAGTTCTACTGGCGCGCGCGCGGAGTGCTGCACGCTCGCGCCGGCCGACGGTCGGATCGGCTGACGTTCGACGAACAAGAATCGTGCGCCCGGGCATTCGGTTTCGTCGACGCCGGCGCGGAGGACGAGTTTGCCGCGCTCGCGGCCGGCTCCGAGCAGTTCATGCAGAGTTATTACCGTCACGCGCGGGCCGTCGCGACGACGGTCGATCGCTTGCTCGAACGGTGTCGAAGCGCCGCGTTTCGGCCACTCGACCGCGCGCCGCGCTCCGACCGGATCGCGGACGGCATCGAACGCTTCGACGGCGCGTTGACCTTCGCCGAACACCACGCGTTGCGCGATCGACCGGTCCAAGCGCTACGCATCGTCGAGCTGGCGTTGCGGCAGGGACTGCCGCTGGCGGCGCGCGCCCGAGAAATGATTGCCGACTGCGCATCGGACGGCGCCTGGTGCGAAGCCCTGCGTTCGGACCCCGCGTCCGGACCGGCGTTCATTCGCCTGCTTTCGCACGGGGGGAGTACCGCACTGCGCGCACGCGGAGTTCCCGTGAGTTCGGCCGAGCCGGGTCGCGCGAGTGTGCTCGCGGAATTGCACGACCTCGGGTTGCTGCTCGCGCTGGTGCCCGAGTTTCATCCGGTCACCGGTCGCGTCCATCACGACACGTATCACGTGTACACGGTCGACGTTCACTCGGTCGCGGCGGTGGACCGATTGCACCAGATCGCGGGCGGGGAACACGCCGACACGTTCGCCCTTGCGGCGCGCGTGCTGGCGGAGATCGAGCGGCGTCACGTCGTGATCGTCGCGACACTGCTGCACGACGTGGGCAAGGGACGCGGCGGCGACCACAGCAAGATCGGCGCGCAGCTCGCGCGAGACATCGCCGCGCGGCTCGGTCTCGCGGCGAGCGAGTGCGACGACGTCGCGTGGCTCGTCGGCGAGCACCTGACCCTCTACCACGTGGCGACACGCCGAGACCTCAGCGACCCGGCGACGCTCGCGAGTCTCTCCGAGCGCATGCAAGACGTGTGGCGTTTGCGTGCGCTGTTTCTGGTAACCGTGGCCGACCTGTCGACCACGAGCCCGACGTCGATGACATCGTGGAAGGCCCGGATGCTCGACGAACTCCTGCGGTGCGGCGAAGAAGTGCTCGCCGCTCGCGACGTCCGCGATTCGCGGGACGACATACGGCGGCAGTTGTCGCCCGAGGTTCCCGCGGCGGATCGTGCGGCCGTCGATCGCTTTCTCGAGCGAGTGCCGCAGCGGTATCTACTGGGCACGCCCGCAAGCTCGGTCGCGCGTCACGCACGCGCCGTGGCGCTTCACGCAGACGGCCGGCCCCTCGTTCACATTGCTTCGCTCGACGCGTCCGATGGCGCGGATCTGCTCGAGATCGTCGTGCTCGCGCCCGACCGACCGGGACTGCTCGCTCGCCTGACGGCGATGCTGTTCCGCGCGCGCCTCGACGTGCACGCCGCGCAGCTGTACCCGTTCGTAGGCGATCGAAGCGACCGAGGCGTCCCGTGGGCGTTCGACGTGTTTACCGTGCGGAGACTGGACGACGATCCCGGCGCGCTCACTCGCCTGGCGCTACGGCTTCCACGCGATCTTGCGGAGATCCTGTCGTCACCGTCGCTGCCCGAGCAACTCGAAGACGACAGTGAACGCCGCCGTCCCGTGCGCTCGTCGCCCGCGATTCGCACCGAGGTGGTCGTCGACAACCTTGCGAGCGACAAGCAGACAGTCATCGAAGTGTACGGTCGCGATCGACCGGGATTTCTCTACGCCGTCGCGCGCGGTCTGTACGACTTGGGTCTCACGATCACGCTGTCGAAAGTGAATACGGAGGGCCATCGCGCGGCGGACGTGTTCTACGTGACGGAAACGGACGGCGGAAAAGTGGATGCGGCGCGGTTCGAGGCGATTCGCGAGCGGCTGCGGGATGCGGTGAGGCCGCCGGAGAGTTGAAGGAGGGAGGGTGGAGGGGGGGGAGCGCCGGCACAAACCGGCAGGAGGAAGTAGGTGAGCTTGAGGAAGAGACATCAACGAATCAAGCAAGTCCTACCCCGGGAGGAGTCCGCCCC
>Ga0209726_10001522_pt1 | contig 37197 bp, 34 predicted proteins | sample Subgrocontami54m_FD_187453 | JGI IMG/M metagenome (GOLD analysis project Ga0209726, IMG submission 187453) | Subsurface groundwater microbial communities from S. Glens Falls, New York, USA - GMW46 contaminated, 5.4 m (SPAdes) (version 3) | ecosystem: Environmental > Aquatic > Deep subsurface >...
CCTCTACGGCCCCGTGCCCGAGCTGGTCGCCCCCGAGAAGCGCCAACGCGCCTTCGGCATCTTCTATACCGGCGGTGTCGGCGCCGGGGCATTGGCTCCGGTCGTGTACGGGCTCGCCAGCGACCTCGCCGACATTCCGACGATGATGGTGCTGGTCGCCGCGATCGTGCTGGTGACCTTGCCGCTGGTCGTGCTGCTGCGCCCCGCCCTGCGCGAGGTCGCGGCGCGCGGGTGACTTCCCGACCGCGATCGATCCGCTCGACACGACGCCGCGTAGTGATGTAGCGTTCGAGAACAAATAACGAACGAATAGATCCCGATCATGCCATCAGAACGACGCGCCCAGCGCGAGGCCGAGCGGCGGTTTCCGGTGCGGGTGCGCATCGCGGTGCCGCCCGACGGGTTCGGGCGCCAGCTCGCGATCATGCACGCCTGGCTCGACGACACCTGCGGCGCAGACGGCTGGACCACGGCGCCGGCCGGGCTCGCCGGGGTGCTCAACGACGCGGTCGCGTTCTATTTCGCGGACGCCGCCTTCGCCCACGCCTTCGTCAACCGGTTCTGCTGCGGCTATACGGTCGAGGCGATCGCCGGCGCCTTTGCCGTGCGCAGCACCGCCCCCGCCCCCCGACGCGCCGCCGCGGCGCACAAAACGCCATAGCCCGCGCCGCTCGCCTCGCGGTATCCTAGGGCACCGAGCAGCGAGGCCAACATGCAGATCATCGAGCATATCCGGGCCTATCACGACACCCTGACCGACTGGCGGCGGGACATCCACGCGCATCCCGAGCTCGGTTTCCAGGAAACGCGCACCGCCGACCTGGTCGCCGACCGGCTCGCCGGTTTCGGCATCGAGGTGCATCGCGGCATCGGCAAGACCGGGGTGGTCGGGCGGCTGCGCCTCGGCAACTCGCCGCGCGCGATCGGGTTGCGCGCCGACATGGACTGCCTGCCGATCCTGGAGAGCAACGATTTCGCGCATCGCTCGACCCACAACGGCCAGATGCACGCCTGCGGCCATGACGGGCACACGACGATGCTGCTCGGCGCCGCCCGCTACCTCGCCGAGACGCGCGATTTCGACGGCACCGTGCATTTCATCTTCCAGCCGGCCGAGGAGGGGCTCGGCGGCGCCGACGCGATGATCAAGGACGGGCTGTTCGACCGGTTTCCGTGCGACGTGATCTTCGGCATGCACAACCGGCCGGGGCTGGCGATCGGCAAGTTCCAGATCCGCGCCGGCGCGATGATGGCGGGCGGCGGCTTTTTCGACATCGCGATCACCGGGCGCGGCGCGCATGGCGCGCGCCCCGAGGCCGGGATCGACCCGGTATTGATCGCCGCGCATATCACCACCGGATTGCAGACGATCATCGCGCGCAATGTCCGCCCGCTCGACACCGCCGTCCTCAGCGTGACCCAGATCCACGGCGGCGACGCCTACAACGTGATCCCGGAGCGCGCCGTGCTGCGCGGCACGGTGCGCTGCTTCAGCAACGAGACGATGGCCTTGATCGAGGACCGCATGCGGCGGATCGCCGAGGGGGTCGCCGGCGGCTTTGGCGCCACCGCCGCGCTCGATTTCCGGCCGCTGTTTCCGCCGCTGGTCAACGATGCCGCCGAGACCGACTTCATCGCCGATGTCGCCGCCGAGATCGTCGGCGCCGACAACGTCAACCGCCGCGCCAACCCGGTCATGGCGTCCGAGGATTTCTCGTACATGCTCAACGCCTGCCCCGGCGCCTATATCCAGATCGGCAACGGCGACGGCGAGGGCGGCTGCGAGGTGCACAACCCCGGCTACGACTTCAACGACGCGGCCCTGCCATACGGCGCCGCCTTGTTCGCCGGGCTGGTCGAGCGCCGGCTGGCGCGGGTCGGCCGGGACTGACCCGACGCCGGATCACAGCGCCAGTTCGGCCACCATCATCGCCACCGACAGCGCGGCCGCGAGCGGCGGCAGCCATCGAGGAACCCGGAGTCCCTCGACCGGGTCGGACGACCGCGACTGAACCCGCCATAGCGCCAGGTCGACCAGCGCGAACACCCCCAGCGTGACCGCGTTGGCCAGCACCAGCAGGCGCTCGAACGACACCAGCAACGCGGCGGCGAGGATGATCGCTCCCGCCAGCGCGGTGGCGGGCACCGGCGTCTGTCGTCGCGGATGGACCCGGGCGAGGATCGCGGGGAGCTGCCCCGCCCGCGCGGTTCCGTAGAGCAGCCGCGCCAGCATGACGATCTGCACCAGCACCCCGTTGGCCACGGCGATCGCGCCGACCGCGGCGAATGCCGCCGCGCCCTTGCCCTCGAACAAGCTCAATAGCGGGTTGCTCGACCGGCTGTCGGACAGCACCACGACGATCGCGACGGCGAGGTAGAGCGAGAGGCTGGCGACGACGGCGGCGACGATGCCGCGCGGCACGGTGCGCCGGGGCTCCTTTACCTCCTCGGCCAGGTTCGCCAGCGTCTCGAACCCCACGAACGCGAAGAACGCGATGAACGCCCCCGAAATCGTGCCGCGCCACTCCGCCCAGCCGGCCGGGACCATCCCGGCGAAATGGTATTCCGGGGCGCCCAGCAGCCCGGTGGCGATCGCGACGAGCAGCCCGGCGATCTCGACAAACCCGAGCAGCGCGGCGGTGCCGACGCTCTCGCGCACGCCGAACATCGCGACCAGGGTGAACCCGACGACGATGATCGCGATCCACAGCGGCGCCGGCAGCGGCAGCAAGACCGCGAGGTAGCCGACCGCGCCTCCGGCGATCGACGCCGCGGCGATCGCGACCGCGACCGTCAACGCCGCGCCGGTCGCCAGGGCGAGCCAGTCCGAGCGAAACCCGTGCCGGACATAGGCCACCGCGCCCGACGCCTCGGGAAAGCGGCCGGCGAGCTCGGCGTAGCACAGCCCGGTCGCCGCCGCGGCGATCCCCGCCAGCAGAAAGGAGACCGGCGCGGTGGCCCCGGCACGCGCCACCACGGCCCCGATCGCGACATAGATGCCGGCCCCGACGATGACGCTCAGCCCATAGAACACCAGCGGCCAAAACGTCAGCACTCGGCGCAAGCCGCCCGAAGGCTCCGCCGGCGGCGACGCGGACGGGATCACTCCAGACTCAGTCAACAAAACCGCCCGACCACCTTGCCCCCGCCCGCGGTCCCCGTCATCGCGGCCCCTGTCGGTCTCGGCATGGCGGAACCCGCTGGCCTGCCGAATGCCATCGGCATACTCTAGCGGTCAACGCGGGTGCATGCCACGCAGGTTCACGATCAGGAGGAACGCGCAATGGCTGGAATCGGCATAGAGCTTGATTGTCTCGAAGGCGTGCGGGTGGTCGATTTCACCCAGTTCGAGGCGGGGCCGTCCTGCACCGAGTCGCTGGCCTGGCTCGGCGCCGAGGTGGTCAAGATCGAAAATCCGCTGACCGGCGATCCCGGAAGGCGGCTGAGCCCCGGCAAGCCCGACAACGATCCGTGGTATTTCCACCAGTTCAACGCCAACAAGAAATCGCTGACCTTGAACCTCAAATCGCCGCGCGGCCTCGAGATCGTCAAGGAATTGCTGAAAAAGGCCGATGTGACGATCGAGAACATGGCCCCCGGCACGATCGAGCGCCTCGGTCTCGGCTACGACGAGGTCAAGAAGATCAACCCCGGCATCATCTATTGCCAGGTCAAGGGCTTCGGCACCGGCAGCCCGTACGAGAGAAATCTCGCCTTCGACATGATCGCGCAGGCCGCCGGCGGCCCCACCAGCGTCACCGGCGAGGCCAACCAGCCGCCGGTCAAGCCCGGACCCAGCTTTGGCGACACCGGCACCGGCATGCTGATGGCGATCAGCATTCTCGGCGCGCTCTACAAGCGGGCGAAGACCGGCCAGGGTCGCCGCCTGCAGGTGGCGATGCAGGACGCGATGATCCACTACATGCGCGTCCCGTTCTCGCGCACGCAGCTCAGCGGCAAGGCCCCGCCCCGCGGCGGCAGCAGCCGATCCCAGCCCGGCGGGCTGGTTCCGTCGGCCCTCTATCCATGCAAACCCGGCGGACCGAACGATTACGTGTACGTCTTCTGCAGCCGCGGCAACGCCGACCATTGGCAACGCCTGCTCAAGGCGATCGGGCGCGAGGACCTCAGCGGCGACGAGCGCTACGACACGCAGCAGGCCCGCAGCCAGCACGCCGCCGAGGTCGACGAGATCATCTCCGCCTGGACCCGCCGGCACAGCAAGGAAGAGGCGATGAAGCTGATCGGCGCCGCCGGGGTGCCGGCGGGCGCGGTGTTCGATACGGCCGAATTGATGAACGATCCCTCGCTCGCCGAGCGCGGCATCATGCAGACGATCGACCACCCGACCACCGGCAAGGTCAAGATGCCGGCCTGGCCGGTGCGCTTCGACGGCACGCCGGCGCGGGTCAAGCCGTCGCCGCTGCTCGGCCAGCACAACGCCGATGTCCTCGGCGGCTGGCTCGGCATGGCGGCCGGCGAGGTCAAGGCCCTGCGCGACGAGGGGATTATCGGGCAATAGCCAGCCGCTCTCGCCAGCCCCCGAGGGTAGCGATGGACCCTTCCCTCTCCCGCTTGCGGGAGAGGGTGTGGAGACCCGGGGGGAAGCGGGTGAGGGTTCGACCGAGGCGGGTCATAAAAATGGGATTTAGGCCATGACAGCGGACAGCACCGCCACGCCGGTCGCCAACACCACGATGCAGCATTACTGGAACGAGGTCGCTGGCCCGCGCTGGGTCGGCCGCCAGTCGGTCCAGGAGGCGCGCAACGCCGAGATGCTGACCCAGTTGCTCGCCGCGGCGCGGACGCAGCCGGGCGAGCGCGTGCTCGATGTCGGCTGCGGCACCGGGGTGACGACCGAGCCCTATGCCGTAGCCGTCGGCCCCCGCGGGCAGGTGACCGGGGTCGACATCTCCCGGCCGATGCTCGACGCGGCGCGCCAACGCATCGCCGCGCGCGGCCTCGCCAATGTCAGCCTCGAGCTCGCCGACGCGCAGGTGCACCCGTTTCCGCCGGGGTCGTTCGACCTGTTGACCTCGCGCATGGGGGTCATGTTCTTCGCCGATCCGGTCGCCGCCTTCCGCAACCTGATCGGCGCGTTGCGGCCGGGCGGTCGGCTGTGCATGGCGGTGTGGGCGACGATCGCCGAGAACACGCATTGGCGGATCCCCTACGAGATCGCGGTGCGCCGTCTCGGCGCTCCGGCGCCGCAATCGCCGCACTCGCCCGGCCCGTTCGCCTATAGCGACCGCGATTATCTGCGCGGCATCCTGAGCGCGGCGGGCTTCGCCGATATCGCGATCGAGCCCCGGGAATTCCACGTCTTCGGCGAGACGGTCGCCAGCCTCGCCGAGCACGTCGCGATGTTCGGCGCGGTGCAGCGACTGATGGACGAAAAACAGGCCGACGAGGAGACCCGCCAAGCCATCGTCAAGGAAACCGAGACCGCCTACGCGGCCTATGCCGCCGCCGACGGCGTCCGCCTGCCGGCGACCTTCCTGCTGGTCACCGCGCGGCAGCCGGGCTGACGACAAACCGCCAATCCGAAACCAACCGAACAGCGAGAGCGACCATGGCCAAGATTCCGCGAACTTTGCATACCCATATCGACACCGCTTTCCCGGCCAATGTGTGCCTGGTCGGGACCGTCCTTCCCAGCGGGTTCGCCCAGGTCACCCCGCGCGGCAGCACGATGGTGTTCGACGACGAGCATATCGGGCTGTGGGAGCGCGGCACCGGCTCCACCGCCGAGAACATGGGCGACGGCAGCAAGGTCACCGTCTATTTCCGCAAGCCGCAATTGCGCGAGGAAGGGGTATTGCCGCGCGGCGGCATCGCCCGGCTGTACGGCACCGCCAAGATCTACAAGAGCGGGCGCGAGTACGACGAGGTGTGGCGGCGCCTGGTGCAGCCGGAAAAGGACCGCGACCCCGACAAGAAGGGCTATGCCGTCCTGGTCAAGATCGACCGCGTCGAGGACCTCGCCGGCGAGGCATTGAAGCTGGAATAGCGCGTCCAGGCCGAAACGCCCTCCCGCGGATACGGGAGGGCGTTCACCCCGAACTTGCCTCAAATTAAATGCCGCAAGGCGACCTGTTGGTAAACCCGCGCTACGCCGGCATCGCGCCCATGAAGTCGCGCTTGCCGATCTCGACGCCGAGACTGCGCAGCAGGTTGTACGCAGTCGTGATGTGAAAATAAAAATTCGGCATCGCGAGGTGATACAGGTAGGCTTGCGCGCGAAGCTTGCGCTCGTTGCCGCCCTGCATGAGCGTCACCGTGGCGTCTTCCTTGCCGTCGAGCTGGGCCGGGGTCAAACCCTTCAAGAAGTCGATGGTCTTGTCGATCCGGGCGTACATCTCGGCGAAGCTGTTGTCGATCGCCGGCAGTTGCGGCACGTCGACGCCGGCGGCGCGACCGGCACCGAGGGCATGCTCGCTCGCCTGACGGACCTGGCGGGCGAGGGTGAACATGTCGGGATAGAGCCGCAGATTGAGCACCACCTCGGGATCGAGCTTCTTCGCGGTGATCGCCGCCTCGCCCTTCTCGAGAAAGCCCTTGAGGCCGCCGAGCAATTGCAGGAACACCGGCACCGAGGCGCCGTACATCGTGATCGCCATGAAACTTTCCTCCTCATTGGGGGCTGACAATTCTTGCCGCGGCGATCTTAGAGCAGTTTCCGCCGGGGCGGAATCGGTTAGACCCGCCACCGCGCGATATCGCGCGGTGGCGGGTCTCGACGCGGCCCCGGCCATACGAATATCGAAACAATTCAGGGTATCCGATTGCCTAAAATGACCAACCGCCGGTATGCTTCGCGCGAAATTCATGACGGGAGGTATGGCATGTTTACGAGCCGGGCAATCGCTACGGTCGCTATCTCGGTCACCGCGCTGATCCTGGCGGCGTGCGCGTCATCGCCACCACCTCCGCCGCCCTCACCGCCGCCCGCCCCGCCGCCGGTAGTGCAGGGTCCGCAGGCGATCTCGGAGCGCACGCTGCTGACGATGGCGGCCGATCTGGCGTTTCCGACCGGCGGCTTTACGCTGACGCGCGCCGGGCGCGGCAAGATCGACCAGCTCATCCCGACGCTGCGCTCGGTGCCGCCCGGCACCAAGGTGGTGGTGTACGGCTATACCGACGACCGCCCGGTCGGCGCCGCGCTGAAGAAGAAGGGGATCGTCGACAACCTCGACCTGTCGTCGAAGCGGGCCAACGAGGTCGTCCGGTATCTGCGCACCAAGGGCGTCGACCCCAACATCATGTCGGCCAAGGGCCGCGCCGAGACCCACCCGGTCGCTCCGAACGATACGCCGCGGGGCCGGGCGCAGAACCGCCGCATCGAAATCGTGGTCGAGCAGCCCACCGGCTAGCCGACACCGACGGAGCCGGGCCGAGCCGGGCCGCTACCGGCCGGGTAGTAGGACCGGCCTCCGAGTTTTGCATTCGAGACGTTGGACAAACCCCGGAGGGTGCCGGCCTTCCGGGGTTTATTCGGTTGATCGGGTCTCCAATATCGCTCCCACCGCCGGCGGCCGCATCTCGCCTGACCCCGGCAATCCAAGGCGCGAGGTTGTCATTCCCCGGCATGCGTGGAACACTCCCGGCCGCGCAACCCCCCGGAGCAGGCCATGGATGTCGGCATGATGATGTTGTTCGCCAGCTATGGCTGGGAGAACATCGGCGACGACCAGGTCTGGGACGAAGAGATTCAGCTAGCCCGCCGGGCGGCGAATTCGGGCTTCGACGTATTGTGGTCGGCCGAGCACCATTTTTTCGACTACTCCTTCTGCCCCGACAATCTGCAATTGATGACCTATCTCGCGGCGCTGTGTCCGAACATGAACCTCGGCACCGCGGCGGTGATCGTGCCGTGGCATGATCCGCTGCGCGTGGCCGAGCAGGCGGCGGTGCTGGATTTGTTGTGCAAGGGAAGGCTGCGGCTGGGGTTGGGCCGCGGCCTCGCGCGCCGCGAGTTCGCGGCGTTTCGCGGAACGATGGACGAATCCCGCGAGCGTTTCGACGAAGCCGCGCCGATGATCGTCGAGGCATTGCGGACCGGCTTTATCGAAGGCAACGGCAAGCACTACCCGCAACCGCGGATCGAGCTCCGTCCCCGCCCGCGATATGATTTCGCCGGCCGCGTCTATGCCGTCGCGTCGAGCGAGGATTCGGTCGAGGCCGCTTCCCGGCTCGGCGCGCATATGGTGATGTTCTCCGACCGGCCCTGGCCGATGCGATTGCCGGCGATCCAGCGCAACCGCGACCTCCACCAGCAATTCCACGGCCGCCCCGCCCCGGCGATGATGATCACCGATTTCTGCGTCTGCGGCCCCAGCCCGGCCGAGACCGAGGATCAGGCGCGCCAATACATGGGCAAGTTCGTCGAGAGCAACTTTCACCACTACGAATTCCTCGGCACCCATTTCGCCACCGTGAAGGGCTACGATGCCTATGCGCAAAAGGCGGCGATCGCCCGCGAGGGCGGGCTGGAAGGCGCCGTCGCCGGGTTCATGCAGGCGGCGATTTGGGGCACGCCGGACCGCATATTGCGCGAATTGGAAGCGCGGCGCGGGGTGATTGGCGATTTCGAGCTCAACGTCGCGTTCCGCTTTGGCGGCGTGCCGTTCGACATCGCCGAGCGCGGGCTGACATTGTTCGCCAAGGAGGTCTTGCCGGTGTTGAAGACCTGGCGAGCGGAAGACACCGCGCGCGCGGCAGAGTGAGGGGGACGCAGTATGGCTGGGGACTCGAAGGGCGAATATCGCGGCACCCAATACCGCGACGACGCCGATCTGGCGGCATGGCTGGCCAAGGGGCCCGGCGAGGCGGCATTGGAGCCCGGTCTGCCGATCATCGATCCGCATCATCATTTCTGGGACACGCCGCAGCGCGGCCGTTATTTCCTGCCCGAATTGCTGGCCGACATCGGCGGCGGCCACAACATCGTCTCGACCGTCTTTCTCGAATGCCACGCGATGTACCGCAAGGGCGGCGGCGACATGGCGCCGCTGGGCGAGGTCGAGTTCGTCAACGGCATCGCGGCGATGAGCGCGTCGGGTCAGTACGGCCCCTGCCGGGTCGCCGAGGCGATCATCGGCCATGCCGACCTGACCATCGGCACCCGCGTGCGCGAAGTGTTGGAGGCCGAGCTCGCGGTCGGCGGCGGGCGCTTTCGCGGCATCCGCCACGGCGTATCATGGGACCCCAACGACGCGGTCGGCAAGTTCGCCGCTCGCTTCACCCCGCCGCATCTGGTGCTCGACCCCAAGTTCCGCGAGGGCTTCGCCCAGCTTTCCAAACTCGGCCTCAGCTTTGAATCCTGGCAATACCATCCGCAATTGCCCGACGCGATCGACCTCGCCCGCGCCTTCCCCGACACGACGATCATCCTCAATCACGTCGGCGGCGTGCTCGGTGTCGGACCCTATAGCGGCCGCCGACAGGAGATCCTCGCCGGCTGGAAGAAGGACATCGCCGAATTGGCGAAATGCCCGAACGTCAACGTCAAGCTCGGCGGTATCGGCATGACCTCGTTCGGCTTCGACTTCCACGAGCGCGAGGCGCCGCCGTCATCCGAGGCATTGGCGGCCGCGTGGCGCCAGTATGTCGAGCCCTGCGTCGAAGCCTTCGGCGTCGACCGCTGCATGTTCGAGAGTAACTTTCCGCCCGACAAGCAGTCCTGCGGCTACACCGAATTGTGGAACGCGTTCAAGCGCCTCACCGCCGGCGCCTCGGCATCGGAAAAGACCGCGCTCTACAGCGGCACAGCGGCGCGGGTATATCGCTTGACGGTGCCCTGATCCCGGCCGGCCCGGCCGGAGTGAACCGCGGCGCCGAGGTTGTGCCTCACGGCTTCGGCTTCAACGAGACGATATAGCCGACGAGATCGTCGAGGTCCTCTGGCTTCAAGATCAGATCAGGCATCGACTCGTGCGGCGTCCGCAGCAAAATTCGCAGCGAGTATTCGGTGATCGACGGTTGTGCGGCGAGTTCGCCGAACGACGGCGCCTTCGGCTCCGGCGAGACCCCGCCGGGCTTGACCGCATGGCATTGCGCGCACCACCGCTGCGCCAAGGGCTCGCCCGCCAGCGGCGCGGCGGCGGCGTTCCCAGGCGCGCCGCCGAACGCGGCGACGGCCAACGCCGCCCCCAGTGCCGCAAAGATCAGATTTGTGCTTCTGCTAGAGGTCATCGGTTCGGCTCCTCGTACCTAGCGCAAACGACGATGAGGCAAGATCGGCGCCGCGCCCTTGACCTGCATCAATAAGGGCGGATCGGGTCGGCCCGGGCTCTCTCTCGGCCAGAGCCGAAAATTGGCCGCCAGACGGGACGCGCCTTGCCTCTTATCCACGGTTCGTCGAATCTGCGCGGATCGGGCCGATCGGGCGCCGAAAATCCGGCGGGCACCGCCGCGGCGCACATCAGGGAAACGACAAGGGGAGAGTGATGATGACCTTACGCGTGCCGATGGTATCGCCGGAGCGCGCCCGCGAACTCGGTGACGCGATGGGCATGCCCGCGCGGCGGACCCAGAGCGAGGCGTTTCGCGTCGTCGCCAACAATCCTGGCGTGGCCAGGGTGGCGTTCGGCCAATTGATCCAGCTGTTGGAGAACAACAAGTTCGACACGCGGCTGCGGGAGTTGATGATCATGCGGATCGGCTGGGTCACCGGCTCGGCTTACGAGTGGACCCAGCACTGGCGGGTGGCGACCACGGCGGGGATCCCGCCCGAGGATATCCTGGCGGTGCGCGACTGGCGCGACTCCACGCGGTTGAACGCGGCGGACAAGGCGATCCTGGCCGCCACCGACGAGTGTCTCGCCGGCAAATCCATTTCGGACGCCGCCTGGGCCGAGGTGGCGAAGCACGTCCCCGACCCGGGACAGCAGGTCGAGTTCATCATCGCGATGGGCAATTGGATGAGTTTTTCGATGCTGTTCCGCAACCTGCATATTCCGCTGGCGGAGGGGCTGATGGTCTGGCCGCCCGATGGTCTTGTCTCACCGGCGGCGCGGGGATAGGCAAACGCGGGGATAGCCTGGAGGCGAGCCGACCAGCGTCGCGTGGAGGAACCGGCCCCCGGGTGTGCTAATTTCGGCGATCGCTTGATTATCGACCGCCAACGTCTATCATTTTCGCATCAAACAAGGGGGTAGCGGCTATGGCCTACGAAGGCATGATTGCGGAGTCCGTCACGATCAACGGCGACAAGAACGAGCCGATCTCGGCCTATGCCGCGCGGCCGTTGGGCCCGGGCCCGTTCCCGGGCATGGTGCTGATCCATCACGCGCCCGGCTGGGACGAGTGGTACCGCGAGACCACCCGCAAATTCGCCCATCACGGCTACGCGGCGATCAGCCATAACCTCTATCACCGCGCCGGCGAAGGCAAAGCCGACGATGTCGCGGCCAAGGTGCGCGCCGAGGGCGGCGTTCCCGATGCCCAGGTCATCGGCGACACCGAGGGCGCGGTGCAATGGCTGCGCGCGCAGCCCTGGATCAACGGCAAGGTCGGCGTCGTCGGCACCTGCTCTGGCGGGCGGCAAACCTTCCTGTTCGCCTGCCATACCAAGAGCGTCGACTGCGCGGTCGAGCTGTGGGGCGGCCGGGTGGTGATGAGCAAGGAGGAGCTGAATCCGAAACAGCCGACCTCTCCGATCGAGTTCACCAAGAACCTGTCCTGCCCGCTGCTCGGCCTGTTCGGCAACGAGGATCGTTCGCCGACCCCGGAGCAGGTCAACCTGCACGAGGCCGAGCTCAAGAAGCACGGCAAGAATTACGAGTTCCACCGCTATGACGGCGCCGGGCACGGGTTTTTCTACTACGATCGGCCGATGTACCGGGTCGAGCAGGCGCTGGACGGCTGGCAAAAGGTGTTCGCGTTTTTGCAAAAGCACCTCTCCGCCTAAACCGCCGGCATGTGCACCTCGATCGTCGAGATCGTCAGCGCCGACGGCGCCGGCAAGAGCGAGGACGGGTGGTTCAGTCTGACCCACTCGGTGGTGTCCTACGACCACCCGCACCACGCCCTGCTGGAAGAGGCCATCACCATCGATTTCGTCAACCGCGCGCTCGGCCCGGGCGCGCGGGTCGCGGTCGAGCTCACCTTGGAGTCGGCCAAGGAGCTAAGCGGCGCGCTCGCCCGCGCGATCGCCGCGGCCGAGATCGAGGAAAGCGCTCGCACGCGCGGGGTGTAAACCCGGCCTCGCCGCCGACGCCGCCCTCATTCGCGGGCCAGCGCCCCGATCGGTGGCCGGTTTACTGTGTGCTGTCTGCTACTCGCTACCTAGGCCGAGCCCGGGGATCGCGCGCCAGCGGGCACCGGAGCGGGCCGAGGCTGTCACGCGCGTAACAGCCTGCGCGTTGGGATCTAGCTGCCCCAGGCAGGCTGTTTGAAATCGAAGTAGGTCTCTCTCCAGGGTAGATCGTCAACGGCCGGCTCGTAGCCGTGAGCGCGATAGAGCGATTCCTCCAATGGCACGCTGATGCCATCGTCATCAATCCGGACATCGTTCGGCAGACCGCCCAATCCCCGAATTCGATAAATGCCACGTCTCATTTGCCCTCCTTGGGGGCGAGGGCGGTGCTTCGGTACGTTGGTGACCTCGTCACCGCCCTCTGCCTGCCTCCCAGCCAACGCCTAGGGACAGATAAGCGAATTTGACGCCACTCCCCGGCAAAGCAAGGATCGGAAACTACCCATGGAATTTACCGTGCGGCCGTGATTCCGCCGCCGGCTGCTGTTGCGCGCGTCACACACACTCTACCTGCCCCGCTTCCGGGCTTTGCGAGCCGCATAACGAGCGTCACGAGCCGCCTGCTGCTCGGCTTCAATAGTGGCCTCCCGTGCCATCCGCTCGGTATATTCGGTCTCGCGAGCCTCTTGCTCGGCTTGGAGGGCGACCTCGCGGGCAGCGACCTCCGCGGCGTGCGCGACGGCCCGGTCCGCGGCCTGTCGAGCTTCCGCCGCCAACTTGGCGGCCTTCCGCTCAGCGACGCGCGCCGCGCGAGCGACGCCGATCGCTTCGCGAGCGGCCCGGCGCTCGGCCGCGGCGGGACTGTCGGCCGCCGCCCTTGCCTGGGTCGCCCGCTCCAATTGGGACTTTTTCGCATCAGCGGCCGCGCTCAGCCGATCAGCAAAACCGGTGTTGTTCCTTGATCTGTTCATAGCAGCCTTATGACCCGTGGATCGCTCATTGTAGCGAGATGAGGCCGACAGGCCAGCACGAGGAGGATCGGTAATCGCCGGCGTGCGCCGGCGCGGCTCAGCTGACGCTCGCGAGTGCGACTCCCACAAGGATATAGGCCGCGGTCGCAAGCATCACTGTGGCGGTGCTCAAAACGATGCTCTTCATTTTAGGATTGCTCTCTCGGGCTGGGTGTCCTTCGCGGAGGTCAACACCGGACGGCCTGATTTCGTCCCTCGGTTGGTTACAGGCGTAACGGGTTGCGCCCGCCCCGCGATCGGCGCATCCGCGCTGCGGCGCTTGAAACGCCTTGGTGTCGGACCCGCCCCGGTTAATTGGCGGTATTTTGATGCCCGGACTCCGGGTTGCTCAGATGCCGGGAGCGCGGCGATCTAAGGCCGAGAGATCGGCACGAATAAGCCGGCCCGTCGCCACGGGTTTCAAGCTCCCGGCGCCAGCCCGATCGCTGGCGATGGCCCCCAATGGTTGGCATCATGGGAGCACCGAGCAAAGACCGATACCGAGCGGCACTTGACCGCGCCCGATCCCTTCGCACTCGGCGCCCGGCAGGACGACGGGCCGAACTGTGGGCGAAAGATCAAACGATACAGGCCGAGTTCGACCGGCGACACGCCGCCGGCGAAGACCCTGCTGACGATGAGGGAGAGATGGTGGCGATGATCGATCGCCAATTCGCAATCGAGGACGAGCTCTCGAACCGGATCACCTCGGACCCGCGCACCCTGGTCGTTCAAATTCAGCTTTTGGCTTATCACCATAGCGAATTTGACTAGGGCGGGTTCGGCCGGCGACCGCATCGCGGCGAACATGATCGCCGGGCTCGGCCTGGTCGGTCACTCGAAATAACGCGCCCCAGCAAGAGGCCGACTCTCGGGTGATCCCCGGGGCCGGCCTTTTTTGTTTCAGTCCAACGCTTTCCAGAAACCCAGAATGATGAAACTGGCTAGCATCACGTCTATATACCAGGGCATCAGACGCTCCACAGTCTCCGTCGCGAACCGAGATTAGCACCGATTTTCGGCGGCGATCTAATTCAACATGTGTCTGCGCGCCGGCGGAACCCCGAGGGGTTGCAAAACCGCTCCGGGATGGGCGCGGCGGCTAAGGACGGGATGGAAATGGACATGATGCGCGCGGCGGCGATGACGATGTTGTGTCTTGCGTTGCTCGTTGGATGCACGCCACCGGGGCCGGCGCCAGCGTCGTATGACCCAATCTCGCGGGAACGATCGGCGGCGACCGAGGCGTAGCTGGCGACCCCCGCCCGTGATCGGTGTGCGGTGAGCGTCGCGATCAGCGGGCCGCGCCGCCGCTCTGCAGAGCCCCGCCCGCTGGAGACGGCGAGCGGGGCTCTGCCTTCACCTCCGCGGAGGCGATCGGATCAGTAACGGCCGCCGTTAATTCGTCCCAACTCTTGCCGGTTCAGGTCCTCGGCCGAGCCGCCACCCCCGCGCCAGTACCGATGGCCATAATTGCCGTGACCGTGTGAAGCGCAACGGCCCCAGGTGTTGCGATGGCTCCCCGGACCGCAGCCACCGGCCACCTGGACCATGATCGAACCCTGCTGCTGGGCGTCGAGGCTTGGGACAGCCGGAGCGGCGTTCGCGGACACCGCGACGGCCGCTAAACCGAAAGCTCCGACTAAAGCGAAAACTGCTGAGCGCATGTGAATTCCTCTCTAACAAGGCGTTACTCTCGAACAAGGAACGCCGCCGGGAGCAATTCCGTCCCTGGGGTAATATAATTGCGCCTTGCCGCTCCGCGTTTCGCCGCGGCTAATCCCCTGGGTAGATTCCGAGCCTTTCCTCTCCAGCCTACGACGCCCCAAGTTCGCCCAAGCCACGAGCGACGCGCGGCTTTCGGCGGGGAGACCGGGAATGCCTGACACAGACCAATTACGGCAGCGGGCGGCGTGGTATCGGGAATTTGCGGAGCGTGCCGGGAATCCGTGGATCTGGGCGGCACGATTGCAGACGGCCGAAGGGCTGGAAGCAGAGGCGGCCTTTTGGGACGGGCAGGACCGCCGGGACGGCTTGCACTTGGCAGCCGTGGCCGGAACACGGCTGTTTGCTGATCACCCGGAGGCGGCCCGCGATCATGGCTCCCCGCGAAAGGCCGCCATCGCATCGGCACAAGAGACCCCGGCCTGCGACTGAGCCCGCTCGTACGGGCGGGGCTCGCTCGTCCCGTCATCGAGGGATCAAAGATGACCGAGCAATCGGATCGGGCCCGCGCGCGCGGAAAGGCTATGCGGCGTCAGCATGGCCGCATGGCCGCAATGCTTCCCCCTGCTTCCCGCAATGTAGGCCGGGTCTCGCTTGGCTGCCCTAGACCATATAACGAATTGATATTTTTAGAAAAACTGGCGGACCCGACACGATTCGAACGTGCGACCTCTGCCTTCGGAGGGCAGCGCTCTATCCAGCTGAGCTACGGGTCCGTGCCGCGTCAGGTCATTACCGCCTCGCGCCGCCCGGCGCAAGACCGGCGCCGCTAATCGCGGTCCACGCGGCGCGGCGGCCACGGGTGCTGGTGCTGCTGCTGGGCGGAATCCTCGCCCGAGGGCAGATTGGCGGCGCGGTCGAGCATCCACAAGGCGATATCGCGGGCGACCGCCGCCCCTTCCAGATCGCGCAACAGCAGGTGATACCCGTCCCGATAATAGACCAGGCGTCGGGCTCGCACGGGGTGTTTCGGCAGCGCCTCGACAAATTCCCGTACCGCGTATGCCGGCATGATGTCGTCGCGCGCGCCGTATTGCAGCAAGAGCGGCAGGTCGAGCCGCGGCGCCGCCGCCAGCGCCGCGTCCATCAGATCGACCAGGCCGAACACCGCGTCGATCCGGGTTTCCTTGAGCACCAGCGGGTCTCGCGCCAGCGCCCGCAGCATCGGCATGTTGTCGGACGGCATCAGCCCCAGCCCTCGCCCGGTCAGGGTCAGCGCCGGGAACAGGCGGGCGCCGGCGAACAGCGCCAGCCGCGGCACCAGATCCATCGTCGGCCGCCCCCACACCGCCGGGGCGCACAGGATCACGCCGTCGACATCGGGCAACGGCATCCCGGCCTCGCCGGTCATGGCCACGATCGCGACGGCGGCGCCCATGCTTTCGCCGAGCAGGTAGATCGGCCGGCCGGGATAGAGCCGGCGCAACAATCGGCTCGCGGTCGCTACGTCGGCGGCGAGCGGGGCGCGGCCGGGCCACAGCCCGCGCGACGGCGCCTCGCCGAACCCGCGCTGGTCATAGGCGTAGGTGGCGATGCCGTGCTCGGCCCACACCGCCGCCGGCATCGCGAACGCGTTGCCGTAATCGTTGAACCCATGCAAGGCGAGCACCACCGCCCGCACCCCGTCCGGGATCAGCCCGGCGGGCAGCCACACCCGCAGCGGCAGGCGCTCGCCGTCGGCGGTGACGAACCGCGCCTGGCTGAAACGCGGCGCCGGCGCGGCCGCCGCTGTGATTTTGCTGTTCGCGGCGCGGGCGGTGCCGATGCCGGCGAGGCGGGCATCGTCGTCGATGGTCGGGGCGCAACCGGCCGCCATCAGCAACAGCACGGGCGGCAACAGCACGGCGACGGCCGCGCCGAAACGCACGAGGAGTTCGATCGCCGGTTCCCTCTTGCGACCGGCGGAAACGCGATACCGAGTCATTGGATTGCACCGCGGCAACGCGTATCATTCCGCTCGCCGGGCGGTCAACCCGCCCACCTGATTCACGCCCGCTTGACCCTCGCCGACCCTCGGCGTCTCCGCGACATTTCACCGGACGGCTCATGGCCCTTTTCGAAACCATCGAAATCGACGAGATGGTCGCCGCCTGCAACGGCGACGGCGGCCCGCTCGGCCACCCGCGCGTGTTCCTGAACCTCGGCCCGGCGGGACGGGTCGAGTGCCCGTATTGCTCGCGCGTGTTCGTCAACCGCCGGCTGGCGGAGGGCGGCGAGCCCCATCGGAATGCCCCGCCCGCGCTCGGACACGCCTGACCGCGTCGGACGACTGAGAGGAACGCCGTAATGGACGACAGCGCCGATACGCCGACCACGCCGGGCGCGACCGAGCCGGCGGCCCTCGGCGGCCCGGTAGCGGCCGCGCCGCGCCATGTCTACCTGATCGACGGATCGGGCTTCATCTTTCGCGCCTATCACGCGCTGCCGCCATTGACCCGCTCCGACGGGGTTCCGACCAGCGCGGTGCTCGGGTTTAGCAACATGCTGGCGAAACTATTGTCGGAAACCGACGCCGACCATATCGCGGTGGTGTTCGACCACTCCGGCAGCTCGTTTCGCAACCGCCTCTACGACCAGTACAAGGCCAACCGCGCCGAGACGCCGCCCGACCTCGTTCCGCAATTCGCGCTGGTGCGCGAGGCCACCGACGCGTTCGGCGTGTGCAAGATCGACGTGCCCGATTTCGAGGCCGACGATCTGATCGCCACCTACGCGCGCGAGGCGGTCGAGGCCGGCGCGATCGTGACCATCGTCTCGTCCGACAAGGACATGATGCAACTGGTCAATCATCGGGTGACGATGCTCGACCCGATCCGCAACCGGCCGATCGGCGACGCCGAGGTGCGCGAGAAATTCGGCGTCGGCCCGGACAAGGTCGTCGAGGTCCAGGCCCTGTGCGGCGACAGCGTCGACAACGTGCCAGGCGTTCCCGGCATCGGGGTCAAGACCGCGGCCGAATTGATCAATACCTACGGCGATCTCGAAACCCTGCTGGCCCGCGCATCGGAGATCAAGCAGCCGAAGCGGCGCCAGTCGCTGATCGAAAACGAAGCCAAGGCGCGGCTGTCGAAGGAATTGGTCAAGCTCGACGCCAACGTGCCGCTGCCCTGCCCGCTCTCGGACCTCCAGGTCAAGCCGCTCGACCCGGACAAATTGCTGCCGTGGTTGCGGCTGATGGAATTCCGCACCCTGGCGACGCGGATGCTGCAGCGGCTCGCCGGCGCCCGGCCGGTCGCGACCGATTCGGCGGCGGAGCCGGACGCGCCGGTGATTCCCGACATCATGCCGTTTACCGAGCCGCGCGATTATGCCGTCGTCGATACCCTGGAAGACCTCGACCGCTGGATCGATCAGGCGGCGGGGATCGGCACCATCGCGATCTGGCCGGCCGCGAGCGCGGTCGACGGCGCCCGCCCCGACCTCGCCGGCATCGCCCTGGCGGTGACGCCGGGGCACGCCGCCTACGTGCCGTTCGGCCACCGCCTGCCGGGCAGCCAGGGGAGCCTCGATCTCAATCTCGATATCGCGGATCGCTCGAACGCCTTGTCGCGCGACGACGTATTGGCTCGGTTGAAGCCGCTGCTCGAAGACCGCGCCGTGCTCAAGATCGTGCCGGACGCCAAGGCGGCGGCGCATGCGCTATTGCGTCACGGCATCGCGCTCGGCCCCTATGATTGTACGATGCTGATGTCGTACGTACTCGACGGCGGCCAGGTCGAACACGGCATCGAGGCGTTGACCCAGCGCGCCTTCACCCACGATCTGATCTCGGCGAAAGCCCTGCTCGGCACCGGCAAGAGCCTGACCACGTTCGCCGAGATCGCGCCGGAGACGGCCCGCGACTTCGCCGCCGAGCGCGCCGACGCGGCGTTGCGCGCGCATGCGCTGTTGAAGGCGCGGCTGGTGCGCGAAAAGATGACCGCGTTCTACGAGACCATCGAGCGGCCGCTGGTGCCGGCGGTCGCGATCATGGAATGCAACGGCATCAAGGTCGACCGCGCCGCGCTGTCCGACATGTCGGTCGATTTTACCCGCCGCATCGCCGACATCGAGACCGCGATCTACCGCGATGTCGGCAATGAATTCAACATCGGCTCGACCAAGCAATTAGGCGACGTATTGTTTGAAAAGCTCGGCATGCCGGGCGGGCGCAAGGGCAAGACCGGCGCCTACGGCACCGACGCGTCGATCCTCGAAACCCTGGTCCCGCTGCATCCGGTGCCGGGCCGGGTGCTCGAATGGCGCCAATTGACCAAGCTCAAATCGACCTACGCCGACGCGCTCGGTCAGCAGATCGACGGCGAGACAGGGCGCGTGCACACGACCTATTCGCTGGCCGCGACGACGACCGGGCGGATGTCGTCGAACGACCCCAATCTGCAGAACATCCCGATCCGCACCGAGGAAGGCCGCAAGATCCGCGGCGCCTTTGTCGCCGAGCCCGGCAATCTGCTGCTGTCGGCCGATTACAGCCAGATCGAGTTGCGCCTCGCCGCCCATGTCGCCGACATCCCAGCGTTGAAGGAGGCGTTTCTCGCCGGGCACGACATCCACGCCGCGACCGCCAGCGAGGTATTCGGCGTGCCGCTCGCCGCGATGGACCCGCAGACCCGGCGGCGCGCCAAGGCGATCAATTTCGGCATCCTTTACGGCATCAGCGCGTTCGGCCTCGGCAACCAGATCGGCGTGACCCAGGCCGAGGCGGCCGACTACATCCGCAAGTATTTCGAGCGCTTCCCCGGCATCCGCGCCTACATGGAGCGGGTCAAGGCCGAATGCCGCACCGCCGGCTTTGTCGAGACGATCTTTGGCCGCAAATGCTTCATCCCCGGCATCCGCGACGCCAATCCGGCCCGCCGCGCCGGCGCCGAGCGGCAGGCGATCAACGCGCCGTTGCAGGGTTCGGCCGCCGACATCATCAAGCGCGCGATGGGCCGCATGCCCGAGGCATTGACCCAATCCGGGCTCAAGGCGCGGATGCTGTTGCAGGTCCACGACGAGTTGTTGTTCGAGGTGCCCGAAGCCGAAATCGAGGCAACCGCCACCCTCGCCAAGGAGGTCATGGAGGACGCCTGCGCCCCGCGCTGCGAATTGTCGGTGCCGCTGGTGGTCGAAACCGGCTGGGCCCGAAGCTGGGACGCCGCGCATTAGCCGCGATTCCATCCACTCCCACCCCGTCATCCCGGCGTAGGCCGGGACCCACGGCGGAAATGGATCCCGGCCCCCGCCGGCATGACTGGAGTGGCGGGTGCAGGGGTTTATTAAAGATATCCCGCCCAGACTGCGCCCTGTCGATCGGCCGTGGCGACAATCCGGATGCCACGGCCCGCATCAAGGGCAAGCCATGCGTCTGGGCGAAATACTCGTCGGCGGCGGTATCGTCTCGATCGCCGACGTCGAGGCGGCGATCAAGCGCCAGCTTGCCGAGGGCGGGCGGCTCGGCGAAAACCTGATCGCGCTCGGCCGGCTGACCCCGGATCAGCTCGCCACGGTGATCAACGGCACGCCGGCCAACCCGTCGTCGATCGCCGATACCGGCATCTCGCCGCGCAACCTGCTCAATCTGATGCTGAAACTGATGCACATCGAATCGCTCGAGACGGTGCCGGAGATCGCCGAGCGGATCAAATTGCCGAACCGCATCGTGCAGGACCTGATCGACGAGGCCACCAGCCTGCGCTTCGTCCAGGCGATGGGGTCGATGCCGGGGCGCAGCGCGGTCACCGTGATCCGCTATGCGCTCGGCGAGCAGGGTAAAGCGGCGGCAAAGGACGCGCTCGACCAGAACCTGTATCTCGGGCCGGCGCCGGTCGCGCTCGCCGCCTTTCAGCAACAGATCCACCGCCAGCGCGTCTCCAACGAATTGGTCGATGTCGACAGTTTGCGGCGCGGCTTCGAGGGGCTGGTGGTGCCCGAGCACTATTTGCGCAAATTGCTGCCGGCGATCAATGCCGGGCGCACCGTGCTATTGTTCGGGCCGCCGGGCAACGGCAAGACGACCTTGGCCACCCGCATCGCCAAATTGTTCCGCGACGTCGTCTACATCCCCTACGCGATCGATGTCGGCGGCCAGATCATCAAGGTGTTCGATCCCGCCCTACACAAGCCCGCCGTGCCGGAGGACGAGGTCGGATTTCTGTCGGCCAGCGGCAGTTTCCAGCGCGATCGGTTCGACGAGCGCTGGGTCGCCTGCCGTCGCCCGGTCGCCGTCGCCGGCGGCGAACTCACCATGGAAATGCTCGACCTGCAATACAACCCGGACACCAGGTTCTATGACGCGCCGCTGCATGTGAAGGCGCTCAACGGCATGTTTCTGATCGACGATTTCGGCCGCCAGAAATTCAACCCGACCGAGCTGCTCAATCGCTGGATCGTGCCGATGGAAAACCAGATCGATTATCTGCGGCTCAATACCGGCGCGAGTTTTTCGCTGCCGTTCGACGAATTGGTGATTTTCTCGACCAATCTGAAGCCGTCCGACCTGATGGACCCCGCCTTCCTGCGCCGCATCCCCTACAAGATCAAACTGTTCTCGCCCAGCCGGGTCGAATACCACCAGATCTTCGACGCGGTGACCCGCGCCTACGGCCTGACCCTGGACGACGAGGTGTTCGATTTTGTCGTGCAGCGGCTGATCCGCGAGTTCGGCCTGGCGTATTACCAGCCCAAATTCATCTGCGAGCAGGTGGTCGAGGCCTGCAAGTGCTTTGGCCTGACGCCGCAACTGACCAAGGAGCGCGCCGCCGAAGCGCTCGCCAACCTCTATTTCGACATCGAGGACGCCCAGACCGGCGAAGCGGCGATGTGATTTGGCCGGACAACCGATAAGCCCCTCTCACCGCTCGCGGGGAGAGGAGGGACCCGTCGCGAAGCGATGGGAGGGTGAGGGGGATTCTCCACCACTCGGAGGCGTCTGCGCTTGCGTGCTGCCGACCCCTCACCCCAGCCCTCTCCCCGCGAGCGGGGCGAGGGAGCACGCCGGCGGGGGTGTCAATCGCGGCCCTCACCCCGCGATAAAGCGGTCGATCTTGCGGTGGCGGAACAGCCATTGCCCGCCCTGCTTGACCATCTGGTCGAGATACCCCCCGCCCGAGCCGATCTTCGGCCCGTCCGGGCTGTTTTGCGCGGTGATCCAGTTCGAGCGCACCTCGGCGCGGTCGCCGTCGAGCGCGATCGCGATATTGGTCACCAGATGGATGCCGCGCGGTCGCGGCTGCGGCGCGTTCTCGCGCAATCCGCGGGCGAAATCGGCGATCGCGGCGCGCCCGGTCGGCTTGCCGAACGCGGTCTCCCAGGTGCCGTCCTCGGTGAACAGCGCCGCCATCTCGGCATAGCGCCCGCCATCGAGGCGAAAGCAGTATTCCGCCAGCACCTCGCGGATCGCGTCCTTTTCCTCAAGCGCGCTCGGCATCGCTATCCCTCCCGGATCATGACGCGGGCAACGTAACACGCCGGCGCGCCGCGCTCATCGCGCATTCGCCGCGGCGTCGACCGGCCACAGCGCCGCGCGCCAGCGCAACGCGATCGCGAAGGTCAGCACGATTCCGATCGCGCAATAGATCGACACGGTCGGGGCGAACCCGACCCGCTCGATCACCGCGCCCGCCGCCAGCAGGCCGATCGGCACGCCATAGATCGCCAGCATGCGCACCCCCATCACCCGGCCGCGAAACCGCTCGCCGGCGCCGTGCAGCAGCATCACCGACATCGGCACCAGGCTGAGGCTCTGCACGATTCCGGCGGCGACCAGCACCGCCCGCCCGCTGGCCGGGCCGGGCATGTGCGCGAACACCAGCAGCATCGCGTACCAGGCCAGCGCGAAAACCAGCATCATCCGGGCGGGCCGCAAGGCGCGTCCGGCCAGGCTGACGACGATCGACCCCAGCAGCGAACCCAGCGCGAAGCTGGCGACCAGCAGGCCGAGCCCGGTCTGGTCGATGTGATAAACGTCCTTGGCGACGTAGGGCAACAGCCCGCTGGTCAGCGGGAACGCGGTCAGATTGACCAGGAAGGCGAGCCACATCCCGGCCAGCAGGCATGGCGTGTCCCGGACAAAGACGAGCCCGTCCTTCAGGTCGCGCCACGAGGACGGGCGCATCACCCCGACCAAAAGCGCCGGCCGGACCCGGCCCCTCGCCACCCCCAAGGTCAGCAGAAACCCGAGACCGTAAAACCCGGTGATCACGACATAGACCGGCCCCATGCCGAACGCGGCGAACAATCCCGCGCCGGCTAGCGCGCCGAAGATCCGAGCCGAATCGGCGGTGGTGCGCGATACCCCCATCGTCACCATCAGCCGATCGGCCGGCATCGTCTCGGCGACGAGCGCGTTGCGCATCGCCTGGTCGGACGGCCGGATCAGCCCGGACAGGGCCGCGACGATAAACACCTCGAGCGGGTGCAGCGCGCCGGCGAAGGCCAATGCCGCGACGGTCGCCGCCACCAGCGTATAGGTCGCCCGCATCGCGCACAGGATGCGGCGGTGGCCAAAGCGGTCCCCCACCATGCCAAGTACCGGCGCCAGCAGGGTGCCGAGATATTGCATCGCCCAAAACAGGGTCAGCAGCATCACCGAGCCGGTCTCGACCAGCACGTACCAGCCGAGCACCAGATTCTCCATCTCGGTGCCCCACGAGGTCAGCAGATCGGCCGGCCATTGAAAGCGAAAGCTGCGCACCCGGAACGGCGTCAGCATCGCCGACCACGACATCGCGCTCATATTGCGCCGCAAACCGCCGCCACGCCGGCCTCAGACGGAAACCTCCCGCTCGGCGGCACCGCCGGACACGGAGCTTTTGAAACTTTCGTGACATTTGTAAAAGGTAAGCATAACTGATGTGCTTTGGCATCTATTGTGCAACGCAACATAAACCCCTATCTGCGACTCGAACGGTCGCTGGGGCGGGAGCAGAACCCGTCCGCTGCCTATCATTCAAGCAGTTTTAGCCAGGCCGAGCGAGATTTCGGCCTCTGCCGGCGAAACAACCGGAGCGAACAATGCGGCTATCACGGCGTCTATCACCCCACGCGGGACATTCGGCCCGTCGGCTTTTCCGTCGCCTCGACAAGGTCGCCGGCGACCTCAACATCTTGCTGATCGCGATCGCGGTCGGTTTGGCGACGCTCGACATGACCTTCCTCTTGACCCAGAAAATCGTCGAACGGCTGCCGCGGGTAACCCGCGTGGTCCACGTCGAGGCGCCGGCGCAACCGGTGATCGCCGCCAGCCAACTCCGCTGAATCCGCGATAGCGCCGCGCCGGCGCAGCTCGCGCTTGCGCCTCGCCCGCTGCGCCCGCGTAATGCCGACCCAGCGAACGAGGAGGCCGCCCGTGAAGCGCGTTCTGACCGCCCGGTTCATGCACGAGACCAACACCTTCAGCCGGGTCAAGACCGACATGGCCGAGTGGCGCCGGCGCGATTTCCACCGCGACAACGAGATCCCGACGGCGTTCCGCGGCACCCGCTCGGCATTGGGCGCGACCTTCGAGGCGGCCGACAAATTCGGCTGGATTCTGATCCATCCGATCTCGGCCAACGCCAACCCGTCGGGCATCGTCACCGACGATGCCTTCGACCAGATCGGCGGCGCCATCCTGGCGGCGGCCGGAAACCAATCCCCGATCGACGGGGTCCTGCTGCATCTGCACGGCGCGATGGTCGTCGACAGCCACGAGGACGGCGAAGGCGAATTGCTGGCGCGGCTGCGCCGGGTGATCGGCCCGGATTTGCCGGTGGTCGCGACCCTCGACCTCCACGCCAACGTGACCCGGCAAATGGCCGACCATGCCAGCGCGCTGATCGCGTTTCGCACCTACCCGCATGTCGACCAGTACGAGCGCGCCTGGCAGGGCGCCGAATTGCTCGAACGGGCGATGCGGGGAGAGGTGCGCCCGCGTACCGTGATCGCGCGCCGCAAGATGATCTACGGCCTCGACCGCGGCCGCCACCAGGCCGGGCCGATGGCCGAGCTGATCGCCCGCGGCGACGTGCTGGAGCAATCGGGCGAGGCGCTGGCGGTCAGCATCTGCGCCGGGTTCAGCCGCGCCAACATCCGCGATGTCGGGCCATCGGTCACGGTCACGGTCGATGCTGCGGCGGAGGGCGCCTCCCCGGGCGCGCAGGCGATCGCCGAGGAATTCATGGACCACGCCTGGGCCACCCGCGACTACGAATCGTTCAAATTGCTGTCGGTCGCCGAGGCCGTCGCCCGTGCCCGCGAGGGCAAGCCCGGCGACAGGCCATTGGTGGTGGCTGATTACACCGACAACCCCGGCGGCGGCGGTTACGGCGACGCCACCGCGTTCTTGCGGGGGTTGGTCGAGGCCGGGATCGAGCGCGTCGCGTTTCACGCGATCTGCGACGGCGCGGCGGTGGCGGACGGCATGCGCAACGGGATCGGCCCGGCGACCCTGACCATCGGCGGCAAGACCGACCCGGCGATGGGCGGCGGGCCGCTGACCCTCTCCGGCGAGATCACCACGATCGCCAACGGAAAATTCATCGCCTACGGGCCGATGGGCGGCGGTCTGGAGCGGGATTACGGGCCGTCCTTGGTGTTCCGGGTCGGCGGCGTCGACATCGTCCTGATCACCAATAACGGCCAGGCGGTCGATCTCGGCCAGTTCACCTCGCTCGGCGTCGACCCGGCGCGTTACGCGACGGTCGCGGTCAAGTCGATGCAGCATTTCCGCGCCGCCTTCGAGCCGATCGCGCGCGAGGTGATCCTGGTCGACACCGGCGCGCTATGCTCCGAGATCTACACCCCGGAATTGTTCGACAAGGTCCCCCGCCCGGTCTGGCCGCTCGATCCGATCGAATAGCTCCCGTTCGCCGAATCCAGTGGTATGACCTCAACATATGATTCCGTCATCCCCGCGAAAGCGGGGGTCCAGGGCCACAGGCACCTCGCTCGCCGCCCTGGATGCCCGCTTTCGCGGGCATGACGATGTGTGGGAAGCAAGCGTCGGAGTCCATCCACTCTCATGCGGACCGAAAAAGTGCGGCCGACCCGCTTTTCAATGTCATCCCGGTGAAGGCCGGGGTAGCAGTTTGAAGATACTAACGCGATAACGCGGGCCCCCTCCCTCTTCCCGCGGCGGAGGGGGAGAGGGCCGTCACCGGCGGGCATGACCGGCGGGATCATGCCTTCGGCATTGCGGGACTGGCGATCGGCCTCTATATAGGAGCATATACACGTAATTAGGCAAGCCGATGCCCGCCCGCTTTTCCTGGCCACTCCCGCTCGCCGCGGCGGCGATCCTGCTGATCACGATGGGCGCGCGGCAGACGATCGGGCTGTTCATCGCCCCGCTCGACGACGCGACCGGGCTCGGCATCGTCGCGATCAGCCTGGCGCTCGCGATCGGGCAGTTCATGTGGGGGCTGGCGCAGCCGATCTTCGGCATGTTGGCCGACCGCTACGGCCCGGGCCGGATGGTCGCCTTTGGCGGACTGATGCTGGCCGCCGGCACCGCCGCGACCCCGTTCGTGCGCTCGGAATGGGCGTTGATCGCGCTGTTGGGGTTCGTCACCTCGTTTGGCGCCGGCGCCGGCAGCTTTTCGATCCTGATCGGCTCGGTGATGTCGCGGATCGCCCCCGAATCGCGCTCCTTCGCCGCCGGCTTCATCAATGCCGGCGGCTCGCTCGGCCAGTTCGTGTTCGCGCCGGCGGTGCAGGCGACGATCGTCGGCTTCGGCTGGGTCAATGCGATGCTGGCGGTCGCGGTCTCGACCCTGGCGACCCTGCCATTGGCGTGGCCGTTGCGCCGCCGCGCCGCCGGGCCGCCCGCCCCCGCCGCGGCCCCCACCGAAGCCGCGATCGGGATGCGCGAGCAGCTCCGCGTCGCCGCCCGCGAGCCGAGCTATTGGCTCTTGCATCTCGGCTTTTTCACCTGCGGCTTTCACATCGCCTTTCTGATCACGCATCTCCCGGGCGAGGTGCTTCTGTGCGGGCTGTCGGCTTCGGTCTCGGCCAACTCGCTGGCGATCATCGGCCTCGCCAACGTGATCGGCAGCCTCGGCGTCGGCTGGCTCGGCACCCGGCACCGGATGAAGCATCTGCTGTTCTGGCTCTATCTGTCGCGAGCCATCGCGGTATTGCTGTACCTGATGGCGCCGAAGACCGAACTGACCTTCTACGTCTTTGCCGGCGTGCTCGGCCTGACCTGGCTGGCGACGGTGCCGCCGACCGCCGGGCTGGTCGGCAAATTGTTCGGCGTGCGCTATCTGGCGACCTTGTTCGGGCTGACCCTGCTGTCGCACCAGCTCGGCGGGTTCTACGGCGCCTGGCTCGGCGGGCTGGCGGTCGCGAATTTCGGCGACTACACCTGGATGTGGTACGCCGACGCGGTGCTGGCGACCGCGGCCGCGCTGATCAACCTGCCGATCCGCGAGGCCCCGGTGGCGCGCGTGGCCGCGGCCTAATGGCGAAAGTGCCGTAGCCCGGAAAACACCATCGCGATGCCGGCCTGGTCGGCGGCGGCGATGACCTCGGCGTCGCGGCGCGAACCGCCCGGCTGGATCACCGCGGCGATCCCGGCCGCGATCGCCGCCTCGATCCCGTCGGCGAACGGAAAGAACGCGTCCGACGCCAGCACCGCGCCTTGAATCGTCAACTTCGCCTCCCCGGCCTTGGCGACCGCGATCTTGACGCTGTCGACGCGGCTCGGCTGGCCCGCGCCGATCCCGATCGTCGCCCCCGCGCGGGCCAGCACGATCGCGTTCGACTTGACGTGCTTGGCGACCTTGTCGGCGAACAGCAGATCGGCGATCTCGGCGGCATTCGGCGCCCGTTTGGTGACGGTCTTCAGCCCCCCGGCCTCGGCCGATACCCGGTCTCGTTCCTGCACCAGCAACCCGCCCGACAATGAGCGCAACACCCAGCCGGGCGCGGCCGGGTCGGGCACGCCGTCGGTGACCAACAGCCGCAGCCCGGTCCGCCCGGCCAATATCGCGGCCGCCTCGGGCTCGACCCCCGGCGCGATCACGACCTCGACGAACAACTCGGCGATCGCCGCCGCGGTCGCCGGATCGAGCTGCCGGTTGACCGCGACGACGCCGCCGAACGCGCTGACCGAATCGCACGCCAAGGCGCGCCGCCACGCCGCGTGCAGGCTAGCGCCGGTCGCGACCCCGCAGGGATTGGCGTGCTTGACGATGACCACCGCCGGCTCGGCGAATTCCGCCACCGCCTCGAACGCGGCGTCGGTGTCGTTGTAATTGTTGTAGGAAAGCTCCCTACCCTGCGCCTGCCGCGCGGTCGCGACGCCGTAACGGCGCTCGTCGGGGCGCCAAGCGTCGGTGCGATAGAACGCGCCCTGCTGGTGCGGGTTCTCGCCATAGCGGGTCCGCTCGGCCAGTCTGCCGGCGACGACCAGGGTCTCGGGAAACTCGATCCCCTCTTCGCGCGCCATCCACGCCGCGATCGCCGAATCGTAGGCGGCGGTCAACGCGTAGGCCTTGCGCGCGAGGCCGCGCCGCATGTCGTCGCCGATCGCGCCTTCCCGCGCCGCCAATTCCGCGAGCACCGGCGGGTAATCGGCAGGATCGGTGACGACGGCGACGAATTCATGGTTCTTGGCCGCCGCGCGGATCAATGCCGGACCCCCGATATCGATATTCTCGACGCAGTCCTCGCGCCCCGCCCCGGATTCGACGGTCGCGGCGAACGGGTAGAGATTGCTGACCAGCAGGTCGATCTCGGCGATGCCGTGGCCGGCCAGCGCGGCGAGATGGTCGGACCGGTCGCGCCGCGCCAATAGCCCGCCGTGGATCGCCGGGTGCAGGGTCTTGACCCGACCGTCGAGCATCTCGGGAAAGCCCGTCACCGCCGCGACCTCGGTCACCGGCAGCCCGGCATCGGCGAGGGTCCTGGCGGTCCCGCCGGTCGACACCAGCACGACCCCGCGCGCGGCGAGTTCGCGCGCGAACGGCACGAGGCCATCCTTGTCGCTGACCGAAAGCAACGCACGGCGTATCGGGCGCGGCGAAGCGGTCATCGTAGCGGTTCCCCGGTCAGTAGTTCCCCGAACAGGATGCGGCCCGGTATAGGATGCGCCCCCGGGCCGGGCAAGCGGGAGATCAGCGTCCCCTTCAGCGCCGCTTTCCCAGATCGGCGAGCAGCAGCGCGACGATCGCCACCGCCGCCGCCAGCGCGGCAGGCCCGAACCCGTTCTCGGCCGCCCAGGCGCAGGCGATCAGCCCGAGATTGGCGGCGATGACCCGTAATGTCACCGCCGCGTGGCCGAGCCCGTTCTGCACCGCGCGCTGGTAGAAATGCTCGCGGTGCGCCCGCCACACGCGCTCGCCGCGCGCTGCCCGCCGCGCCAAGGTGATCGTCGCGTCGGCGATGAAATAGAGCGGCAGGATCACCGCCGCCTTCCACCAGCCCCGCGCCATCAGCGCCAATAATACATAGCCGAGCAGAAACCCGAGCGGCACGCTGCCGACATCGCCCATGAAGATCCGCGCCGGCGCCCAGTTCCACACGAGAAACCCGATCGTCGCGCCGAAAGCCGCGGCCGCCGCCAGGGCAAACGCCGAATCGGCGCCGACCCCGACGATCGCGAACACGAACAGACCCGCCGCGATCGCCGCCGCCTCGCTGCCGGCGAGACCGTCGATCCCGTCCATGAAGTTGAACAGATTGATGAACCACAGCCACGCCAGCGCCGCCGCCATCGTGTCGACCGCGGGCGGCAGCCAGCCCTGAAACACCACGCCGGGCAGCGGCGACCACCACAGGCTCAGCCCGACGGCCGCGACTTGCCCCAGCAGCCGCGCCAGGGGCGACAACCCGCCGAGATCGTCGATCCACGACATCGCGGCCAGCGCGACCGCGCCGAGCAGCACGATCCCGCCGGCCGGGGCGGATTCGCCGGCGACATCGAGCCCGGCCCACGCCAGGATGATCGTCCCGATCAGGGCGATCCCGCCGCCGCGGGGGGTCGGCACCGCATGCAGCGAGCGCTCGTTGGGATGGTCGAGCACCGCGCGGCGGCGCAACACCGGGACCAGCGCGCGGATGCCGAGCGCGCAAACCAGCCCGGCAACCCCGGCGACCACCGCGAAGAGCCAGGGAGGCGGCATTCGACCAACATTTTCCATGTCATCCCGGCGAAAGCCGGGATCCACCAATCAACCGCTCGTGCGGTCGCGAGAGTGGATCCCGGCTTTCGCCGGGATGACAATTTGAAGATGCTTTGTCCGAGTCTACGATCTTTATGGATGCCCTAATCTGACGTAGGTTCAAATTCAACTTTCGCCTCGGCCAACATTGCGAGGGCTAACAACCCAACCTTATCCCAATGTGAGTCAGTGCCCTCTTTGGGCCTCTGTGCTACGACGCGCGTCAAACGTGCTTGGATAGTGCCGTCTCTTGCTCTTGTGCCAGCGCCCAGGACGGCATTTTCTTCAGCATGAACGATCATCTCGTTCTTGATCTCTTTATCTTCCAACCTCTCCACCGAATCTTCAACTCTGATCGGGAATCCGTTGTAGCCCACGCCTGCAATTTGACCTTGCGCATCTACGATAACGGCACCCACTTGGACATTTGGGTCTTTTGACCAGTCAGCCGCGATTCTCGCTACTTCTAGAAAGCGGTGATCCCATTTGTTAAGTGGCATGCCTTTGCTCCGCTACACTCACCAATCGACTCTTTTGGCGAACTGATCGGACACTACTGAACCTTCCGATCGCCACATTCTACGCTTGGCCGCGGGGGCCGGGCTCGCGCTGGATCGCCCACTTCACCGAGGAACCGGACGGCCCGGTCGTGCCGCTCAGCACGACCTGCTGGGTCTTTTGCGCCTCGCCCGCGCCGAGATAGACGCTCTCTCCGAGGCTGATCTCGGCACCGGAGGCTCGCAGCCGCCACACCGCTCCGCTCGGCAGCCGCAGGATCGCCGCCCCCGAACCTTCGTCCAGCGACGCCTGCACCGCGGGATGGAGGTGGAACCGCACCGCGAACTTCGCCCCCGACCGGCCGGTCAATTTGTCTTCGCCGCGCAAATCGTCGCCTTCCTGGCCGAGGTACAATTCGCGCGAATAGAGCAGGCCAAAGCGCTGGCGGTAGCCGTCGTGGTTGGCGGCGATCCACTGATGCCCGGCTTCCTCCGCCCGTTCGCAGCGCACCGCGTTGGGACCGCGCCCGACCGAGCCGTCCTCGCGGATCTCGACCGCGTTGGTGTCGCCGACGACCAGCACCGAATGCGCCGCGCTGGCGCGCATGACCCGGCTCCACGCTGGTTTGGTGCCGCGGTAGCCGCCGCAATTGACGATGATGCGGTCGCGCCCCTGGCTCATCTCGAACGATAGCGGGCCGGCGTGGGCGTGCTCGTCGAAGCCGCGCGGCGGCGGCTTGCCGGTATCGACCAGCACCAGGCTGTGTCCCACGTGGAGCCGCTGAAACCCGCTATGCGGCGCCTGACTGGGGGCACGGCCCTTGGTGTCGGACTTGCTGAGAACGAGGTCGACCAGCACGCCGTCCTCTTCGAGCGAGTTGTTGAACAGGGCCAGCCGGCGGTCGCCGTGGCGAAAGAACCGCAGCATCGGGGCCATCCGGTCGATCGCGTCCTGCAGGGCGCCGGGGACCTGCACATGCCCCGCCCGCAACGCCGCGCGGGTGTCGACCAGGTCGCGCAGGACCCAGAGCTGCGCCGACGGGCTGCGCGACAGATGCCCGCCATCGGGCAATATCTGTATCGGCAGTTCTCGCTCGACGACCCGCAGGGCGCGCGCGATCCGCCTTTCCGACCCGCCAAAGGCAATGAGGCCGCCGATCAGCCCCTTGAGCGCGCATAGCCGCCCGGCGCCGTACAATTCCCAGGCGGCGGTGCGCGCCAAATGCCGCAATTGGCCGGCGAGGCTCGACAGGATCGCCCGCCGCAACGGCCGATCGGTCTCGCGCCCGGCGATCTCGTCGAGATGCACCATCCAGGCGAAGATCCGCGTCGCCAGCACGTCCGAGCGCCACGCGATCGCATGCCATTTGGCGTTTTCGGCGAGCCAGCTGCGCATCAGCGCGCGGGCGGCCTCGCGCGCGCTCGCGCCGACGCTCATCAGATCCGCCATCCAGGTAAAGCCGTGCCACGCGGCGAGCCAATCCGGCCCGGCACCCGGCGGAAACCATACCGGCGCCGGGTTGCGCACGAGTTCCCCGGCGAGCTCGATGTCGCCGGCGAGGAGCGCGGTGCCGCGCTGGACGTCGCCCGGCCAGCGCTCGCCGATCCGCACCCGCAGATCGGCGGGCACCCGGCCGATCAGGGTATGCCGGTACAACGGCCCCGCCGCCAGGGCGCGCAGCGCGTCGCGCCGCATCCGGGTGAAGAAATCCGGCAATTCGGCGACCGGCGACGCCGGTCTCCCGCCCGCGGGCCTCGCACCCGCCGCGCCGCGGCCCGGGATCGGGGCGGATCTCATAATCGCGACGCCGCGCCGATGGCGTGTGACCTACCGGCCGCTCGCCGGAAGATGGGCCCGACGGTGGATTCCATGATGTTTCGTAACAAGTAAAGGGGCACGCCGCAAGCCGCGCTCCGGCCCGAGCCCTAGGGCCGGCGGCGCCGCCAAAACCATTCGACAACCGATTCCGCCTAGTTTCCCCCGGCTAGTTTTCCCCGGCGCGCTTGACCAGCCGCGCGCCAAAGAAGCCGTCGACCCCGTCATACTCGCCGAAATGACAGGGCAAGGTGCGCAAATCGCCTTCGGCGGTGACCCATTCAGGCGGCGCCCCGATCTCGGCGGCGTCGAGCGGCAGCCGCTCGACCGGTGCGCCGTTACGCAATAACGCCGCGATCCGCTGCGGCCCCTCCTCGGGTTCGAGCGAACAGGTGCAATAGACCAGCATCCCGCCGGGGCGCAACATCTCGACCGCCGCGCGCAGCAAATTCTCCTGCACCGACGCCAGCCGGGTGACATCCCCCGGCTGCTTCAGGTGGGGCACGTCGGGGTGGCGCCGGATCGCGCCGGTCGCCGTGCACGGCGCATCGAGCAGCACGGCGTCGGCCGGGCGTTCGGGCCGCCAGATCAGCGCATCCGCCGCCACCGCCGCGACCGGCAGCCCGAGGCGGCCCAGATTGGCGACGAGCCGATCGAGCCGCCGGGTCGAGCGGTCGATCGCGGTCACCCGCGCCCCCGCGTCCGCGAGCTGAGCGGTCTTGCCGCCGGGCGCGGCGCACATGTCGATGATATCGAGGCCGGCGACGCTGCCGAACAGACGCGCCGGCAGCGCCGCCGCCGCGTCCTGGATCCACCACCCGCCTTCCGAATAGCCGGGCAGCGCCATTACCGCGCCTCCGCCCGAGCGGCGCAACGTGCCGGTCGGCAACACCGTCGCCTCCAGCTGCTCGCCCCAATCGCTCTCGCCAGAACCCCCGCCCTCGCCCCCACCCGTCCGCCCACCGGAACGCAACGTCAGATCGAGCGGCGCTTCCTTCAGGTGAGCGATCGCGATCGCCCGGGCGACCGCCTCGCCATAGGCGCCGCTCCAGGACTCCCACAGCCATTCGGGCGTGTTGAGGCGGGCGGCGTCCTGCCGCTCGATCCGCTCGCCGCCCTCGACGCTCAAGCGACGCAGCACCGCGTTGACCAGACCCTTGTGCGACAGGAACCCGCGGCCGTGGGCAAGATCGACGCTGGTCGCGACCGCCGCGTGCGCCGGCGTGCGCAGGAACAGCAGTTGGGCGATGCCAAGCCGCAATATGTCGTGGACGAGCGCCGCGCGCGCCGCCAGCGGGGCCTTGAGACACGCCGCGATCAGATCGTCGATCTGGCCCAGGCGGCGCAGCACCGTCGCGACCAGCAGCCGGGCGAAGGCGCGGTCGCGCGCCGATAACGCCCCGATCGCGCCATCGTCGTCGATGGCGTCGTCCAGGGGCCGCTTGCGCCTGAGCACGGCTCCGAGCAGGTCGAGCGCCACTTGGCGTGCCGACGGTGCTGCTGCTGACGGTGCTATCGACATCAAGGTTCGACTACGACATGGCCTGTCAGGGGTCGCGCCTGTCACGGGTCGCGAGTAGATTCCAGTTCGCAAACGCAAACGCACCCGCTACGTTCCGCGGGACCTGCAAATCGCGGCGGTTGAGCCGGTGCCGCCAATTCCCATATCGGAAACATGACAAGCAAAGTACGCGACGACGATCATCGTCATCCCCAGGATACCCCCGCCTCGCCGCCCGAGCCAGCCCCGCCGGCCGCGCGCCCCCCGCCGGGCACACGCGAGATCGGCGGCCCGAAAGGTCCCGAGCCGACCCGCTACGGCGATTGGGAGGTCAACGGCCGCTGCTCCGATTTCTGAGGCCCCCCGCTTTCCGAGACCCGGCTAAAACCCTGGACGACCGCGAAGGATCTGAACCGATGACGGCATCGCTTTCCGCCGAGGCCCCGACCGCGCCCGCCGAGGTCCACCTCGGGCCGCGCCTGTCGCCCGCGGGCGGCGCCGCGATCACCGGCGCGGATTTGTCGCAGCCGCTGACCCCGGCGCTAAAGCGGCTGATCCTCGACGCGCTGCTGGCGCACCATGTCGTCGTGGTCCGCGACCAGGCGCTGACCAAGGAGCGGCAATACGCGTTCACGCTCAATTTCGGCGAGATCGAGGAGCACGTCGCCCGCCACCAGGATGCGCGCTACGCGATCGTCCATTCGGTGACCAATCTCGGCCGCGACGGCAACCCGACCGACGCGCTCGACACTCGCGGCAATTATTTCTGGCACACCGACAAATCGTACCACGCGGTGCCGTCGTTGATGACGATGCTGCACGCGGCCGAGCTGCCGCCCGAGGGCGGCGATACCGAGTTCGCCAACATGGCATTGGCCTACGCCGCCCTGCCCGAGCCGATGAAACAGCGGATCGCGAGGTTGCGCGCGGTCCATAGCTGGGAGGCGAGCCGGCTCGCCTCGGGCAGCCGCCCGGCCAGCGAGGCCGAGAAGCAGGAGCGCCCGCCGGTCGACCACCCGCTGGTGCGCACCCACCCCGAAACCGGCGAAAAATCGCTCTATATCGGCACCCACGCCGCGCATGTGCTCGGCTGGCCGGAGGCCGAGGGCCGCGCGCTGTTGGCGGAACTGCAGCGCCACGCGACCCGGCCCGAATTCGTCTACACCCACCGCTGGCGGCCGGGCGATCTGGTGATGTGGGACAATCGCTGCCTGTTGCATCGCGCCGTCGCCAATTACGCGATGGCGACCCACCGCCGCGTATTGCACCGCACCGTCGTCAGGGGCACGGTGCCGTATTAGGCTTAACGCGGCGCGCCGGGGGGGCTTATCCCCCCGGCGGGATGCGCAGCGCGGGCACGAAGAACCCGGCGACCGCCTTTTCGCGGTCGTCGCCGCTGGCGAGAAAGCGGGCGCGCAAGGCGCGGATCGCGGCGCCGGCGGCGCTGTCGTTCCACAGCCAGTCGCCGAGCTGGCGGCTCGACGGCCGGGCATGGCCGGCGAGCCCGGCCTCGAGGGTGTAGGCCTTCAGATCGTCGATCGCGAAGCGCAACGCCAGGGCCGGCGACATGTCGGCCGCCGGGCTCGGCGGCATCTCGCCGCGCAGCCAGGCGGCGATATAGTCGCCGAACCCGGCCGGCGCGAGCCCGCTGAGCCCGACCATGCTGCGCCCGCGCTCGGTGCAGGAACCGGCATAGGCCGGCGCCAATGCCCGCATCTCGGCCATCAGGGCCGCCGCCAATGCCGCGCCGTCGGCCCCGTCGAGCCGCGCCGCCTCGGCCGGCGGACGCCAGTTCGGGTCGGCCGCCTCGCGCGGATCGTCCTCGGGGTAATCGACGATCACCACCGGCCCGGCCGTCTCGCCGAGAAGACCGAGCGCGGCCAGGATCACCCGCCGCTGGAAGGCCGGGTCGTTGGGCGGCCCGAGCGGCCGGCCCAACTCGAACGGCACCCACAACGCGCGCGGCGGTTTGGTGTGCTCCGCCTGCGGTCGGATCAGCGCGATCGCGACCGTGGCGATACCCTGTTCCTCGATATAATGCCCCAGCGCGCTCACGGCGCGCGTGCAGAGCGGTCACACCGAGGTCAGCAATACCGAATCGACATGGTCCTGCTTGAGGCGCCCGGCGACCTCGCGCGCGTTCGCCTCCATCCGCACCGGGTCGGTGGCGCCCATGAACGAGTAATGCACCGCCGCGACCGAGCCGATCGCCCCTTCCGCCGCCAATTCGTCGAGCCGGTCGAGCGGAAACACCACGTTCCAATCCTCCTGGAACCCGGTGCGGTCGAAATTGATCGAGACATGGCTGCACAGCAGATCGTTCGGCCCGGTGGTCGCCGGGATCGCGCGGAAATCGGCGTCGCGCCCGCGAAACACCTTGTCGCCGCGCACCACCAGCCCGGCCGACGACACGATCGCCACCCGCCGCTCGGACAGCGGTTTCCCCTGGACGAACGGCGTCGTGGTGAATTGCGGGCATTCGAGCTCGGCGAGGCGCGTCGCCATCGGTGCCGGCAATTTTTCCAGCCGCATGATGATCTCCCGGGGTGATTGTCGACGCCACTCTCCCGGCGCCGCCGCCCCGGGTCAACCGTTTTGTGTAGATACGCCTATTTTTCGTGTAATTACGCCTATTTCCCCCGGACCCCCGGTCAACCCGTCACCCCCGCGAAGGCGGGGGTCCACCGCAAGGCCGGAACTCGGCATCGGCCATCGATCCCCGCCTGCGCGGGAATGACGAGAGTGGTGTCGTACCCTGTCGCGGACACTCGGGTTATTTTCGGGTCAGCCTCCCGGAGACCGCGCTCACCGGCCGCGGCCCCCCTCACCCCCCCCGCCCGAGCCGCCGGTTGCGGGCGCGGCGTTCGCGCGTCATGAGCGTGTCCTTGCCGACGATATGGAGGCCCCGAATGCCCAGGATCGGCGCCAGATCGGTCACCTTCGTATCGGTCAGATCGATCCATCTGAGCTTCGTCAGCCCGGAGAGCGGCGACAAATCGCTGATTTGCGTCCCATCGCACCAGAGCGCTTGCAGCGCGCTCAGCCCGGACAGCGGCGACAAATCGCTGATTTGCGTCCCATCGCAAGTGAGCGTTTGCAGCGCGCTCAGCCCGGACAGCGGCGACAAATCGCTGATTTGCGTCCCATCGCAATAGAGCGTTTGCAGCGCGCTCAGCCCGGACAGCGGCGACAAATCGCTGATTTGCGTCCCATGGCAATCGAGCCTTTGCAGCGCGCTCAGCCCGGAGAGCGGCGACAAATCGCTGATTTGCGTCCCATCGCAATCGAGCCTTTGCAGCGCGCTCAGCCCGGACAGCGTCG
>Ga0209726_10001526_pt1 | contig 37161 bp, 26 predicted proteins | sample Subgrocontami54m_FD_187453 | JGI IMG/M metagenome (GOLD analysis project Ga0209726, IMG submission 187453) | Subsurface groundwater microbial communities from S. Glens Falls, New York, USA - GMW46 contaminated, 5.4 m (SPAdes) (version 3) | ecosystem: Environmental > Aquatic > Deep subsurface >...
TGTTGGCTTTTGGTGGGCGTCGTGCTGGCAAGTTGGATACAAATCCCCAAGGGGACGGGCGACCGGCTGTATGACGTTTGCCGGTTGTAGGACCCGGTTTCGTTCAACGGCCCTCTATCCCGCCGTCGGACAAGCCGCGGGCTGGAACCTTTGAACCTTGCGACGGCGGGATAGAGGGCTAGCGTTAAGTCGTGAATCTGCAATTCGTTATGGATTTCGTTTTTTCATTTCCTGACAGCCACGGCACCAGCGCTCTTGTTACCTGTTTTGGGCACATCTTGAACCATGCCAAATGTGCATACTTTTTCGCCGGTTTTGCGATCGAATTGCCGCCCTGGATGTAACAAAAGGTGGCGCTGCGCCATGGCGTGTCACTGCATTACCTTCGCCGAAAACTAACCATGCTCCAATGTGGCTCGAAAACGCAGATGGACGCCGATGTCGAACAGCGCGGCGCCCCAGACCAGGCCGAAGGAAAGCGGCGCGAATGCTCCTTGAATGGGCAAGCACATGGCCAGCAGAAAGAACAGCGTGCCATAAGCGTAGGCTCGGCCCCAAAAGCTGGCGCCGGTCACGAGGAATGCCAAGCCGCTGAGAATCGCCCATTGCGGATAAAGATGCAGCTCGGCGGCGACGCTGACCGGGCCGAGGGTCCGGCTTTGCAACACCGCCGACAAGACGCAGGCCGCCACGAAGCCCAGCCAAATGGTCCACAACTGCCGGTCGGCGGGACAGCGCGGCGCCAGCCTGCGATATTGTGCGCCCAAGAGCAATCCGACGAAGGCGAGTTCGAGAGTACGCACGCCGAGGGTGGTCAGCCCGAAATCGAGCGGATTGCAGATGGTCAGCACGAACAGCCCGACTTGAACGACCAGCATTAACGCGGCCAGCGCCAACAGGGTGGCGCCCCAGGCCCGCACCGGAGCGTCGAGATGGCTGAATGCCAACATGCGCGCGACCCGGTCGAGGAAACTGGGCCGCCGCACGCTGATCGGCTCCCTGGCGAGAAACCGGCCGAGGTCGTCGGCCAGCGCCTGAGCAGACACGTAGCGATTGCCGGGTTCTTTTTCCAGGCATTTGAGGCAGATGGCGTCCAGATCCGCATCGATGGTCGGGACAAGCTGCCGCGGCGGCAGGGGATCATCCTCGAGAATGCGACGTGCCGTTTCAAGGATGTTGCTGGCCGAGAACGGCGGCGTGCCCGTGATCAATTCGTACAACAGGGCGCCCAAGCCCCACACGTCGGTAGGCGGGCCCAATTCGTGGATTTTGCCGAGGGCTTGCTCCGGCGCCATGTAATTCGGCGTGCCGACCATGGTGCCGCTTTCCGTGTTCTGCACCTGGGCGCTCAGGTCTTTGGCAAGGCCAAAGTCGGTGAGAATCGGAATCGACGTGACTTCCACGGCTTGACCCACGGTTCCGCGGGTGACGCCGTCAAAAGTAGCCTGCTTCAACAAGACGTTGGCAGGCTTCAAATCGCGATGAAGAATGTTGTGTGCGTGGGCATAGTGAACCGCCTTGGCAAGCACTTGCACGTAGACTGCCGCTTCACGCAACGGCAGCGGGCCAGCTTTGAGTCGTTGGTCCAAGCTGGGGCCGTTGATGAAATCCATCGTGTAATAGCTTTGTCCCTCAAAGGACCCGACCTCATGAATGGCCGCGATGTTCGGGTGCTGCAACCGTGCCACCGCCTGAGTCTCGTGGCGAAATCGCTCGGCATTCAATGCGGAGTCGCTGAGCATGACCTTCAAGGCGACTGTCCGCCCCAGACCGATTTCGCGCGCGCGGTAAACGACCCCCATGCCGCCGCGGCCGACTTCTTGCAGCAATTCATACTTGCCGAAATAACGCTTTTCGGCGCCGCCTTCCGTGGATGAAGCGTCGGCCGCAGCACGATCGGCATTCGTCGCGACGTGCGGCTCGTTGGCGAAAAGGCGGTTGCGGGGCAGAATGACAGTATCTTCAGGACCGGCCATGGATGTGGCTCGTTTTGGGGTGAGAACGCTCGGTTTTCCATACGGTCAAGGCGCCGCTTACGGGCGTACACGTTGACGGCGACTGCTGAAGGGTAGCTTGGAAAACCGGCGATATCAAATTAGCGCAGCGGTTCGCCGGTGCGCCCGCGCGCGAAGCCCGCTGCTTCACGTTGAAATTGATCGAGATCAGGGCGGCGGTCGAAGGGATCGAAGGCTTGGCGTTGCGCCGGATCGTTGCGGGTGCGTTCGCCGATTTGCTTGGAGAGGGCCAGGTCTTGCAAACGAACGGTCAAGTCCAGAGCGACGTTGGCGCGTTTCAGAAAGAGCAGGGCGAAGCAGGTGTCGGGAATCGGGCCGTGAGCTTCGGACCAGCTGCCGTTGGCGTTTTGCTGATTGACGATGATCGGCGCGCCCCAGGCGTACCAATCTTTGCCGCCGATGGTTTGCAGACCGTAGGCGACGGCGGCGCGTTCGAGCGTCCACAGGTAATAGAGATCGCCCAAGCTCGCGGCGCCGACGATCTTGCCGCGCTGCCCGACGCTGCCTCCCAGGTTGCCGATGCGCTGGCCGACGAAGCGCAACGCCTTCTCAATCGCGGCATCGCCTTGCTGCGGATTGGCCTCCTTGGACACGGCGTGCGTGCCGCGGCCGACGGCCAGGCCCAGCAGCCCCGCGCAGGTCATCGAATCGGGGTTATGGGCAGACAGCGTCGGCGTCCACATGTAGCCCCAGCTACCGTCGGCGGCCTGGCTCGAACGGAAACGGGCTTCGGCGAACTCGAGCGCGCGCTGGGCCGGGATGCCGTGCTTCTGCGCCGCCCACAGCGCCAGGATTGCGAACTGGGTGAGGCTGTTGTCTTCGTGACCATGCGGCTTGAGCTGTAAGAGAGTTCCCGCGCGATACTGGAAGACCGGCAAATCGGCCATATTCGATGGCACAACCGCGCTGCGGACGCCGAACGTGGGCTGCTTCGCCGGCGTGCGGTCCGGGACCCCCCCTGCCCCCCCTTTCGAAGGGGGGGATGGGGGGGGCGAGCTCCGCGTTTCCAGCATCGTCAGCAGTTGTTGCCGTTGCGAGTCGTTCAGTGCTTGGCAACCGTAGTTCCAACCGCCCATGATGCCCTGACCGGCGATGAGTTGCAGTGCGATCGCGCGGATGAGCGGCCGATCCGCTGGGTCGCCGAGGCGGTCGAGAAACATGATGCACAGGGCCAGCTCGTACGTTTGCGTCAGCGTCGGAGCCCGGTTGCGAACGAGGCCGGCGATATCGACGATGGCTGGATCGGCATTGGCCCGGCCGCAATGAAGCAACGTCAAGCCGGCGAGGGCCTGAGCGCCGACGAAGCCGTTTTGCTTGTACGATGCCGCCAGAAAAACGGCGCCCTTCTGGATGGCCGCATCAATCTTGGCTTGATCCACGCCAGCGTGATTGGTCACGGGCGCGGGTTTGACCGCGCCGGTCAGCGGCGCCAACTTGGCGTGCAGTTTCGGCACGGGCGTCAAATCGCTTTTGGCAGTGGCGAGCACGATCTGCCCTGCCGCCGCGGTCACCCCCGGCAACTTGCCTGGATTCGGCGCCGGCAATTGCACGAACGGATCCGGCGGCATCTCGTCGGGTGTGGCCGGTCGGCCCAGGCAGAAGACGACGAGCCACACGCCCAGGCCCAGAAGCAACGCCCCGCCCGTGCCAATCGCCACGACGGCCGTCGGCGACCACGCGTTGTCTTCCGTGGCGAGCGTTTCCGTTTCCACCGGCGGCTCGGAAAGCTGGCCGTTGGGCGAGGCATCGGCCACCGGCGGAATGATCGACGTTGGCTGTGCGAATTCCGGCACGGTGACGTTAGCGGCCGCGGCGACCGGATACGATTCCGCGGTTCCGTTCGCCAAGAAGCGATGCGCACACTTGGGACAGCGCACATGCCCGGCCATCTTGGGCAACATCAGCTTGCGTTCACACTTCGGGCAGAGGGTCTTGTAGAGCGCCATGTGCGCCGGCCTCGCAGAGAGGGGATCGATCAGCAGATTTGAGTATAAACCGGACGCGCGGCCGCCGCCAGCAGAATACCTTCAGCAGCCCGGCTGCTCCAAGCAGCCGGGCTGCTACGGTTAGGTCAACTCTGGTTGCCGGGCAGAGCAGCGGCTGAGTGTGCCAACTGACAGGGCCACTTGGCCCTGTTGGACTTGTCGAGGTGTACAACCGCAAGTCCTTAAATCGATTGACGTTGCGACGCTCAAAAGGAGCGACAGGGCCACAATCCCACGAGACTCCACACACACTCCTACGGACTTTGACAATTGAGGCCGGTTCGGTTACAAGGGAGATGGGCGCTGCGTTCGGAGTGCGCGCCTCGGTCGTGGGGCAGGCCGCCTGGCCTGCCGAGGGTCCGGCAGGCCAGGCGGCCTGCCCCACGCACTGGAACGGCTCCTATCGCCCCGCAATTCCGTGGACAACAACGTTGCGATGCCCAATCATCCCGCTCCAAGATTTCATCCAGAAATGGAAACGAGCCAATTTTTCCGAGAGTCGGGCTGCAATTCCGTGCTTGACACCGGTTCTGTCCGGCTCGGAGCGCCTTCATGAATGCGTTTGCATTCACTTTGGGCCGGGACGCCCGCTTGTATTTGCCGCTCATTTCCAAAGCTTGTCGTAGTTCATTCGTTTGGCGATAACTTCTCTGGAAACGTCGAAATGCCGGCCGAGGTTGCTTTCGACGATTCTGCGGCTGTCGTCGTCGAGTTCGCGCAAATCAATGCCGGCTTTCAACGCCTTTTCAGCGCTTTCTTGAAATAATGCTCTGAGCGGCAAACTTGGGACAAGCAACAGCCCGCCAAGACAGTAGGCCTGCCATTCGAGCCAGCCGTACTGGTCTTCCGGGATCGAGGTCATTGCCTTTTTCCATTCGGCGATGGTCGAGAATTTGAGTTCTTTGAATATGTCTTGGTGGATCAGGAGATGGGCCACTTCGTGAGCCAAGCTGAACCGATACCGCGCCGGCCGCTCTTGCTGGATGAACTGGTCCACGCGAATTTCGGTCAGGTCGTTGGTGAGAAATGCATCAACGTCGAACTCGTCTTGCAATCCGGGGATCGGCACAATATCGAGTTGAAGCTTGAATTCAACGATCTTCTCGATGGGAATCGGAATCTCGCCCGACGCATGATGCTGGCTCAGGAAGTTCGTGGCAACGATCCGCAGCTTTTCGTAGGGGAGAAACGGGGCGGCGATGGCCATGCTCACGATCTCCTTATCTTCTCGACCAGCCCATCCATTTGTTCTTCGGTCACGGGGGAACCGCGCAGCGTCCGAAAAAGGACCGGCAGTTTCTCGACGACTTCCTCGTCGGAAAGAAGATCGGTCGGTATCTCGCCTCGGGACGCTGCCGCCAGATCGAAGAACTCCAACCATTCGTCGCTGCCCCGGGTTAGACCCAAAGCCAGCGCGTATTTCGCGAGTAACTCTTCCTTGTGAGGAGCCGCGAACAATCCTCGTTCGAGCCGGCTGTAATTGCCCGGATCAAAACGATTCGCTTGACAAAACTCGCGCAGAGTAACTCCCTTGGCGGTCCGGAGTTCCTTCATACGCTTTCCAAAAGCCTTGCTCATTTCAAAATCCCGGCAAGAATTCGTGTTGTAGAGGATTGACAACGCGCTGTATTTATTTTACAACAGAATCGTGAATTGTCAACGGATTTCATCAATGGTCGTGGCAGACTCTGCACGTGCAACCGCTCGCAGTGAAGTGGCGGATGCCGACGACGGACGCATTAATCCTGTCGAATCGCGAGTATATGCGATTGAATAGATCGGTTTCGTTGTTCTCGAAAAAACGACGGATCGCATATCCGCATAGATCAGCCATCTGAACCATCGACGTTAAATGACTGTCAACGAATAATGGAGTTTCGATGATATGGTCAATCGCGGCCCAGCGAGTCCCCTGAGCGTGAAAACGTCGCATCATCGCAGTCAGTCGATGTGCGATGGTCGGATTGTTGTCTTGAATTAGCAAGCCGTACAGATTCTGGCTGACGGACTTGCCTCGGTTCCGCAAGAAATACTCGAACCGTTGCACAAGTTCGGTGAACGAGAACTCGAAGGGCGTATACTGATGTGGCATGGAGTAAACGTGCTGCTTGTCAGTTACTTCTGCAAAAAGCCGCGCATCATGCCATCCCCCAATGACACTCGCCAGTTCACCGAGAAGCTGATGTCTTTCATTAAATGTCAGGTGAATATAGTCTCGCGTTTTCCGATGATTGAGCTTCGCTGCTCTCAACTGCTTGGACGTGCCGCGTGCCGATAAGCGAATAAGGAATTCATCGCGTTTGGTCTGGGCAACTCTCCTTCTTTCGTCCCAGGACAAGCCAACGAAGCCTGGAACTTGCTCTTGCTCGACGTAGCGACGCGCCATCCACGCCGTGTGAATTTCGCGATCTTCTAAACCAAAATGACGTTTTCGCTGCGCAATCTGGATTTCATACTGTTTCCAGTGTTCAGCCAAAATCGCAAGCCCAACAAGGACAAAATGGGAGGTCCCAGTGTTCTCTTGAACACCGGATTCGTCCAAATAGCACATGTAATACATGAGTGCCCCCGGATTTTTTTCTTGACTTACTATCCTATCTGTCCGATAATTGGCAATGCGACTGGGCCGAGACGCTACGCGCCTCTTGCTGGACCGATACGGACTAGCCCCAGACGCTTTTTTTGTTGAATTCTCTCAATTACACCATGTTTTTGGTACTTTCTGCTACTACCTCGCTGGCAAGAGAAATCCGCCATTCGCCGCAAAACAACAGTGAATGTTCCCTTTGCCACCTGCGAACCGGCTTTTTAACTTTCATCTTCGGTCCACTAGATCAAACTCTCCTGGACCGATCTTGGTGAAAATCGTCTCGTTTCGCGTCATCATGCCGTAGATTGAATTGGATAGATTGCGCTCGCTGCTCGCGACTTTCAACCAACCGCGATTCAAGGCTTCATGTAAAATCTCGCCGACCTTTGCAGAACGGCCAAGGTCCTGCAAAATGCGTTTGGCGGCTTCTTTTTGTGTCATTTCCTCAGGATCGTCATCGGGGGCTTGTGAAGAGCCCGAGTCTGGAAGATCACCAACCTTCAAGTGGTAACATCCTTTCCCAGCGCTTTCAAAATCTTGCGAACGGTGCAAGGCAGCCCAGAACGAGTTTTGGACGCGACTTTCCACTTCTGCTTGACTTCCTTCTGCTCTACCCTTGTAGCCACGCGCCATCGCCATCTGTGCAATGGTGCTGAAATGGGTCGGTTCATTGTTAAGCTCTGTCAGGATGATCCTGGCGCAGTCCAGTGCTGGCTTTCCAATAAGGTCCTTTTTTGTTGCTGCTTCTTCACGCAGTTTCGTGGCTTCCGCAGAGGCCAATATCATTTGAGCCTCTTGCGCAACCTCTGGCGGCAGCGCGTCGAGTTTCTTTCGGAAATTTGCGTAAGCCTCTAGCAACTCATCGAGTTGCGTCTTGCGTCTCTCGATCGCGTCAATGAATTGATCCCAAGGAGTAGCCATAAGTTTTATCCCAACCCGGTATTGACAGATAGCAGCGCTCATGTTAATCTCCGTAAACGAGCAGGGCTACGTACCTTTCACGGCACGTACCTTGTACGTGTTTGGTCCTTCACACCGGAAACGGTGAGGATCGAACTCACGCCAGGGTTCAACTTCTCACGGTCGCCCTGGACTGGCGATTATAAGTCGCCTGCCTTGCCACTCGGCCACGCTTCCTTGAACTGCCCCGGATGCAGCTGCGCAAACAGCTCTCCGGGGCTTTCACTCCTCTCACGTTTACCCAAATTCGCAGTCCACGTCAATGCCAAACCGAGAAAGTGCGACCGAATTCTGTACACGCCTAGCAGATAACCTGATTCGATACTAGCAGCACTTGCCTGTTCGCACTGTTAGCGTGACTGACTGAGGAACAGCTTTCTTGAAAAAGCTGACAAGGACATAATTGAGCAAATTCCCGGCATGCGAACAAACGCATTGCTATATCGACCGGCAGCAGCAAGGGAGCACAGACCGTATCTCATACGATCACAGCATCTTCGCGTAACGTTCTTCCAGCCCGGCGATTTCGGCGTCGGTCAGGCCGGCCATGCGGTAGAGCAGTTGGTCGATCAGGTCTTGATACGGCTGCGCGGAAGGGTGCAACGCCGAGCGGGCCGCGCGGGCAATCTCGCCGCGGGCTTTCTCGATCGCGCTGATTTGCTTCACGGCTTCGATGATGACATCGCGAATCATCAAACTGAACGGCGGTTCGGCGCAGCGTGGCTTGAGCATTTCCAATGCCTTTGCCGTGTCCCCGGCGTTCATCGCCTTCTGCACGTTGCTTCTCGTCGAAGTGCCGTTTCCCCCGTTGCCGTTCGCGAAGATTGGACAAGGTAAGTTCGTGAATTGGTATTCGTTGACTTTGGAATTCGTGCTGCCCAGCCGAAAATACCAGTCGAGCAGCTTGGAATTTAGCATCCCTACGATCAGTTCAAGCGGCAACTTGCTCGCCGACTTCGGAACGTAGCTCACGGTGTCAAAGCAGAAATTGCCAGCGCCGATGATTGCGGCAACGATCCGTCGGAAATTGTTCTGGGGCGAGCTACGCTGAAAGCCTGCCCTTTCTTGGCGAGTGTGTTCCGTTTTCGCACTTGTGGACTTTCCGTCCAAATACTCCTGCGTAATCAGGCGAAGCGGTGTCCCCTGTGATGCCTTCCGAACCGCGTAAAGACAAAGGTTCGCGCCACGGAGAATCAGCGGGCCAACGCTCTCGATTTCAGATAGATAACGCTTGTCCGTGGTTTCGTTGACCTCGCCTTGATACGAAGTGCAAAAGTTGCCGAGCCGACCCATCCGGCCGCCTTGCATTAGGCGCACCGTCAGGTCCCAATCCAATTGCGAGCAACTGACGATGGTGAAATTGGCCGGATCGTACAGGGGGATTGCCGCCGTGGTTAGCGAAAGGTTCGGCGAATCGTCTTCGAGCAATCGCCCCGGATGCACACGCGCGCGGAATGGCCGCAAGTCGTTTTCCGGGCATTTGTCTTTCGTGACAATGAAAACGGCCGTGGACAATTTCGCCTCTGGGAAAATGCGTCGCTTCGGATCGTCCTTTTGCGGGAATGCTTCGATAGCGCGAAAACTGCCGGCATTCAGCATGGCGCGGCGCAAGTCAGCGGCCGAGTCGTCGCCAAGGATGGCCATGGGGGTGATGAAGCCGAAGTAACCGCCCTGCGCCAACAGGTCAATCGCCTTGCAAACGAACAGCTTGTAGAGGTTGTTTTTTCCGCCTTTCGAGGGCTGGTAGGTCGGTTCGTCGTCGATGACGGCGCGGAACGCGGTCAGGTTGGTTTCGTTTTCCAGTTCGGAAAGAACGTCGTAGGGCGGGTTGCCGATGATGGCGTCAAAGCCAGGAATCGGATGGCGCTCTTGGCCGGCGTAGAACGCTTCGGGGAATTCCAGTTCCCAGCAGAAGCAACGCATATCGGGCCGGCGGGCGCGTTCGAGGGCGTCCGTGAACCAGCGTTCGGCGGCCAGCTTCTTGAACTTGTGCGGGTTGCCGACGACTTCAAGGGCCGCGGCGTATTGCTCGCCCGTCAGCGTGCTGTCGTTTCCTTCGGCATACTTGGAACACCAGAGGTCGGCCAATTGCAGGAATGGTTCGCGGGCCTTTTGGAACCGTTTGAATTGCTGGTCCTTGGTCTTCACTTGCGCCATGGTGTCGGACGGTTGCTGGCGGATTTGTTCGAGGATGCCCAGCAGATTCGGCAACGATTCCTTCACGCTGTTGATGAATTGCACGGTGTCCAGTTCGGCAACTTCATACGGCAACGTCCCCATGCGACTGACGCGGGCGCCGACAAGGCTGTTGCCATGCCGCAGGTGATGATCGAGGAAACTGAGGGGTTGATCGGCGGCCACGGTTTCGAGCCAGAGCGCCAGTTTCGCCAGCTCGACGGCCAGGCCGTTCATGTCCACGCCGAAAAGACATTTCTCGACGACTTGGCGTTTCCAATGACTCATCGTGGCTTCGCCGGCGGATTCCGGGGCCACGTCCGGCACGCTCGAATGGGGGTTTGTGGCGATTTCTTCGGCCACATGCTGGCAGGCGCGCAACAGGAAATGCCCGGAACCCATCGACGGGTCCAGGATGCGGAGTTCGAGGATGCGCCGGTCGAAGTCGCGTTCCAGGCGTTCCACGTCGTCCTTCGATCCTGATGCCCGCGTTTGGTCGATTTCCGTTTGAAGCCGGTCGGACACTTGCTTGCACAAAGCGCCGAGTGTGTTCTCGACGATGTAATTGACGATGTGGTCCGGCGTGTAATAGCTGCCGGTTTCACGGCGTTCGCCTTTGTTGGTTTCTAGGAAAACCGATTTCGGGTCATATTCCATGCCCGTTGGTGCGAAACCCTCGGGAACTGGTTCCGAGGCGCGGATGTACTTCTCGACGACCCGGTTGCTCGCTTTCTTGGCAACGACGATCATGCGCTCATTCGCCCAGCGCGGATGTAGCTCCAGCAACCCCTCGTAGATGCTGCCCAGGTGTTGGATGGCAAGATCGTGGTAGTCGACGCGGAATAGGTCGTCCGCGTGGAGCAGCGGGTCCGTCGCCCGGCCCAGTTGGTCGATGACGCGGGCCAGATACCAGTCGGGCAGTTGCTTCTCGGCAAGGAACGGGTGTTGGTCATTGTTGAACAGCCCGCCGTTGTAGGCCGGGACGCCGTAGTTCTTATGCCCGCTATCCACAAGGTCGAACAGGTCCCGTAAGTCTTGCCAAAGAGTTGTCGCTTGTTTCGAGTAATCTTCCTCTCGGCTGTCAAGGATGCGACTGAGGCGGCCGGAGATTTCATCGCGATAGCGGCCCAGCGAACGGTTGTTCGTGTAAAGGCGGTTCCGCTTATACGGCAAGAGCTGCCGGTCTTCAGCGAACATGATGAAGAGCAAGCGATACAGGAAGATGAAACTCTGGTCGCGCGTGTCGTCGAGGTCGGCGACGGGATGTAGGCGGTTCGACGCGTGTTTCAGGAAGCCTTCGATGCACAAGCGCAGGGCCTCGAACGTGCGTTCTTTGAGTCCTTCGCCCACGCCCAAGCGATATTCGGAACTGCCGTCGATGGCGCGACGGATCAGCGGCGTGCGGTCATCAATCCGACGAAAAGCTGTCGGCCCGAAAAAGATGAAGAAATGCAGGAAGTCCTCTTGCAGATGGGCTTTCTCGGTCAGATCCGGAGCGCCGAGCCAATCGTTCAAGAAGGCCAGCAAGTCGAATTCCAAATAGGTTTGGAAGCGCCGCTGTTGTGGCCCGTGTTCGCGCGGGATCAAGCGCCAGGATTGGCCGTTCGTCAAGATTGCAAAATCCAGCCGGCTACGGTTGAGATACCATTCGATTTGTTCGGGCGGGTATTCGCGCCGGCTGCCGACATGGGATGGACGATCAAGGGCAACGTGCCAGGCCTTGGCGTCGGCCAGCGCTGCGGGATGATTCCAGAATTCAGGAGCGTTGCGGCCGGCGTCAATCGCGGCTTGCAGCGCTTGGTCATCAAGAAACAGTGCGTAGTCCGGCTTACGGTCTTCCAAGAGGGTCTGGTATTTCAGCTTCCATCCGAGAGCATACAGAACGGGCATGATAAAACCCGCTTCTAGCCCTTGCTCATCCCGGTATTTCGCCACGCGGTTCTTCTGTGTTTTCCACAGCTCGGCGATTTCTTGCAGCGCTTCAAGGGCGCTATCGCGCAGCTCGCTCCATTCGGGTTCAAGGGCAAGGCGGTTCGTCAGCCAGTGATTGGAGAACAGGCCGGAATTCTTGACGGGGCCGAACGGCAGTGATCCTTGGTCCATCGGCATGGGCGGGAATCCACAAGGGCGACGTCGCCGAGTGCTTCGGCGCAGCCACACGAGTCAGGCGACTCCTACGTTACGTCAGGGCAGTGCCGGACGCAAGCGTTTGTTCGGCTTCCATACGCGCACGCCGGTGCCGATCGATCAGGTAGGGCTCTTGATGCTGGGGTCGGGGATCAGCGTCAGTCATGCGGTGGTGCATCGGTTTGCGGAGCGAGACGGCTACTTTACCTGCCTTGATTTGTCTTTCCACCCACCATAGAATGCCCTGGAAGATCACCGACGGATGATGCTTGCGATACCAATCAGCCGCGATCCAGCTTGCAAGGAGGCGTTGCGGCAGGTTTCTGGGTTTGGTTGCCAGTCCGGATGGGTAGCGATTGCATCGATTCTGTGGATTGGCTAACTAAACTAGAATGACCGCGAGGCATGGAGGTGCGTCATCTCCCCTCCGCGTGCAGTCATCTTCCCGGTTCTCCCGCGAGTCGGTTCCCCGCCGATTCGAGTTTTGCAGGCGTTTGAAAAAGGGGACAGGACCATTGGACCGAAAAAGCTCCCTGTCCCCTTTTTCATTCAAACGCCTGCTGACGGAGCGAAATGGCACCCATGTATGAACGCTTTACCGATCGCGCCCGCAAGGTGATGCAGCTCGCTAACCAGGAGGCGCAGCGGTTCAACCACGAATACATCGGCACCGAGCACATCCTGCTCGGGCTGGTGAAGGAAGGGACCGGCGTCGCGGCCAACGTCCTCAAAAATCTCGACATCGACCTGCGCAAGATTCGCCTCGAAGTCGAGAAGATCGTTCAGGCCGGCCCCGACATGGTCACCATGGGCAAGCTGCCGCAGACGCCGCGGGCCAAGAAGGTCATCGAATACTCGATCGAAGAAGCCCGCAATCTCAATCACAACTACGTCGGCACGGAACACCTGCTGCTCGGCCTCTTGCGCGAGCAGGAAGGGGTCGCCGCTCAGGTCCTCATGAATCTCGGCCTCAAGCTCGAGGATGTGCGCGAGGAGGTTCTCAATCTCTTGGGTCATAACATGGAATCCGGCGAAAGCACCAGCGGCGGCGGCGGCGGCGGCGGCAGCGAACGCACCTCCGGCAAAGGCAAGTCCAAAACCCCGGCCCTCGACTCCTTCGGGCGCGACCTCACCGATCTCGCCCGCCAAGGCAAGCTCGATCCCGTCATCGGCCGGCAGAATGAGATCGAACGCGTCATCCAGATTCTGTCGCGCCGCACCAAGAACAACCCCGTTCTCCTCGGCGAGGCCGGCGTTGGCAAGACCGCCATCGTCGAAGGTCTCGCCCAAATGATCATCGACGGCAACATCCCCGACCTGCTCCGCGACAAGCGCATCGTCGTGCTCGACCTCGCCATGATGGTCGCCGGCACCAAGTATCGCGGCCAGTTTGAGGAACGCATCAAGGCGGTCATGAACGAAGTTCGTCGGGCCAAGAACACGATCCTGTTCATCGACGAGCTGCACACGCTGGTCGGCGCCGGCGGGGCCGAGGGGGCCATCGATGCAAGCAACGTCCTCAAGCCCGCCCTGGCTCGCGGCGAAATCCAGTGCATCGGCGCCACTACGCTCGACGAATATCGCAAGTACATCGAAAAGGACGGCGCTCTCGAACGCCGATTCCAGCAGATCATCGTCAACCCGCCGTCGAAAACCGAGGCCTTGGAAATCCTCAAGGGTTTGCGCGATCGCTACGAAGCGCACCACCGCGTGCAGATCAAGGACGAGGCCCTCGACGCCGCCGTCGATCTGTCCGACCGCTACATCACCGGCCGGTGCCTGCCCGACAAGGCGATCGACGTGATCGACGAAGCCGGCGCGCGTATTCGTCTGAAGGCGATGACCCGGCCGCCGGATTTGAAGGAACTCGATCAGCAGATCGAACAGCTCAATCAGGAAAAAGAATCGGCCGTCGCCGAGCAGGATTTCGAGAAGGCCGCGTCGTTGCGTGACCAGGCCGACAAGCTCAAGAAGAAGAAGGAAAACACGCAAAAGGAATGGCGCGACAAGCAGAAGGAGACGGAAGGCGTCGTCGATGAGGAAGTGATTCGCGAGGTCGTCAACAAGATGACCGGCGTGCCGCTGACCCGCATTGGCGCCGACGAGACGACTCGTCTGCTCACGATGGAAGACGAGCTGCACAAGACCGTCGTCAGCCAGCACGAAGCGATCAATTGCATCGCCAAGGCCGTGCGCAAGAGCCGGGCTGGGTTGAAGGACCCGAAGCGCCCGATCGGCAGCTTCATCTTTGCGGGACCGACGGGCGTCGGCAAGACGTTGCTCGCCAAGCGCCTCGCCCAGTTCATGTTCGGCGACGAAAACTCCCTGATCCAGATCGACATGTCCGAGTACCAGGAAAAGCACAACGTCAGCCGGCTCTGGGGCGCCCCGCCGGGCTACGTCGGCTACGAAGAAGGCGGCCAACTCACCGAGAAGATCCGCCGCCGGCCGTACTCGGTCGTGCTGCTCGACGAAATCGAAAAGGCCCACCCCGACGTATGGAACAGCCTTCTGCAGATCATGGAAGAAGGGCGGCTGACCGACAACGTGGGCCGAACCATCGACTTCAAAAACTCCATCGTCATCATGACGACGAACATCGGCGCCGAGCAGATCACCGGCCGCGATCCGTTCGGCTTCCAAAAGAAGGATAGCGAAACCAACTACGACAAGATGAAGTCGATCCTCAAGCAGGAAATGGAGCGCAACTTCCGGCCGGAGTTTTTGAACCGCGTCGATGACGTGATCGTGTTCCGCAGCCTGAACAAGGACGATTTGAAGGCGATCATCGACATCGAGCTGGACAAGGTCAAGAAGCGTCTCAAGGACAAGAACCTGGTGCTGGAGCTGACCGACGAAGCGAAGGAATTGCTCATCAGCAAGGGCACGAACATGGAATACGGCGCCCGCCCGCTGCGGCGCGCCATCGAAGGCTACCTGGAAGACCCGCTCAGCGAACAATTGCTGCGCGGCGATTTCAAGGACAAGGACACGATCGTCGTCCGCGTCGGCGACGACAAGCTGGTCTTCGACGCGGTCATGAAGAAGGAACTCGCGCCGCCGCCGCCGGCCGAGGAGCTGGTGGGAGTCGGGGCGGAGAAGAAGTGAGCCCGACGCGCGAGCGAGGGATGCGAATCACAAAGGCCAATCCGCGACGGGTTGGCCTTTTCTTTTGGTGCGCCTATTTGGTTGTTCTTGCAATTGCGAGCCACTGACGGTGACGCTATGATACTGCAAGCGGCAGCCAAAGGAGTGACGATGAATCAAGTCATCACGGCAACATTCGAAAACGGCGTCTTGAAGCCGGACGCCAAGCTCAATCTGGTTGCCGGTGCCAAAGTCCAACTCGTCGTCACTCCCTTTAACGAGCCCAAACTTGTTGACGAGCATTACGCTGGCGACCGGATTTGTGACGATAAGCCAATTTGCTCACCGGAACCCCGAATGACGCGCGAACAGCTAAATTACAGGCCGACGATCTACGCTGAGCGCGAGCGTCTACGTGAACAAGTCAGGGAGCGCATCCAACGCGAATGGGATGCAACCATCGAGCAACGACAGAAGGCCTTCGAAGATTGGGAGCGGCTGTGCCGCGAACACCCCATTGACACGCGCGGCGAACGCATGACGCGGGACCAACTTCATGAACGCCGTTGATACCAATGTGCTAGTTTATCGAGTGGATCCCACTGAACCTGCCAAACAAGCCAAAGCGCTCGCGTTGTTGCAGACACTCACGAAGACCACTCCGTTGTCGGTTTTGCTTTGGCAGGTGCAGGGTGAATTTGCCAATCAGATGCGGGGATGGCAAAATCTGGGGCGCATTACACGCGCCGAATTCCTGAATCATGTTGGCGCCGTTCGCAGTCTATTCCCTCTCGTCCTGCCCACTTCCAATGTCCTCGATCATGCCCTGGACATGACAGGCCGCCACAGCCTTTCCCACTGGGACAATATGATCCTCGGCGCGTGCAAGGAGGCCGGCGTCACAACCCTTTACACAGCAGACATGGGCGCGCCAACAACCTACGATGGCATCCAGCTAATCAATCCCTTCACCTAGAGCGGTCCGATTGTTGCGACGAGCCTATTTCCCAATCCGCATCGACAGCAGCGTCCACACTTCATTGATCACCTTCTGGGCAGCCGCCTGCACCTGAGTGGCGGGGGCGGTTTTGAGCATGCCGCCCAGTTTCCGGACTTCGGCGATCCAGTGGACGCGCGTGCCGCCTTGGTGGTCGGCGAGGGTGAGGCGGGCATCGACTTCGCTGCTGGCGTTGCTGCCTTCGCCCAGGACCAGCACGCGCAGCTCGGTCGGCGCCGCGGCCTCGACGATGCGCACGGTCACGACCATGGTGCCGTGCACGAAGGGGAGGTTGGGCCGGACGCGGCATTGCCCTTCGCCTTCGGTGGGTTCGACGCCGGTCGTCTGGCCGCCCTGGACGCACTGGATGAGGAAACGGGCGTCGCAGAGTTTCTGCCAGGCGTCGGCGGGCGCGAACGGGAGTTGCCGATCGCCTTCGAAGCGCATCATGGGGTTGGCCTTTCAGCAAGAAAAGGAGCCGAGTTCCCGCGGATTCGTTGGCAGAACCGAGCGGGCCGAAGCGGACAGGACAGCGCCATTGTAGCAAGCCGCCGAGCGGGTGCTGCCTTTTTTGCGGACGGCGCGTCGGCGCAAGCGCCGACGCAGGCTGCGTCGGTTAAGGGCCATTGCATTTGCGGATCATCATTGCGACAATGGACGCAGGTTCCACGTGGGCAAGCCGAACGTTGCGGTCACTCGATTTGTGGGCATTCACTCCAGGCCCGACGGAAGCGCGATGCGTCAACTAATCCTGCCAGCCATTGCTGCCGGCGGCATCGTAGCCGGCATGGTCGGAGCATGGTTCGTGCTTGCGCCGGCGCGCGATCCTGTCGCGCCGGACCCGGGGCCGAAGCTCGATTACCGGCCGCGCAAGACGGTCGATACCGGGGGCTTCAGCACGATGTTTGCCAAGCACATTCCGTGGCAGCCGAGCGCGACTTTGGAAGAGATTCGAGACGCCTGGTCGAAGTCCAGTGCCCAGCTCATGACCAAGATCGAACGGGAGCTGGCCGACGCCAAGGACCATCTGAATGCCCAGATCCCCGCGCTCATCGCGAAGGCGGCGTTGCATAACTTTGAAGGCGAGCCGACGCGGGCTTATGCGATTCTGGAGCAACTCCGCGACCGGCTCAAACAGCATGATGAGCTGGCGGAAGTTTGGCTGTACACCGTGATCTATTTTCAGGGCATTTGCGGATTGCGGCGCGGCGAAGACGAGAACTGCATCCTGTGCCGCGGCGCAAGTTCGTGCATCCTGCCGATCGCGCCCGCGGCGGTGCACACCTATCCCGCCGGCTCACGCTTGGCGATCAAGCACTTCAGCGAATATCTCGAACGATTTCCCGACGATCTCGAAGTGCGCTGGCTTTTGAACCTGGCGACCATGACGCTTGGCGAACATCCGGCGGGCGTTGACTCACGCTTTTTGGTCTCGCTGGAACGCTTCCTCACCAACGAGTTTTCGATCGGCAAGTTTCGCGACATCGGGCATCTGGTTGGCATCCATCGGCTGAACCAGGCCGGCGGCGCCATCATGGAGGATTTCGACAACGACGGTCTCTTGGATATCGTGGTGACGTCGATGGACCCGACCATGGCCATGGCGTTTTACCGCAACAAGGGCGACGGCACCTTCGAAGACCGCACCGAGGCGGCGGGGCTGAGCAAGCAGTTCGGCGGGCTCAACTGCGTCCAGGGGGATTACAACAACGACGGTCACATGGATATCTTTGTCCCGCGCGGCGCTTGGCTCAAACATCCCATGCGGTCTTCCTTGCTGCGCAACAACGGCAACGGCACGTTCACGGACGTGACCAAGGAAGCGGGGCTCTTGGACCCGGTCAATTCGATCGCGGCATCCTGGGCGGATTTCGACAACGACGGCTTGCTCGATTTGTTCCTTTGCTGCGAACGGCAGCCCAATCGCCTCTATCGCAACAAGGGCGACGGCACTTTCGAGGAGGTTGCTGCCAAGGCCGGCGTGCAAGGCGACGGCCGCATGTGCAAGGGCTGTGCCTGGATTGATTACGACAACGACGGCTATCCGGACTTGTATATCAACAACTTCTTGGGGCCCGCGCAGTTGTTTCACAACAACCGCGACGGCACCTTTACGGAAGTCACGCAAGCCATGGGCATCAAGGGCGTCAATCTTGGTTTTTCGTGCTGGGCCTTTGATTTCGACAACGACGGTTGGCTGGATATTTTCGCCACCTCGTACGACCGCACGCTGGCAGATGTCGTCAAGGGAATGTTGGGCCAGCCGCACGGCTCGGATTCTTGCCGGCTCTATCGCAATCTCCAAGGCAAGGGCTTTCAGGACGTGACCAAGGAATTCGGACTGGACGGCGTCTACGCAACCATGGGCAGCAATTTCGGCGACTTCGACAACGACGGTTTTCTCGACATGTACCTGGGCACCGGCGATCCGGACCTGGCCACCTTGGTCCCCAACCGCATGTTCAAGAATCTCGCCGGCAAACGATTTGTCGATATCACGGCATCGTCCGGGACCGGGCATTTGCAAAAGGGCCATGGCGTGGCCATCGGCGACTGGGACCGCGACGGCAATGTCGATATCTTCATTGAGTTGGGCGGGGCCACCAACGGCGACAAATACCACAATGTGCTCTTCCAAAATCCTGGACAGGGCAATCATTCGATCACGCTGAAGCTGATCGGCAAGAAAACGAATCGGGCGGCGATCGGCGCCCGCATCAAAGTGGTCACCGCCGGAGAGACGCCGTTGACCATGCACCGCCACGTCAGCTCCGGCAGCAGCTTCGGCGCCAACCCGCTGGAACAGACGATCGGCTTGGGTAAAGCGGAGCGGGTGGCGCTGCTGGAGATCCACTGGCCGACCAGCGGCGCGACCCAGGTGTTTCGCGACATCGCCGCCGGCCAGTCGATCGAGATCACCGAGTTTGCCACTGACTATCGGAAATTGAACTGGAAGCGGATTCCCGTGCCCAAATGATCGTTCGGCAACCGTGTCAACTCTCGTCGACCAGGCACGACCAAGACAGTTTTGGGAAAGAAACCTGGTCTCTCGGAAGAGACTGGGTTTCTGGGACGACCGTGTACCACTACCAATTTTGCTCCGTTTGTCGATTGTCAATTCCCAATGTGTAGAATGAAGGTGAGCAAAACTCCCTGCAGGTTGTTCTTGTTGGCAGGATTCTTCGTGCTACCGGCAATTTTGGACCCTGCGGGCAGCGCTGTTTCGTGAGGAGGCTCTTTTCTATGCCCCCAGCCGGTTCGGGCGAACGCCGCATGCAACTGGGCAAGTATCAGGTGCTGGAGCGTATTGCCACCGGCGGCATGGGCGCGGTCTATAAGGCGGTTAACGAAGAGACCGGCGAGGAGGTCGCCCTCAAGGTGCTGTCGCCGGAGATGGCAGCGCGGCCGGCGATGCGCGAGCGCCTGCGCCGCGAGGCCGAGCACGGGAAGAAGCTGCGTCACGAGAACATCGTGCGTTTTATTGAATGTGACGAATCGGACGGGACGTATTTCTTGGCCATGGAATATGTTCAAGGCATGAACCTTCACGAGTATGTCGAACGCCGTGGGCCGCTGCCGTCCGATCTGGCCCAGTATCTGCTGCGACAAATCGTTGCGGCGCTCGATCACATTCATCAGCTCGGCTTCCTTCATCGCGACATCAAGCCGTCGAACATCCTGCTCACGCGCAAACAGGGCAAGCCGCTCGCCAAGCTCGCGGACCTCGGCTTGATCCTCGAAACCAGCGACGAGGAGTTTCGGCTGACGCGCGAAGGACACACCGTCGGCACCGTGGATTACCTGGCGCCCGAACAAGCGCGCGCCAGCGACTTGACCGACATTCGCAGCGACATCTATTCCCTGGGCTGCACGTTGTATCACATGCTCACCGGCGCCGCGCCGTTTGCCAAGGGCAATCTCACCGAGCGGCTCTCCAAGCACGCCGAGGTCGAGGCGCCGGACGTGCGCATCGTCAATCCAAGAATCCCGGCGAAGCTTGCGGCCGTCTGTCGGCGCATGCTGGCCAAAAAGCCGGCGCAGCGTTATCAGTCGCCTGCCGAACTGCTGGCGGATTTGACGGGCGCTGATGGTGTCAACGAGATGGCCAATGACGCCGACGCGACGCCGGAGCCGGCGTTGACTACGACGGAGAATCCCAAGTACCGGGCGGACGCTACGCCGGCCGAGCATACGGCGGAGGCGCAATTCCACCTGGCGCAGAAGGCCATCGCCGCCGGCGATGACCGTGGCGGATTGCAGTTGCTTTTTTCGTGTTGCCGGCTCGATCCGGCACGGCTTGCCTATCGGCAGGCTGTGCGCGAGGCCGCCAAGAACCTGCGCTCGGCGAAGGCGGCGCTGGGATGGTGGTGCCGGCTGCGCGTCGGCTATCATTATTTGATCGTGAGGAGTGCGAAACGTTTCGGTAAGCCGTTGCAGGTTCTGGACCATGGCGAGCGCGTGCTGGCGCTGCAGCCCCAACATCTCAAGACCCATCTTCTTTTGGCGGAAGCAGCCCTGACTTGCCGTTTCCATGATTTGGTCCCCTGGCTGTTGGAACAAGCCACCCACGAGCACGGCCCGCATCCCTTGCTGCACCGCGCGGCGGCGTTGTTCTGGGAGCGGCAGGGCAATGGGCGCCAGGCCATGTCGCATTGGGAATTGGTGACCGCGTCCGACCCGGATAATTCCGAGGCCCGATTCCATCTGAAGCAGCTATCGGCGCGCGAAACCTTGGCACGCGGACGCTACCAGGATCACTTTGATACGCGCTTACTGGATTCGGACCAAGGCTGAAACAAGGCGCCAAGCTGTGGTAGCTGGTGCCGGCCGAGTGAGCCAAATCGACTGGGCCACTTGGCCCTGTTGGCCCAGTCGAGGTGTACAATCCTAAGTTCCGAATGGGCCTGAAGTTGCGCTGGCAAAAATGGGGCACAGGGGGCATGGTTCAAAAACGAGCGGTTGCGGGTGCCAAGCGACTACGCACCTGACTGTGCCACTTGGCCTAGTCGGTATAGTCGTGGTTCCTTTCCGCAACCATTGGATTGATAACCCTTTGCGACGAAGAAATTGGGCGACTAGGCCACAATGCACCGACACTCCACACACACATGATTGTTACCCGGTTTTGAACCATGCCGCACATAGCCACAATGCCACGACACTCCACACACACACGCGACGGCTGAAAGGTCGAAAAAATGGCGTCGTCGGCGACGGCTGACCTTGATCGCTGAGCGTGGGGCAGGCCGCCGGGCCTGCCGGCTTCGGGCAGGCCAGGCGGCCTGCCCCACGATAGAGGGTTTTATGGCCACGGTTCTAGAGCCGCGTTCGCATGCCAAGCCGTCGGAGCGCATCCGGCATCCGCTGCAGGCGGTGCGCGCCAAGATTCGCAACTACGTCCTCTCCGAAGGCGTGGCCCTGGCGGTCATCTTCCTGGCAGCGTGGTTCTGGATCGGCCTGGCCCTCGACTGGGGCATCTTCGCCATCTTCTCCTACGACTGGGTCCAGGAACTGCAGCACCTCGACGAAAGCAAATCGGTCGCATTCTACGTTCGGCTCGTGCTGCTCCTGGGCGTCGTTGGTTGCCTGGCGACGCTGGCGATCACAAAGATGGTCTTGCGCCTGACGAAGGAATTCAGCGACGCCGCGGTCGCCCTGGTGCTCGAGCGCCGCTTTCCGCGCGAGCTGGGCGATCGGCTCATCACCGCCGTCGAAATGGCGGACCCGAAATTAGCGGCCAGTTTCGGCTTCTCGCAACCGATGATCGAGCAGACGATTCACGAAGCCGGCGAGCGCGTCGCCAAGTTGCCGGTCGCCGACGTGTTCGATTGGAAACGGCTGCGCAAAGAATGGCTGCTCGCGGGCCTGTTGTCGCTGGGCCTGCTCGTGGTCGTCGGCGGCGGCACGATGGGGATCGGCGCGGCCGTGGGCGAAGGCTCCCCGGTCGCCTACCTTGGCGATTTCGCCGATGTTTCGTCGATTTGGACCGAACGCAATGTGCTGCTGAAGGATTCGTACTGGCCGCGGCACGCGTACCTCGAAGTCGTCCGCTTTCAGGACACGCCGAGCCATCCGGGCGAGATGCGCCTGGGCCGCGACGAACAGCGCCCCGACTTGATTGTGCGCGCGGTCCAGTGGGTCGTCGCCGATCGCGCGTCGCCCGACGGCTGGCGGGCCCTGCGCTGGAGCGATCTGCCCAATTACGTCGATGCGGCCCTGCTCGGTCGCGTCGCCATTCCGAGCGACTTCGGCGACTGGATCGTTGACCTGGACGATCTGCCGGCCGACATCGCCGGCAACATTCTGCCGGCCGCCTGGCAAGGCAAAACAGCGCGTGAGGTGCGCGAAGAACTCAAAGCGCCGGCCCTGCAAGCCGCTCTCAAGCAAGCCGGCGCAGACAAGGCGACCGAAGATCTGCTCGATTGGCGGCAATGGACCGTGGACAAGATCAAGGTGCAAGACGAGCGCCTCGAAGTGCACAAGCCGCTGCGCGAGCACGATGCCGCTGCCTACACCGCCCTTGAGGAAGTCTTCAGTCGGCTTGAGCAATTGGCGGCCTCGGCGAGCATGAGTCGGACGCTGCGCAAGCTGACCGTGCCGGCGAAAGTGGAGTTCGTCTACCGCGGCGAGACGACGAAGGTCTCCAACACCAGCGACCTCCGCGCCGATCGCAAATTCGGCATCGACCTCAATGAACTCAAGGAATCGGGCCGGCTGCGCATCCGCGGCGACGACTACTGGACAAGGCCGCTCAAGATCACCATGGTGCCGCCGCCGAGCATCACGTCGGCCAAGGTGGACAAGGAAGAGCCGGCCTACATCTACCACCGCCTGCAAGGCAAGCAAACGCCTCTCAAGGGCAAGAAGCAGATCTTCAAGGATTTCGACGTCTCCGCCACCGGCGACACCACCACGATCGACATTCCCCTGGGCAGCAATGTGACGCTGAAGGCCCGGGTCGATCGCGCGCTCAAGCCCGGCATCCGCATTCGGCCGCCCAGCGCCGTCGGCAAGGAGACCGGCTCCATCGTCCCCGATCGCCCGGTTGAGCGCGCCGCCGACGGCCTGGGCTATTCGGTCAGGTTCGACAACATCGCCAAGACGCTGGATTTCAACGTCGAGTATCACGACGAAGACAACGTCAAGGGCAAGCGTCGTTTCCGCATCCGCCCGATCGACGATTTGCCGCCCGAGATCATCAGCGCCGAGCTGGGTGCCATCCTGCGCAAGCCGCGTTTCAAGACCGAGCCTGGCAAGACCGGCGGCGGCACCTCGATCGACGGCTACCTGATCACGCCCGACGCCCTGCTCCCCTTTGGCGGCACGCTGCGCGACGACTACGGCCTCACGCGCGCGGATTGGCTCTTCGAAACCGAGCTGGTCGATTTCCAGCTTTCCGGCGCCGGCGATCCGAACAAAGACCGCACCGGCTTTCTCTTGATCCAGGGCAACACCCGCGCCCGCCGCGCCGGCCTGATCGCCAGCGGCCTGCAGTTCCACGCCGCCGCGCTGCAGCCGACGGTCAGCACCGCTTACTGGGCCTGGGTGAGGCACCTGTTCGACGCGGCGGCAAAAACCCAGGCCGGCGCCGGCGAAGAATCGGTCGGCATGGACGGCTTCAAGAAACGCCTCGACACCGTCTACGAGATTCCGCTCAGCGCCCTGGCCGACAAGCTCAAGGAAAAACCGGAAAGCCGGCCGCGCTTCAAAGAGCACTCGCTCAAGGACGAGGAAGGCTTCGACCTGCGCCTGAACCTGGCCCGGCTCAAGCCGAAAGAAACCAAGGACGTGCAGCAGCTTTACTTCCTGAAGCTGTCGATCACCGCGACCGACAACAACGTCGAGACCGGCCCGTCCACCAGCCGCACCAAGGCGCCGTTCTTTTTCATCGTCATTTCCGAGAACGACTTGCTCGTGCAGATCTCTTTGGAGGAAGAAGTCCTTTCGGAACGGCTCGAAAAGGCGCGCGAAAAGCTCAATAGCGCCAAGATCTCGGTCAGCGAGCAGATCGCCAAGCTGCCGACGGGCGGCGACCTGAGCCTAGTCGCCATCCGCGCGGACGATATCCGCAAAGCGGTGCTCGACGGCGCCACGGTGGCGCGCGAAGTGCACGCCGATTACGCACGCATCCTCAAGGAGCTGGAGGTCAACCGCTGCCGCCGGACCAAGATCGACGCCGTGCGCACGAAGATCGTGCAGCCGCTCGACGAGATCATCAATCCGAATTTCGGGGAGTTTCAATCGACGGAGGAAGCGGCCCACAAGTTCTACCTGGCGCTCGACGACGACGTGACGGCGAAGCGCACGCCGAACCTTGCCGCGCACCAGAAGAATGCCCAGGACACGCGCGACCAGCTGGAAAACCTCATGCAAAAGCTCAACGATATCCTGGTGGCGATGGGCGAGGGCATCAACGAGGCGAAGGCGCTGCAAATCCTTCTGGATACAGCCGACCGCCAGGAAAAGCTGGCCCGCGAATGGGACCGCTTCTACCGCGCCGAGGTGGAAAGGATCTTGAGCGGCGTGATCCAACTTGAAAGCAAGAAATAGATTCGGCGGTTGGGATGCGGCATGGTTCACAAACGCACACAGGCATAGGTGATTTTCGAGACGACAGGATTTCGACACAGTTGGCACGCACTCAACTTCCTATCCCCTTGATCCATCCAATGTTACACCGAAAAAAATGTCGGCATCACATGACAGGCAAGTGTAGTCCCTACAGCGTTCACTCTGTCACCCAGAAATGACAAGAATTGAACCAGGCCTGGGATGCAAGGCATGGTTCAAAAACGAGCGGTTGCGGGTGCCAAGCGACTACGCACCTGACTGGGCCACTTGGCCTAGTCGGTATAGTCGTGGTTCATTTCCGCAACCATTGGATTGATAACCCTTTGCGACGAAGAAATTGGGCGACTAGGCCACAATGCACCGACACTCCACACACACACATGATTGTTACCCGGTTTTGAACCATGCCGGATGCAACGCATGTGATTGCATAAGTCTTTGCTAAATAAGCTCTTAATTCTACAGCGCTACTCAGGTGCATAATCGTTTGTGGGACAATGAGTTACGGATGCATAGGGGCATGAATAGTTTCTCAGTGAACGTCTGCTTCCCAATTACAGAACCCCTTACATCCCAGGTGATTCCGCCTTGTGAACAAATGTCGTCTAGCGCTGTAGAATTAATGGATTGCATTGCAGCCCCCCGACCCCCCCTTCGGTTGCTGGCAGCCGTTTTCGGGGTGGGTAGGTATCCAAAACCCACTTGCAGGCGCCGCCTCGCAGTTTCGGATACGACAGACAATTATCGAAAATCGCCGATTCCGCGCGTGACATGGGCGTGGAAAAAAGGTTTAATTCTGTTGGGGAAACCAAGATAGGTCGTCATACTATGGCACGGTCAACGTAGGTTAGGTTTCCAACCTGACCTGCCCACCCAAGTGACCGGTCAGGCTGAAAGCCTAACCTACAGGGCTCGATCATGAAGGCGCACAGACTTCTCTTTCTCGCGGTCTGCGGCTTGTTGGGTTTCCTTCTCGCCTCGCAAGCTCAGGATTCGCCGCCGAAATCGAATCCGCAAGCGCCCGGCAAGATCCGCGAAGACTCGACGCTGGAGGAACAAATCCTCGCGCGGAGATTCGCGGAGTTCGAACAGGATTTGTACAAGCTGATCGTCAAGCTCAAGCGCAGCAACCGGGAAGGCGACAAGGAACGCGCCGAAGTCCTGGAAAAGGTCCTTGAAAAAGCCAAGACCAACCTGATCGGCGTGCAATTCGAGCAACTCATCACCCAATTGAAAGAGCAGAAAGTCAACGGCACCGGCGACATCAAGATCGCCGCCGACCGCAGCGCCAAGCTCGCCGATGAATTGCGCGTGCTGATTGCGCTCATGAAAGAAGATCCAAGGCAATTGAAATTGCGCGACGAGATCAACCGCCTCAAGGACATCATCAAGGAACTGGAAAAGGCGATCCACGACCAGAAAGTCACGCAAGCCATCACCGACGCCAAGAAGACGGACCCGAAAGAACTGGGCCAGATTCAAAAGAAGAACACCGAGCAGGTCGCCAAGCTGATCGACAAGATGGACGGCAAGAAGGGCGGCAAAGGCGGCGACCCCAAGGACAGCAAGGGCGATCCGAAAGGCGCCAAGAGCGGCGACCAGGCGGCCAAAAGCAAGGACGGCGGCAAGGGTGAGCCGAAAGAAGGCGGCGATCCCAAGCAGGGCCAAGGCAAGCCCGGCGAAGCCCAGCAGGGTCAGCCGAAACCCGGCGGCGACCAGGGAGAGCAGAAGCCCGACAACAGTCCGCAGAAAGCCCAGCCCCCGCAAGGCCCCAAGGATAACATCGCCCAGAGCAAGCAAAAGATTGAAGAGGGCAATTACAATCAAAAATCGGCCGAAGATAAGATTGAGAAGAAGGATAACCCCGACGCCAGCAAGGAACAGGATAAGGCGATCGAGAAGTTCGAGGAAGCCAAGAAGAAGCTCGAAGACCTGCTCCGCCAGCTGCGCGAAGAGGAGTTGGAACGCACCCTGGCCGACCTGTTGCGCCGCTGCGAGAAGATGCTGGCGATGCAGATTTCGGTCTACAACGGCACCAAAAACGTGTTCGCCGCGGTCGAGAAGAACGCCGACAAGCAGCCGGGCCGCGAGAACAAGCAGGATTCGCTAAAACTCTCCGATCAGGAAGGAGAGATCGTCGTCGAGGCGAGGAAGGCGATCGAAGTCTTGGAAGCGGAGGGTTCCGCGGTGGCATTTCCCGAGGTTTTCCAGCAGGTGCGCGACGACATGACGCACGTGCAGCGCCGGCTCGGCGTCAGCGACGTGGGGACCGTGACGCAGACGATCGAGCAAGACATCATCGACTCGCTCAAGGAAATGATCGAGGCGTTGAAGAAGGCCAAGGCGGACCTTCAGAAGAGTAAGGACAGCCCGCCATCGAATGGCGGACCGCCGCCGGACCAAAAGCTGCTGGAGTTGATCCAGGAGCTGAAATTGATTAAATCGTTGCAAATTAGGGTTAACACGCGTACAACCACTTATGGTAGGATGTATCAGGCGAAAGAAGGGGAACAGACTTCGGACCCCAACATCCGCCGTGAACTGATAAATCTCTCCGAGCGGCAGGAACGAATTTTCGAAGTCACCAATCGTTTAGCGAAAGGGGACAATAAGTGAAGCGCTACTTCTTCTCGTCCCTGGCTTTGGCCGTGCTCGTCGCGGCCCCGGCGCTGGGCGCAGACCGCAAGCCGGGGGCCGCCTTTGGGGCTCTCGAACCTGCCAGTGTGGAGGCTGCACGAACTGAAGCTGCCGCCTGGCTGAAGGCGGCCGGCAAAACCGACGCCGCCACCCTCGAGCGCTTCGGCGCCATCTGGAAAAATGAAGGCTCGACGGTGCTCGACCGCGTCGTCGCCACGTTCGAACTGGGCGACCCCGCCGTCGCCAAGTTGCTGGCCGACGCCCGTGATATCGGCTGCCCGGCCCCAACCAAAACGCCGGACCTGATTCGCGACGCCAAGGCATCCGCTTTCTTCCGCGCCAACCTCGCGCTGGCCTTTGCCCGCAACCTGTCGAACCGGCGCGTTCACGAAGAAGCCCTGGAAACGCTGAAACTGTTCCAACCCGAGCAAGTCGTCGATCCGGCCGCGTACTTGTTCCACCGGGCCGTCAGCGAGCACGCGATGCTCATGAAGCCCGAAGCGACCAAGACGATCGAGCGGATCATCGACGACGCGCCGTTCTCGCCGGAACGCTACAAGACCGTGTCGATGCTCATGCTGCTCGACATGCACGCGTGGAAGGACAAAGACCTGACCTCCATCGCCCGCCGCATGGAAAACGTCGAGCGCCGGCTGGAACTGGCCCGCGGCGGCCCGCAGACCCAGAAGCTCCAAAAAGAAATCGTCGCTCGCCTGGACGAACTCATTAAGGAGCTGGAGAACAAAAACAAAGGCGGGTCCTGACCCAACGGCGGCAATTGTCCCGGCGGTCAGCCGGGCGACGGTCCCCCGAAAGGCAACGGCGGCAAGAACCCCGCCACGCAATCCGGCATCGTCCTGACGGGCGGTCCAGGCTACGTTGACATCGCTAAGGTGAAGAAGCTGATGGAAAACTGGGGCACCCTGCCCCCGCGCGAGCAAGCCCGGGCCCTCCAGGAACTCACCCAGGGCATGTCGCAGCGCCATCGCGAAGCCATCGAGAACTACTTCCGCAACCTGGCCACCAACCAGACGCGGCGTTAAGTTCGACATGTGGGGCAGGCTTTCTAGCCTGCCTTTGTATCGGCAGGCTGGAAAGCCTGCCCCACGTGAACCCAAACCCGGGCTGTGGCCGCGAACCTCGTGGTCGCAGCCCGTTTTGCTAGGAAAACGATCTAGCCACAGATCGAACACAGATGAAACACAGATAAATGCAGAAAGGGAACAACCTGCCTGCCGTTTAGCGTCCGCTCCGCACTCGCGTAGAACCGAATTCATCCGCCCCCATTAGCAATCCGCCCAGGTCTTCCATCTGTGTTTCATCTGTGTTCGATCTGTGGCTAATACAACTTTGATTTCCGCACCATGCTGAAACTCGCTTTAGCTTCGTTGTTTTTTCTCCTTGCCTCCGCGGCCCGCGCCGATGAGTTGCGCACGATCAGCGGCAAGACGGTGGCCGGCACGGTGACGCGCATTACCGACACCGAGATCGTCCTCAAGACCGACGCGGGCGACGTGGCCACGCCGCTCAGCCAGGTGCTGGTCGTCGACCTAAAGCCCGTCAAGGGCATCGACCTCGTCAAGTACACCGACCTGCGCCTCATCGACGATACGCTGCTACACTGCCGGTCGGTGGCGATCAAGGGCAAAGACGTCGAAGCGACGTTGCCGTCGGGCCTCGTGCTGAAGTTGCCGACGGCGAGCGTGGCGACTTTGCAAAACGACGCGGGCAACAAGGAGCTGAAAAAGAAGTGGGACGAATTGTCGGCCCCACGCCTCAAGCGCGACCGCATTTTCATCTTGAGCGAAGGCCAGCTAAACGCTCTGGAGGGGCTTCTGGGCGAGGCCGACGCCGACGGTAAAACGATCGCCTTCAAGCGTGAGGGCGCCGACGCCGCCGTGCCGGTGCTATTGGACAAGGTCCACGGCCTGTCGTACTGGCGGCCCGATCCGCCGGCCGAGACGCCGATCTGCAAAGTGATCGACCTCGACGGCAACGCCTTGCACGCCGTCAAGCTGGCGTACGCCGGCGACACGCTGACGATTCAAACGCCCTTCGGCGCCAAGGTGCCGCTCAAGAGCGCCTTGGTGTCCCGGCTCGATTTCAACTTCGGCCGGCTGACGTATCTGTCCGACCTGGACCCGGCCAAGGTCGTGGAGAAATCGGGCATCGGCCTGGTGGTCCGCTACAAAAAGGACCAGAACCTCGACGGCGAATCGATCCTGCTCGACGGCAAGCAATACGGCAAAGGCCTGTCGATGCACGCGCACACGGAGCTGGAATACAATCTGGGCGGCAAATACAAGGACTTGAAGGGCATCCTGGGCATCGACCCGCGCATCGCCGCGGACAGCCAGGCCCTGGTGACGGTCTGGTGCGACGGCGAGAAGCGCTTTTCCGAAGTGATCACGGGCAAGGAACAGAAGCAGTTGGCGGTGAATATCAAGGACGTGCAGACGCTGAAGATCGTTGTCGCCGCCCGGAATTTTCTGGACCTGCACGACCACGTGACAATCGCGGAGGCGCGGGTGAGTCAGTGAACATTGCTTGCCGTTTAGCGCAACCGATGAAGCGCCGCGTGAAACTGGCGCTTCATCGGTTGCGCTAAACGGCAAGCCTCGTTCTATTCATTGGGGAAATAGAGCCATGAAACTCCTTATCGCAGTCGCGCTGATGTCGCTCACGGCGCTTCACGCCGGCGCTCAAAATCCCGCCGGCGTCCTCAAATCGGAAGCCGACCGCGTCGGCGTCGTCGAGCGCGTAAGGCCGGCGACGGTCGCGGTCTTCGCGCGCGGCGGCCAGGGCGGCGGCACCGGCGTCGTCATCTCCGACGACGGCTACGCCCTCACCAACTTCCACGTCGTCCAGCCCACCGGCCCCACCCCGCAGTGCGGCCTGCCCGACGGCGTGCTCTATGACGCCGTCGTCGTCGGCATCGACAAGGTCGGCGACGTGGCCCTCATCAAGCTCATTGGCAAAAAAGACGGCCAGAAGTTCCCGTACGTGGCCCTGGGCGACAGCGACCTGGTGCGCGAAGGCGATTGGTCGATCGCCATGGGCAACCCGTTCCTGCTGGCCACCGACTTCACGCCGACCGTCACCTTCGGCCTGGTCTCCGGCGTGCACCGCTACCAGTATCCGGCCGGCCTGTTCCTGGAGTATACCGACTGCATCCAGGTGGACACGTCGATCAACCCCGGCAACTCCGGTGGACCGCTCTTCAACATAAAGGGCGAATTGATCGGCATCAATGGCCGCGGCTCGTTCGACAAACGCGGCCGTGTGAACTCCGGCGTCGGCTATGCGATCTCGATCAATCAGATCAAGAATTTCCTCGGCCACCTGCGCGCGGGCCTCGCCGCCGACCATGCCAGCCTTGGCGCCCTGGTGACCACGCAGACCGACAGGAACGGCCTGGGACGCATGAGCATCTCGCAGATTCTGGAGGAATCGGATGTGGCCCGCCGCGGCGTCGATTACGAGGATGAGCTGATCTCGTTCGCGGGCCGGCATATCACCAGCGTCAACCATTACCGCAACGTCTTGGGAATTTTCCCGCGCGGCTGGCGCGTGCCGTTGGAATACAAACACGACAAGACCAAGAAGGAAGTGCTCGTGCGGCTCATGGGCATGCAGAAAAAGGAAATGCCGATCGACGACGGCCTGCCCAAGCCGGAGCCGCAGCCCAAGCCGGCGCCCGGCAAGGAAAGGCCGATCCCGATCCCCGGCAAAGGTCCCAAAGCCCCCGGCCCCAGCGGCGCCGGCGCCAAGTTTTACGAGGCGAAGGAAGGATTCGCCAACTACTACTTCAACCGCCTGGAGCGCGACCGCCTGCTGACCGCTTTCAAAGTCCACGGTGATTTTTCGGACATCGCCGGCGATTGGATCATCGAAGGCGCCGTTCGCCTCAAGAAGCTGCGCACCGAGAGCAAGACGAAAATCGAAATCCTGGAGTTGAAAGAAGGCAAGAGCAGCAAAGCGCTCGTGAAGCTGAGCATCGACCAGTTCCCCTACGAGCTGGAGCCGCTCAAGACATCGCAGGACCCGGTCGCCCTGAAAATGCCGGAAACCAGCGGCGGCCTGCTGTCGGCGCTCTACCTGTATCACACGCTGCTCACGCAGGGCGTCAAGGGCTTCACCGAAATCAATCACGGCGGCAACGAGCCGTTCTATCCGCCGCCGATCGAGGGTAAAACGACGAGCCTGGGAGCGCTGCGGGTCGATTGCGAAGTGCTCAACACTCGCCACGGCCCGCTGCTGGCGAAGTGGTATTTCAGCCTCGCCGACACGAAGCTGGTTGGCTTCGAGGTCCGCACGCAGGACAACGAAGACCCGTGCGAAGTCTATTTCGCCGACTACCGCCCGATCGCCGGCCGCCAGTTGCCCCACCGCATGCAGGTGCTGTACGGCGACGGGCATTACGGGACGTTTACGCTGGAAAACTTCAAGCTCAAATAACAACGCATTGAAAATTGAGAATTGGCCATTGCAAATTGAAAATTGGCGTCGGAATTTCGCCATCTTTTGGCAATTTGCAATTTTCAATGGCCAATTTTCAATTCGCAATGGTTTGAGAGACGACTATGAAGCGCGTAGTTGTTCGAATGTTTGGCGTCGGTGTTCTGGTCGCCGCGACGACGAGTGTCGTGATAGCACAGCAGCCCTTCACGACCATCGCGGCCGATGTCAACAAGCGGCTCGTCAAGCTGTTCGGGGCCGGCGGGTTCAAGGGGCTGCCGCACTACGGCACCGGCATTCTCGTGTCGGATAAGGGCTTCATCCTCACCTGCAACAACCACATCCTGTCGACGACCGACCTGCGCGTCCACCTGTACGATGGCCGCTTCTACCAAGCCCGCGTGATCGCCCGTGAGCCGGAGCTGGATTTGGCCCTGGTGCGGATCGAAAGCGACGTCGATTTCCTGCCGCACTACGACATCGCGAAGGCCGCTGCCCAACCGCTCGCCGGGCCGGGCGACTGGATCCTGGCGCTGAGCAACCAGTTCAACATCGCCGTGCGCGACGAGCCGATGACCGTGCAGCGCGGCGTCATCGCGGCCTACGCCGAATTGCGCGGCCGCCGCGGCATCTTCGAGGCCCCGTACACTGGCGAAGCGTATTTCATCGACGTGATCGCCAACAATCCCGGCGCGGCCGGCGGCGCTCTCGTCAATCGCAAAGGCGAGCTTTTGGGCATCATCGGCCGCGAGCTGAAGAACACGCTCAGCGACACCTGGATCAATTACGCCGTCCCGGTACAGGCCAAAGTCGAGATTCTGCGCGACGACAAGCTGACGAAAATGGACGTGGCCACCTTCGTCAAAGAGGCGATGGCCGGCACCTACAAGCAAAGCGAGAAACGCGCCAAGGTCGATCGCGGCGGCTATCACGGCATTCTTCTCGTGCCCAATGCGGTCGGCGTCACTCCGCCCTACGTCGAGGAAGTGCTGATCGATTCACCGGCCGCCAAGTCAGGCTTGCGGCCCGACGACCTCATCGTCTACATCGACGGCGAATTGGTGACGAGCATCAAGAACTTCCGCGAGATCATGAAGCAATCCGGCCCCGGCATGGAAGTGAAGCTCGACGTGCAACGCGCCAACCGCTTGATCAGTGTGAAGATGAAGCTCGCGGAACAGCCGAAGCTGAAAGCGGCAAAGTGATCCTCGCTTGCGGCTTAGCGAATCGGGCGGATCCCTGTTTCGCTAAGCCGCAAGCGAATCGATGAGATTCAAAATGAGATATTCCCACGCAATAATCAGTTGGTTGATTGCCGTCTCGACGGCCGGCGCGCAGGAAATCAACGCCGACCTGGAGAAGGCGACCAAGGATGCCGTGCAGAAGGTCGCGCCCAGCGTGGTGCAGATCGTCACGCAGGGCGGCATCGACATGGTCGTCACCACGCCCAAGGGGCCGGTCTTTCGCAAGTCACTCGGGCCGACGACCGGGCTCATCGTCGGCGACGACGGCTACATCATTTCCAGCGCGTTCAACTTCGTCAATCAGCCGACGACGATCCTGGTGCAGATCCAGGGCCACAAAGAGCCGTACCTCGCCAAGCGCGTCGCCACCGATAAGTCGCGCATGCTGACGCTCCTCAAGATCGACGCCACCGGCCTGCCGATCCAGGCGTTTTCGCCGAAGAAGGGCATCCACGAAGGCCAGTGGGCGATCGCGCTGGGCCGGGCGCTCGACACCAAGCACGTCAGCCCGCCGTCGGTCAGCGTGGGCATCATCAGCGCTACGGGCCGCATCTGGGGCAAGTGCATCCAGACCGACGCCAAAATTTCTCCGCTCAACTATGGCGGCCCGCTGGTCGATATCGCCGGCCGAATTCAGGGCATCCTCATCCCCGCCTCGCCGCGCGGCGACGACGAAACCGCCGGCTTCGAATGGTACGATTCGGGCATCGGCTTCGCGATTCCGATGGAAGACGTGCTCGCCGTGTTGCCGCGCTTGAAGCAGGGCAAGGACCTGCAGCGCGGCCTGTTGGGCGTGCGCATGAAATCGCAGGACATTTACAGCGTGACGCCGCAGATCGGCGAAGTGCTCAAGGACAGCGCCGCCGCCAAGGCCGGGCTGCTAAAGGGCGACGTCATCACCGAAGTGGACGGCAAACCGGTCGTGCGCATGGCCCAGATTCAGCACATCCTCGGCCCCAAGTACGACGGCGACAAGGTCTCGCTCAAGTTCAAGCGCGGCGACAAGGAAAACACCGTCAACGATCTGACGCTGGTGGCAGCCCTGCAGTCGCCGGCCCATCCGTTCCTGGGCATCTTGCCGATGCGCGACGATCCCAAGCTCGGCGTCGAAGTGCGCTACGTCTTCCCGAAATCGCCCGCGGAAAAGGCGAAACTGCAAGCCGGCGACCGTATCGTCAAGTTCGGCCTGGATAAGACATTGATTCCCTTCAGCGGCGCCGAGCGCGGCACCCGCCAATTCACCGATTGGCTCAACACGCTGACGCCCGGCATGGAAATCAAGCTGGAAGTCAAACGCAAGGACGACAAGACCGAGACGTTGACCGCCGCGCTCGACCAGCTCCCCGGCAGCGTCGCCGGCGAAGAATACAAGTTGCCCGAAAAGCTGGCGGAAGCGGCATCCAAGAAAAGGGCGTTAGAACCATTGGAGGTCGCCAACAAGAACATCAAGCCGCCGAAGATTGACGCGCCCGCGGGCAAGCCGGAGACCGGAATCGTCAAGCACGCGACCGCCGATGGCGAACACAAATTCCAGGTCTACGTGCCGGAGGATTACGATCCGAACATCGCGCACGCCCTGGTCGTCTGGCTGCACCCACCAGGCAAGAACAAGGACGACGACCTTGAGGGCTTCGCGGCCCTGTGGGAAGATCACTGCGCCGCCAACAAGATCATTCTGGTGATGCCGATCTCGGAGAACGAGACCGGTTGGTTGCCGGGCGAGTCGGACGTGGTCGTCGAATCGATCCGGGACACGATGAAGCGTTACACGATCGACCCGCGCCGCGTGGTGACCCACGGCCTGGGCATCGGCGGGCAGATGGCGCTGCACATGGGCTTCAGCCAGCGCGACCTGATCCGCGGCGTCGCCGCCGTCGGCGCCGTCACCACCAACATCAAAGACAACCAACCCGCCCAACGCCTGGCCTTCTTCCTCGCGACCGGTGAATTGGATCCGCTCGCCAAGAGCATCATCGAAAGCCGCGCGAAATTGACGGAGAAGAAATACTCGGCGTTCTACCTGGAAATGGCGAACCGCGGCCGCGAGTATTTGGAGGCGGCGCAGTTGCGACAGTTGGTGACGTGGATTGAGATGCTGGATAAGCAATAGCGGAAATTGCAAATCGCTATGTTGTCGAACGGAGATTTGCGATAAGATTCAATGACGCAGTTGCCGCAAACCGGGCCAGAACGGTATCGGACGATGGCATGTCGCAGTTCCTCGATGTGGACCCCGCCGAATTGTATCTGCCGCCAAGTCGTGCGCAAGGCGCAGACCGAGGCAAACTTGCCCGGCAAATCGCCAAGCATGGCCGCTCGCTTGACGGCATGCCGCCGTTGCAACTTATCCGAGGCAAAGACGGGAATCTGCGAATCAACGACGGAGTTACGCGCGCAAGTCGGGCAGCAAAACTGCGGCCAGGTGAATTGGTGCCCGCAGAGATCATTCAAGATTTGCCGCGACTCGATGTCACCCGAATGCCGAAAGTTGAGGACACCCTGACATGAACAATCACAATCGTGCCGATTTGCTGGTGACCTTCACGGAATTGTGCCAGCGCTATCCAAATTGGCGATTCGGCCAGCTCGTTGCAAATGTTGCCGGATGGGCGGATGCCGACGTCTGGGATGTCGAAGATGAGCAATTGCTCCAAGCTGCGCGAATGCACATGCAGCAACTTGCGCCACCAGATGCAACGTCGTCCTGTAACGCGAAGGTTTGCGCTGAAGAATAGCCGCGGCCGCGAGTATCTGGAGGCGGCGCAGTTGCGACAATTGGTGACGTGGATTGAGATGTTGGATAAGCAGTAGGGAGAGTGATTCGGCATGAGCAAAGTCGCGAAATCGTTGAAACAGTTCAAGTACGAAGTCATCCTCTATTGGAGCGATGAAGATCAAGCATTCATCGCAAAAGTCCCAGAATTACCAGGTTGCGCAGCGGACGGCGCGACCTACCAGGAAGCGTTATCCAATGCCGAGGTGGTGATCCGTGAATGGATCGACACGGCCAAGGAACTGGGACGGCCGGTTCCCAGGCCCCGAGGGCGACTGCTGCCTGCTTAACATGGCCGAACTTCACGACGACATCGAGCAGCGCTACGGCCTTGTGCGCATCGGCGGCGATTTACAGCCGGCGACGCTGCTGGAGGCGTATTGCACCGGCGTCTTTCCGTGGTTCGACGACGATTGGCCCATCTGCTGGTGGTCGCCCGATCCGCGGGCCATCTTCGAATTGAATGACTTCCACGTCTCGCGTCGGCTGACCCGCACCATCCGCTCTGGCAATTTCAAAGTCACCATCAATCAGGCGTTCGGCGAGGTCATCCGCGGTTGCGCCGACCGGGCCGAGGGCTCGTGGATCACGGCATCGATGATTGACGCCTACGAGCGCCTGCACCGGCTCGGCATCGCCCATAGCGTCGAGGCGTGGCATGGCGACCAGCTTGGCGGCGGGCTTTACGGCGTCGCCCTGGCCGGGTTCTTCGCCGGCGAATCGATGTTCACGCGCATCACCGACGGTTCCAAAGTCGCGCTGGCATTCACAGTCGAGCATCTCAAGAAGCGTGGCTTCCAGCTCTTCGACACGCAATTTCTCACGGAGCACACCGCCCGCCTGGGCGCCGTCGAGATTCCGCGCCAGAACTACCTCGAGCGGCTACAACAAGCGTTGCAAGTCAAAACGTCGTTCGTGGAGGAATAGAACGTGGCACGCTTCGCATCAATGACGATTCTCCTGATCGTTGGCACCGCGCTGGTCTTTGCTCAAGACGACGCCGCCAAGAAAGACCTGAAGCTGCTGCAAGGCACGTGGGTGATGGCCGCCCTGGAGGTCAACGGCACGGATGTGCCCGCAAACAAGCTCGAAGGCACGGTGCTGACCATCAAGGACGACCGCTACGTCGTCAAGGTGAAGGACAAGCTCGTCACGACGGCAATCATCGTGCTGGATGCGAAGAAGGACCCCAAAGAGCTGAACATGACGCCGCAGGACGGCGACAAGAAAGACAAGCTGCAAAAGGCGATCTACAAAATCGAAGGCGACACGTTCAAGTTGGCGCGCGGGCTGAATCCGGAGCAAGAACGGCCCAGACAATTTGCGACCTGGCCCGACACGAATTATTTTGTGGTGACGTGGAAGAAGAAGTAGGCAGTCGGCAGTGGCAGTCGGCAGTGGCAGTCGGCAGGAAGCAGAATGCCGCCCACTGCCCACTGCCCACTGCCCACTGCCCACTGCCCACTGCCCACTGCCCACTGCCCACTGCCCACTGCCCACTGCCCACTGCCCACTGCCCACTGCCCACTGCCCACTGCCCAC
>Ga0209726_10001530_pt1 | contig 37095 bp, 31 predicted proteins | sample Subgrocontami54m_FD_187453 | JGI IMG/M metagenome (GOLD analysis project Ga0209726, IMG submission 187453) | Subsurface groundwater microbial communities from S. Glens Falls, New York, USA - GMW46 contaminated, 5.4 m (SPAdes) (version 3) | ecosystem: Environmental > Aquatic > Deep subsurface >...
GGGCGGGAACTCCGACTCCGGTGCGTCGTGCAGCCGGACCCGGCGCAGTCCATCCTCTTGGATCGGCTGGGGCTGACGCTGCCGAAGCGCCTCCGCCCTGCGCCGACCCCGGACAAAATGTAGTGCCAACTTCGCGACGTAAGTCGTTGAGAATCAACGAATCGACTGGCCCAACTGCGGAAGTTGGGTTAGCGCATGATTCCTGCAGACGGGGGTCCAAGCGCGGGTGATGCACTGCCGCCATCTCCGAGAAGGATTCTGATCCTCTTCGGTGAGGGAGAGGAGCGAGAGAACCTCGTCGGCCGCCGGCGACAGGGCCGCGGTGGGCTTGGGTCTCAGGAGGATTTGTCCCGCCATGCGAGCGCCCTCCAAGTGGACGAACCGACGGTACTCCCGTCCCGGCCGGGTGTCAACGGACTCAGAGATTGCTCCTCTTGAAGTGCAGAGGACGGCCCGGGGGAGCCCCTGGCATCCTCTACAGGCTTGACACGCACCCCGCGGATCTCCGATCCTAGGGCTCCTTCGGGAAGGCACCAGGCTCGATTGCACCCCCATTCTGGGCGAATCGTCGTGGATGGTCACGCAGGCACGGCAGGGACGGGCCGAGTATTCTGGATCACCGGGTTGCCGGGCAGCGGCAAGAGCACCCTGGCCGCGGAACTGTACCGATGCATGCGCGAGCAGACGGCCGCAGTGATTCGGATCGACGGCGACGAGTTCCGCGTCCTGATGGGGAACGACCTGGGCAAGGACCTGGACGGGCGGGTCAAGAATGCGTTCCGCATCGCCCGCACGTGCCAGTGGCTCTCCTTACAGGGCATTCACGTGGTGTGCGCCACGGTCTCCCTTTACCGCGACATCCACACCTGGAATCGCGAGAACATCCCAGACTACTTCGAGATCCTGGTGGAGGCCTCCGTCGAGGCGAGACGCCTCCGAGACACCAAGGGGCTCTTCACTCGTCCGGGCAAGGCCGGCGAGCTTGGGGTCGACCAGCCGTTCGATCTACCCTCGCAGCCGGATCGCGTCGTGAGGAACGACCTTGGGATGGAGACGCTCCACGCCGAGGCCGCTGCCATTGCCCTGGCCTCCCTGGGAGCACGCCGTTGAAGCAGGGCGACTACTCCACGCTGGCACGACACTACAGGCATCGCGCCGGATACTCTCACCGGGTCCTCGGCCTGATCCTCCAGTACATCGGGGCGCGCCCCGGCGTGCAGGACTTCCGCATCGTCGACGTCGGCGCCGGCACGGGGAAGCTGACCGAGGACCTTCTCGCATGTGGATTCTCCGTCATCTGCGTCGAGCCGAACTCGGAGATGAGGGGGGAAGGGAGCCGCCTAACGGCGGGACGGCCCGCCCGCTGGGCCGGGGCCCCGGCCGAGCAGCTCCCCCTGCGCACGGGGTCCTTCGACTGGGTCCTCATGGGGTCCTCCTTCCACTGGACGAGCGCCCATCGCGCCCTCGCCGAGTTCCATCGGGTCCTCAGGCCAGGCGGCCACTTTACGGCGCTCTGGAACCCTCGGCGCATCGAGGGATTGGAATTCCACGAGCGCATCGAGAGGGAGATTAAGTCCATCGTCCCCGAACTCAAACGGGTATCTTCAGGCGCTCCCAAGTACACCGAGGCGATGCACGAGGTCCTCGTATCCACCGGGCACTTTGCTGACGTCATCCTCGTGGAGGCGATCGAGACGGTGCGGATGTCCCCCGATCGTTACCTGGGCGCATGGGAGTCGGTCAACGACGTCCAGGCCCAGGCGGGCCCGGCGCGTTGGGCGCGAATCCTGGAGATGATCCGGGCCCAAGTCTCGGGGCGGACGGAGATCGACGTCCCCTACCGGACTCGGGCCTTTACGGCGACACGCGTGGGCAACTAGGGATGAGCGGTGGCATCGTGTTCGGGACCAAGGCGGAAACGCTCGAGCGCCTCGCTCCGCTCGTGCAGAAGTCACGCGTCCTGCCCCTCGCGTGGTTCCAAGCGAGCGAGTGGCGGCGGGACAGAAAATCCGTGCTTCAGCGCCTCCGCTCGTCGCTTCCGTCCACGCCCTGGATCGTCCGTAGCTCCGCCCTGGGCGAGGACGGCGCGGGAGCCTCCATGGCGGGGGCGTACCTGTCGGTGCCGAACGTCGACTCGCGCGACGACGCCGCCGTCCGGCGCTCCGTCGACAGCGTACTGGCCTCCTACCGTCGAGAGGCGGACGACGACCAGGTCCTGGTGCAGGAGCAGCTCGGCGCCGTCCGGCTGGCGGGAGTCCTGGCGTGCAGGGACACGGCGACGCTCTCGCCGTACCGGGTCTTCAACTACGACGATCGGACGGCCTCGACGCGATCCGTGACCGGGGGGACGGGCGACCACCTCCGCACCTACGTGCGGTTCCGTGGCGCCCGGCAGCCGTACCCCTGCCCCGATCTGGAAGCTGTGTACCGTGCGGCCGAGGAGGTCGAGCAGCTTGTCGGGACGGATCGCATCGAGATGGAGCTCGCCGTTGACGGGACCGGGCGAGTCTGCCTGTTCCAGGTGCGGCCCATCACCACTGCGGGGTCCCCTCCCCCGGACGCGACGGTCGAGGACTTCCTGGTCAAGGTGTGCAAGAAGGTGGAGAAGCTCTCCGCCCCACATCCGTACCTGTACGGTCGCCGCAGCGTCTTCGGCGTGATGCCGGACTGGAACCCGGCCGAGATCGTCGGCCTGAGGCCCCGGGCGCTCGCGCTCTCCCTCTACAAGGAGCTGATCACCGACTCCATCTGGGCCTATCAGCGGGACAACTACGGATACAAGAACCTGCGGTCGTTCCCGCTGCTGGTGTCCTTTCTCGGAGTCCCGTTCATCGACGTGCGTGTCTGCTTCAATTCGTTCGTGCCGAAAGGGCTCCGTGAGCCGCTCTCGGAGAAACTTGTCGACTACTACGTCGGCGAGCTCGTCCGCCGCCCGTCGCTCCACGACAAGGTCGAGTTCGAGATCGTGTTCTCCTGCTACACGCCGACGATCCGTGAGGACATCCGGCGGCTCGAGACGGCCGGGTTCGAGGGAGCGGAGATCGGGGAGATTCTCGCCGAGCTTCGCGCGCTGACGAACCGCATTCTCCACCCCTCCACGGGCCTGTACATCGGGGACCTGGAGAAGGTCGAGGCCCTCCGTCCGAGGCGGGAGCGGATCCTCGCGAGCGACCTCTCGACGGTCTCCAAGATCTACTGGCTCGTCGAGGACTGCAAGCGTTACGGGACGCTGCCGTTCAGCGGACTGGCGCGAGCGGGGTTCATCGCGATGCAGATGCTCTCGTCGCTCGTCGAGCTTGACGTCCTGTCCGGGGCGGAGAGGGACGCCTTCCTGCAGTCGCTCGACACCGTGACGCACCGTCTCGTGCGCGACTTCGATCGCCTGCGCAAGGGTGAGATGGGCATGCCGGCGTTTCTGTCCGAGTACGGTCACCTGCGGCCCGGCACCTACGACATCCTGTCGCCGCGGTACGACGAGGCCGTCGATCGCTACTTCCGTTCGCTTGGACCGGCAGGAACGAGCCCTGGACGGGCGACCTTCACCCTCACGGGGGGACAGCGGAAGCGGCTCACCGACGTCCTCAACGCCGAGGGGATCGAGACGACGCCGGACGGGTTCTTCTCGTTCCTCCGGTCGGCCATCGAGGGTCGGGAGTACGCGAAGCTCGTCTTCACGCGCAGCCTAAGCGACGCGCTGAGGTTGATCCGCGAGCTCGGCGAGCGGGTCGGCCTCGACGTTGAGACGATGTCCCACGTGAACTTCAGGACAATTCTCAACCTGTACGCGACGCTCGATGGGTTGGACCTGCGGGAGGTACTTCGGCGGGACGCGGAGTCCAATCGGGAGTCGTTCGAGGTGACACGGGCGGTCCGGTTGCCCTCCCTCGTCCTGCAGCCGGACGACGTGTTCCACTTCCACCTCCTGGTCTGCGAGCCGAATTTCATCGGGTCAGGCCGCGCTGTCGGCGAGGTGGTGCGCGAGGAGGAGTTCGGTGCGGTGCCGCTCGACGGCCGCGTCGTTTTCATTCCGTCGGCCGACCCGGGGTACGACTGGATCTTCCTGAAGCGCATCGCGGGCCTGGTGACCATGTTCGGGGGCGCCAACTCCCATATGGCGATCCGCGCCGCGGAACAGGGGGTGCCGGCCATTATCGGGTGCGGTGAGGTGAATTACCGGGAGTGGTCGCAGGCGCAATGCCTCGAAGTCGATTGCGCCGGACGGCGGGTGGTGGTCCTGCGATGAAACGCATCCTCGTCACGCAGCGGATCATTCGCAATGAGACCTACCCCGAGGAACGAGACGCGCTCGACGTGCGCTGGGGCGGGTTCCTGCGCAGCGCGGGTCTGCTTCCGCTGCTGGTCCCCAGCGGAATCCCAGTGGGCGAGTTTCTCGAGGGGCTGTCGTTTGACGGCCTGCTGCTGACCGGGGGGAACGACCTGGGCCACCTGGGCGGTGACGAACTGTCGTGTCGGCGGGACGAGCTCGAGTTCGAGCTGCTGCGGCGCGTGTCGGGGATGGGCCTCCCGATCCTGGGAGTCTGCCGCGGCCAGCAGGTCATCGCCCACGCGCACGGGCTGCCCGTGGCGCCCCTCGCGGGCCACGTCGGGGTGCGTCATCGCATCGAGGTCGATCGCCGCTCGCGCTGGCTGGGGCATCTCGCGGGCGTGGAGGTAAATTCGTATCATTCTGCGGGGGTTGGAGGAGCCATCGCAGGCTTCCTCCCCGGCGCGAGGGCGTCGGACGGCTCGATCGAATCCATTGAGCACGAAACCGCTTCACTCCTCGGGATCATGTGGCATCCTGAGCGGGAGGTCTACGCCCGTCCGCAGGAGTTGGGGCTCTTCCGGCGGTTTTTCGGCACGGAGGCGCAGCCATGAAAGCGATTCTCCTCGTCGCAGGCAGGGGGACCCGTCTCGCGCCCCTGACCGATGATCGACCGAAGTGCATGGTTCCCTGGCGAGGCCGCCCAATCATGGCGCACGCGATCGATGCCCTGGCGCAATGCGGCATCCAGGACGTCACACTGGTCTGCGGGTACAAGCCGGACCAGCTCGCCGCGTTCGGCTTGCGCATGCGACACAACCCCGACTACGCCACGACGAACATGGTTCACTCCCTGTTCTGCGCCGAGGATCTCCTCGAGGGCGACGATGTCCTGGTTGTGTACGGCGACATCGTCTTCCGTCCACGGCTCGTCTCCAGCCTTGTCGACGAGGATGCGTTCATCAGCGTTGTCGTGGATCGCTCATGGAAGCGCCTCTGGGAAATGAGGATGGGCGACCCGCTGGCGGACGCCGAGACCCTGCGCCTCGATCCACGCGGGTTCATCCGGGAGATCGGGAAGCGTCCCCGGTCGTACGAGGAGATTGAAGGGCAGTACGTGGGGCTCATCCGGTTCTCACGCGATGCGTTGCCGTTGATCCGTGGCTTCTGGCACAATCTGGATCCGGATGGCGCCCATGACGGCCGACGGCCCGCGCAGATGTACATGACCTCGTTCCTTCAGGCCCTCGTCGACGCCGGACACCCGGCGAAGGCGGCTTGCGTGGACGGCGGCTGGATCGAGTTCGACACGTTGGAGGATGTGGACGCCTACCAGGCGAATCCAGGATTGGTCGATTCAATACTGGGCACCGATTGACCGCTCGGCCAGGGACGCCTACGATTCAGGATAGCGTGCACCGGGCCTGGGCCAGTGCTCCCTAATTCCGAGGAGTCTCGTCTTGGACTTTGGTGACCTACTTTGAGAGTCCTGCAGTTGGTTGACCACATGGGCAGAGGCGGCGCACAGGACATGATCCGGACCCTTGTGGACGGGCTTCGCGAGGTCGATCAGGCAAGAGGCCGCGTCGAATCCACAGTCGCTTCGATTTTCACGGCTGACACGCACGTTCGGATGCCGGAGGGGGTGGCGACCGTCATCCTGACCGACCTGCCGTACCGAGCCTCGAGCGCCCTCAGCCTGCGGGCCGTCAGGGCTACACAGGTGCTTCTTGCAGAGCAGACCTACGACATTGTCCACGCCCACCTCTACGTGTCGGCGGTGTATCTCGGTCTGCTCCATTGCTGGCGGCCGAGCCTGTTTCGTCACTCGTCCCTCGTCTACACCATGCATGCAAATCGCCGGCACCTTTCGTCGCCGTTCTTCTACCTGACGATGGGATCTCTCACTCCGTTCCGCGTCATCGTCACGGAGTTCGAAGAGTCTAGGGACGAGGTGCGGGGCCTCCGGGCCGCACAACGGGCCAAGCATGAGTACATCCCCCTGGGAGTCGACTCGGGGAGGTTTCATGCCAGGGGCCGCCCCGAGAACCGGCACTACTGGCGCAGACGACTCCGACTCGCCGACGGGGATCTCGTCCTGCTCTCGGTCGCAAGGCTGCATCCCCAACGTCGCATCGAGACGTTTCTCCGTGCGCTGCCGGCTGTGCGGAGGGAGGTCCTCAACGCAACGGGCCGTCGCCCTGTTCTGGTGCTCGTCGGAGACGGAGAGCAACGGCAGGACTACGAGCGGTTGACGGAGATTCTGGGGATCCGGGAACAGGTCGTCTTCCTGGGCAGCGAGGAAGACTCGCCAGAGATGTACTGGGGGGCCGACGCCTACTTTACCATCGCGGTTCGTCGCGACCTCGGACTCGCCGCGTGGAAGGCCGGACTCTGCGGCTGCCCGATCGTTGCCACCAACGTTGGGAGCCCGGTCGCGCCCGGAGTGCACGACGAAGGGCACTTCCTGCTCGTCGAAGACGCTGCGGCGTTCGCGTCTGCGGCCGTCAACGTCCTCTCGAACCCAGACCTAGGGGAGCGCCTGGCCCGTCGGGCCGCACAGACCGCCCAGGTTCGACACACGTCCTCGGCCATGGTGCGAGAATACGCGCGCATCTATCATTCGTTCGCGGAGCCACGCGCTCGTTCCGCGCTTGCGGGAGCATAGGCTCACCGGCCGCGACCGGTCCCGGCGGGAGACCACCGCACTATCGAAGGAGGCTGAGATCCTGAAACTGCTCCTTTGCGGCAAGGGTCTGGCGATCGTCCGGGCGGCGGAGTACGTCTTGGACCTCGCCGCGGCACTCGACCGTGGTCTCCATCTGTCAATCTGCCCCGTCCGGTCCGACACTGGCGCGAACCCCGGGACGCCTTCCCTCCTCGCCTACGCAAGGAAGGAGGCAGTGGAAGTTGTCGAAGACCTTTTTGCCGCTTCGCTCGGCCCCTCGGATGTCCTCTACTCGATCCAGTTCGACAAACGAATTCGTCGCGCGGCGCTGCGCGGCGCCCGCGGGTACAACCTCCACTTCTCCCTCCTACCGAAGTACCGGGGATGCCATGCGAGCGTCCTGCCGATACGGGAAGGGGCGTCCGAGACCGGGGTTACGCTGCATGTGCTTGGAGAGGAGTTCGACTGCGGACCGGTCATCGCCCAGCGCCGATTCACAGTACCGCGATTCTACACCGCGGCCGACCTCTACGAGCGATGCCACCTGGAGGCGTACGAGCTCTTCAAGGAAACGCTCCCGGCCGTACTTGCGGGGACCACCAACGCCGTCGAACAGGATGAATCGCAGGCGACGTATCACCGAAGGGCGGATGTGGACTACCAGGACGTGGAGATTCGCGACTTCTCCCGAACTGCGGAGAGCGTGGTCAATCATGTACGCTCGCTCATCTCTCCTGCGTATCAGCTACCGACCTACCGCGGGCGCCCCGTCGGGCGTTGTGAACCGATCTTCTGGAGCGGAACCAACCTGGACGCATACTCGATCGGCCAGGAGATCCTTCATGACGAGGCGCACGCGGTCGTTCGCTGTGTCGATAGCTTGGTCCGGCTCGTCTTCGTCGAGGCGGGGAGGAAGGAGCGAACTGACTGCGCATCCTAGTCCAACCATTCTTGGTGGAGGGCGTGCCCGTGCCTCTCGCTGACGTCAAGCTACTCGAGCTGCCCAAGATTGCTGATCCGAGGGGGAATCTCACGTTCATCGAGGGGATGAAGCACGTCCCGTTCGAGATTAGCCGCGTGTACTACCTGTACGACGTCCCTGGTGGAGAGACCCGCGGCGGCCACGCGCATCGCACTCTGGAACAATTCATCATCGCCGCGATGGGGAGTTTCGACGTGCTCTTGGATGACGGCTTCGATCGGAAACGGGTGTTCCTCAATCGGTCCTACTACGGTCTCTACGTTCCTCGCATGGTCTGGCGTGAACTCGAGAATTTCTCGAGCGGCTCGGTTTGCCTCGTTCTGGCCTCCCACCCGTACGACGAGGCCGACTACTACCGCTCCTACGAGGAGTTCAGGAGCGTGGTCCGCACGTGAGAGTGCCCTTCCTGTCGCTGATTCCAGCCTTCCGCGAGCTGCGTTCTGAGGTCCATGAGGCCGTCGCCAGAGTCATGGAGAGCGGCCTGTATCTGCTCGGACCTGAGCTGGCCGCATTTGAGCGGGAGTTCGCCGAGTTCATCGGGTCACGGCATTGCATCGGCGTCGGCAGTGGCCTGGACGCGATCGGCTTGGCCCTGAGGGCCACGGGAGTAGGGCCAGGGCACGAGGTGATCGTCCCGTCCCACACGTTCATCGCCACATGGCTCGCCGTCTCGCATCTGGGCGCTACCCCGGTGCCTGTGGAACCCGACGACCGCACCTTCAACATCGACCCCACGCGTATCGAGGCGGCCATCGGTCCGAAAACCCGGGCCATAGTCCCGGTGCACTTGTATGGCCAGCCTGCAGACATGGAGTCAATTGGCGACATCGCGCGAAAACACGGCCTGGTGGTGGTGGAGGACGCAGCCCAGGCGCACGGAGCCGCGATCGGCCCGCGTCGGGTGGGCGGCCTCGGACATGTGGCCGCGTGGAGCTTTTACCCTTCGAAAAATCTCGGCGCCCTGGCCGACGGGGGCGCGGTGACGACGGATGACGACACCGTGGCGGAGGCGTGTCGAGTCTTCAGGAACTACGGGTCCGAGACCAAGTACGTGCATCCTGTCCGCGGACTCAACAGCCGACTGGATGAGCTGAACGCAGCCATTCTACGCATCAAGCTCCGACGGTTGGAGCAGTGGAACGCCCGCAGGGCGAGGGTCGCGGCACGGTATGGAGCGGGGCTTGCAGGATGCGGCGATCTTGTTCTCCCCCACGTGCCCGGTTGGGCCAGGCCGGTCTGGCACCTCTACGTTGTCCGGACTCAGCGCCGGGATGCGCTCCGCCGTCACCTGCAGGCCGACGAAATCGAAACGCTGATCCACTACCCAGTGGCCCCTCACGCGCAAGGAGCGTATGCGGACCTGCGATTGCCTGAGGGGGCGTGCAGGATTGCGGAATCCATCCAGGGTCAGGTGCTCAGCCTTCCAATTGGGCCGCATCTCCCCGACGAGGGCGTGGAGGCTTGCATATCGTCGGTACTTGCCTTCCACGCATAGCCGCACAGTCCCCGGAGTGGTCCGCGGTGGACGGAATGACATGCTCGCAAGACTCATTCACGAAGTCAGACGACGACCGCGCCTGCTCTCCCTCCTTCTCCGGATTTACCGATCGGGCTTGCCGGCCCTCGCTCTCTGCCCAGGGACCGCATTCCGAGCCTGGCTCGATTTGGAGCGCGCCCGCAGGTCAGGGCACATGGTGGTCGTCTACTACACATCCGACCCCACGAACTACCAGGCCAACAGGGAGATGCTGCGCGCACTCACGGCGGATGAGGGAGTGCGCCTGTTCGTGTTCCATACGAGAAAGCACTTTTCCCACCGCATCCGACCTGAGTCCCACCGCGTCACCGTCTACGAGGACGCGCACTTCGCCCTGCCGCTCCTACGTGCCGATCTACTTCTCTCTACCCACGGCTCTGAGGAGTGCCTGTTCCCCAGAGGTGCACGGCGCGGATACCTGTTTCACAGCCTGAGCGACCTCGCGGTCTATCGTCCGAATGAATTCGACGAGTACGACTGCTTCTTCTGTCCCGGGCCCCGGCTGGCCTCGTCGCTCGCGATTCGTCTAAAGGAGCGGGGCCGCGAGGCCAGACTCATCGCCTGCGTCGGGTACCCCCGCCTCGACCAGGTGCTGGCCAGGGCCGCGCACACCGAAGTCTCCCCCACTGCGGATGGCAGACACACCATCGTGTTCGCTCCGACCTTCGACCACCCGTCGGCCCGCCCCTTCGCCATCCTCTCCTCCCTCGGCGCGGCGGTGGTCCGCGCCCTGATCGGGCGCTACCGCGTCATCTTCCGCCCTCACCCGCTCAATCGACGGGACGGGTGCGCGGCCGCGGTCAGAGCCATCTTCAACGAGCACCGGGAGAACCCCGACTTCGTCTTTGACGAGAGCTTCGACACTGCCCCGTCGTACGCCCGGGCGTCTGCCATGGTGACCGACATGTCCGGAACGGCAGTCACCTTTGCCCTGGGCCTCCAGCGGCCCGTCGTCTTCGTTCAACCGAGCGGATCCTCCTGCGGGTGGATCCCAGCGAGTCTGATGGAGTCCATCGGCATGGTGGTCGAACGCCCTCCGGACGTGCCCAGAGCGGTACAGCAGGCCATCGAGAACAGTCAGGAGTTCGCGCGTCGAATCCGCCTCGCCCTCAACGACGAAGTCTCGAACCCTGGCCGGTCCCTCCAGACGTTTACGGAGGTCGTCGTTGGGCTCCTCGCGGACAAGCGGGTCGACCGACGTTCCCCTTGATCCTCCGAGCCGGCGGCTGCGATAATCCGCGCGCGGCCGGGGCCTCCTCGGCCCATGGAGCCACATGGATCCCCTCGATGCACCCCGGATCTCCGTGGTCGTCCCCCTCTACAATGAGCGGGAGAACATCACCACGCTCTGGTCCGAACTACGGACCGCCCTGGAGCGTCCAGGAGGGCCTTGGGAGGCCATCCTCGTCGACGACGGGAGCACCGACGGCAGCCAAGCCCTTCTGAAAGAGGCTGCGGCCGCGGACCCGCGACTCCGGGTGCTCATCCTGGCACGGAACTACGGTCAGACCGCAGCACTGGCCGCCGGATTCGAGGTCGCGCGCGCGGAGGTAATCGTCACGCTGGATGGCGACCTGCAGAACGACCCGTCGGACATCCCTGGCCTTGTGGCGAGGCTCTCCGAGGGCCACGACGTCGCCTGCGGCTGGCGAAGGGAGCGCAAAGACCCCTTCTTGACACGAGTCCTCCCCTCGCGTGCGGCCAACTGGCTGATCTCCTTGATCACCGGAGTCCACCTTCACGACTACGGCTGCACCCTCAAGGCGTACCGTCGAGACGTGCTCAAGGACCTCCACCTGTACGGCGAGATGCACCGGTTCCTCCCCGCCATCGCGAGTTGGGGGGGATGGCGGATCGCCGAAGCCCCGGTGAACCACCGGCCGCGGCACGCCGGGCGGAGCAAGTACGGCCTTGGGAGGACGCTCAAGGTCCTCCTCGACCTCGTCACCGTGAAGTTCCTGGGGAGCTACGTCACCAAGCCCATCTACGTCTTCGGCGGGCTCGGCATCGCCTGCTTCGCGCTGGCGTTCGTCTCGCTCGGCGCCCTCGTCTACCGGAAGGTCGCCGGCATCGAGTCGATGATCCAGAGCCCCCTCCTCCTCCTGTCGACGCTGTTCGTCCTCCTCGGCGCCCAGTCCGTCTTCCTGGGCCTCCTCGCGGAGATGCTCGTCCGCACGTACTACGAGTCCCAGAAGAAGCCCATCTACCGGGTGCGCGAGGTCATCGGCCCGCCTCCCACCGCCTGAGATGAATAACTCCCCACCTGCGAGCGATCGGCCCGCATTCGCGTTCGGGAGGAACTGGGCGCGGTTCGCACGCCATCACCTCGACGACCAGGTCCTCGCCATCGCCGAGCGGTCGCTCGTCGAGTTCCTCGGGGTCCCCAGCCTCGCCGGGCGATCCTTCCTCGATGTCGGATGCGGGAGCGGCCTGTTCTCGCTCGCCGCCTACCGCCTCGGGGCCTCGCGCGTCACCAGCTTCGACGTCGATCCCGACTCCGTGGCGTGCTGCCGAGAGCTGCGCAGGCGCGCGAGTGACCCCGCCCACTGGGACCTTCGCGAAGGGTCCGTCCTCGACCCCGCCTTCATGGCGCGGCTCGACCCCGCCGACGTCGTCTACTCCTGGGGCGTGCTTCACCACACCGGGAGGATGTGGGAGGCGATCCAGGCCGCCGCGTCGCGAATCGCCCCCGGCGGCGTCTTCTACCTGGCCATCTACAACCGAGCTCAGGGGTGGCGCTTCCACGACGACGGCTCGTTCGGACCGTCGACCTTCTGGCTCCGCGAGAAGCGCCTGTACAACGCGCTCCCGACGCTGCTCCAACGCGGTGTCGAGGGCCTCTTCGGCGCACTGTGGTCCGGCCTCACGCTGCTCCGCGGGGGGGATCCGTTCCGCGAGGTCCGCGAACACCGCCTGCGGACACGCGGAATGAGCTGGATCGTCGACCTGCGCGACTGGCTGGGGGGGTATCCCTACGAATTCGCGAGCGTCGAGGAGATCCAGGCGTTCTGCTGCGAACGCCTCGGGCTCCAGATCAAGCGCCTGCTTCCCCGTTCCGGGACCCGCAACAATGAGTTCCTCCTCAGTCGGAACCGCGATTAACACCCACGGGAGATCGTGCCGTCAAGGCCGCCCGAAGCGTCTGAGGAGCGACCGCATCCAACGTGAGTCCGCCAGCGAGAGGGGCGGAGGAGGAGGGGTCGCACCGTAGTCAAGATCGCCGGCGTACTCCGCGCACTCGTACGCGGCGGTAACGATGGCCTGAAGGTCGATCGGCACGTCGGAGTCCGGGGCACGCAGCGGAACGGGCACAACGGGCAGGGGATCGGACAGGCGAACCGCCCAAATGCTCGCGCGATCACGCCGCGTCGACCGGCTCAGAAGAACCCTGTAGGTCGACATGGGCGCGTCCGGCGGCGACCACCTCTCGTAGGCCCGAACGAAGTCCAACTCCAGGAAGTGAACGTCCGAGGCGAGGTACTCCTCGCGCTTGCGCCGGTAGGCCTCGGCGTCGGGCGAGCCTGGCCGCTTGTTCGCCGGAGAGACAATCTCGATGGCAGCAACCAGCTCCCGGCTCCGTGCGACCTGCACCTCCACCCGGAATTGAGGCACCTTGGACGGAAGCGGGAGCGCGACTTCCACGGATGGCGTCAGTTGGGCAACGGACGCGCCGGCGCCCTGCGGGGACATAGCCGGTGAGGGGCCACGGCGACGACGGGTGACCGCCACGTCCGGATAGAGGATCCGCACCTCTCCAGGTCCGATCAGATCGGTCACCTCGCGGTGGTACACGCGCGCGACATAGGGTGGCCTGAGTCGAGGAACGATGGCACGGCGGATCTGGGAGGCAAGTTCATGATGAAAGTCGGGGTAGACGTCGGGCGCCTCGAGGAAGGGGTCCATTCCCGGAAACGGAGAACGCATGTTCGACCTCCGCAAGGGATGATAGCCCGACCGGGGTGTCGTGTCCATCCCGCCCGCGAGGTAGTGCTCCCGCAACCCCGGGAGGAGCAGGCTCGACTCCGGACCCGGCCGCGTCACTTCGTAGTGAGGAGGCGGATCGCGTACAGCCCGCCGATCCCGGGCAGGAGGTTCAGGCGACGGCGACGAACGACCTGAAAGGTGCGTTCCAGTGCGGCGTCGATCGTCCGCCAGTCGGACACGTGGCCGCTCACCGTCCGCCGCGCCTCGCTGCTCGTCTCGAAGACCGTGTTCATCCGCCGCGACGCGCGACGGAGGAAGGTTCGACCATCCAGCTTCTCCAGGAACTCGAAAAACCGACTCCCCTCGAGCGGGAACCCGATCACGATCCGGGCGCCGTCTCTCACCACGCGGCGGATCTCGCGACAGGCCACGTCCAGGGCATGGATGTGCTCAAACGTGCTCAGAGACACGACCGCGTCGAACGAGCCCTCGCGGTAGGGCAGACTCAGGATGTCGCCGCAGGTGAGGCCTACCCCGCCCAGCCGGCGGTTCCGGACGATCCGCCCCGCGAAGCCCACCGATACGGCGTGCCGGTCCAGCGCGTCCACGCGGCGCGCGAAGCGCGCGAGCGTGGGGAGGAAGTACCCGACGCCGCACCCCGCATCGAGCAGCCGCTCCGCGGGGCGATCTCCGAAGAGCTTCATCACGATCCGCAGCCGCTTGCGGAAGAGGTAGCGCGTGACCGGATTCGGGTGGAAGTACGCGAGGGCGCAGCTCTCCATGAGCTGGAGGTAGGCGAAACCCTCGATCTTCTGGCCCTCGACGAGCGAGATCCCCTCGCCCCAGTCCTCCTTGCTCGGATACTCGACTATCATGATGGCGCGGCCTCGATGGACCCCGACGCCGGGCTTCCTCCAGCGCGGAGACTACCAGCCTTCCCTGTCCGAGGGAAGGACCCAGGGGAAGCGGGGCGCGAGGATTTTCCTCAGACCTGTAGCGGCCCTCGAGTACTGCACGAAGTCAAGGGCGAGCGTACCGTAGAGGATGAGCCCCCACAGTAGGGCGATGATCCCCAGCCCCCTGGATGTCCGCCGCGTCGGCTCAGGGGGCGACCCGCCGATAGAGTGTGCTTCCATCACGGCCTTCGTACTCCTTCGAGAAAAACGGGGGCGCCAACGCCTCGGGGTGCCGCTCAAGGAACTGCGTGAATGCTGGCTCGAAGGACGGAATCCCCGAGACGAGGAGATGCGTGAAGCCCTGGTCCCGTAGCCACCGGCAAAACCCCTCGGGCGAGTCCTCCCGCCGAAAGTCCACAAACCCAACTGATGGCAACTGGGCGGCATACCGCCGCTCATGGTAGTACCCGAAGGTGTGGATGATCAGCGTGTAGGCGTCCGCGGGGAGGTGCCTGTTTGCGTACAGCATCGTGTCGTACATGGGGACCCGGGCGGCCAGGAAGTCGTCCCGAGGTGTACCGCGGAGGACCGCGGTCGCTCTCCCCCAGATCCCATTCGCGAATACTGCGATTGCGAAGGCCAGCCCCACGCCAAGGAAGGCGGAAACAACGCGACGGTGCATTGGCGATACGTCCATCGCTCGTCCCAATGCGCACCCGCTGAACAGAGCGATAGGAGGCAGCGAGAACAACATGTATCGCCCGGCAGCGAGGTAGTGCTGATGTACGAGCGCACCACCAGCCAGGGCCATCCCGGCACCGATCATGAAGGCGAACGTCATTCCCCCCCAGAGAAGGGGGAGGAGGGAGCAGGCATTTCGGCGGCGAAACAAGAGCGCGAAGGGGAGGGCGAACAGGAGACCGGGCCCGACAGACACGTACGAGACGCTCATCCGCCACGGTAGCAGGAGCCATTCCCACCACGCCCTCTCCTGTACGCTGATGACGCGATCCGGCAGGGGCGTCTCGCCGAGTAGGCCCATGAACATGGGGTAGAGTGGATTGCAGAAGTCACGGATGTTGAGCCAGAACAGGGGCAAGGGAACAACCAGAACGAGGCCGACCGCGAGCATCGTCCGTTGCCATTGAGCCTCGCGGAGGCGAATCGCGACGCCAGCGGCGAGCAGAAACAGGACGGGGAAAAGGGCGAGCCCATTCCACTTGGTCCCGGCGGCGAATCCGGCCAGGAGAGAGGCCAGAATGAACCAGCGGGCTTCACGCCTCTCAACCCAGCCGAAAAATGCGAAGAGCGCGGCTTCCGCAAAAAGCGCGGTGATGCAGTCCGAGAGCTGAAGGCCGACACATCCTGCGTAGACGGGCATCGAGACGACCAACATCGCCGCGATCGCCGCCGCGCACGTGGTCACCCTGCGCCTCGATCCGGCGAATAGGAGGCACGGGAGGAGGAGGTTCATGAAGACGATGATCAGGCTCGCCAGCCGTTCGCCCTCTAGCAGGAAAGCCACCGTGCTCACGCTCTGCGCGAACGACCGATTCCCGCTCACCTGTATGTACGGGAGCGGCAAGAACCCATGCGCATCCGCGTAGAGCCTCGGCATCGCAAAGTGGTAGTGGAGGACGTCGGCGAAGGTCGGCGGCGCCAGGGCGGAGAGGAAGGCGCCGCAGGCGAAGAGTGCTGCGGCGACGGTCACGAGGAGGGGCAGGCGCGGTGCCCCCCGACGGAGCAAGTGCCCGGTCCCCTCCCCAACCGACCGCAGAAGTCCCAGGATGTCGCGCACGCCGCAAAGACACAGGAGAGGCAGGAGGATGAGGAACACTTGCGCGTAGAGGAGGGACAGAAGCCCCAATAGGGTCGCGAGGAACGCAATCAGCGCGTATCCAGCGACGAACGAGAAGCATTGCGCCTCGAGCGGGTCTCCGAATCGGTAGCCGCCGTGCTTCAGGGCCAGACACCCGGCCGCGTACATCGCCAGGAGGACCAGGGGAAACAGGAGAATGAGAGACACGGGTGGTCGATCTCCTCTCTCGGTCGTCCCCGGGACCCAGCTACGACAGCCGGGGGGGACGTCTCCGACGGTGGCGCCCTCGCTTCCCTCAGCGCCGCTGCAAGCAGAAGGCCTCCAGCCCGCGTGCATCGAGCGAATCGACCGGCTGGAACCGATCGCCCCGCCCGAGTTCATCAATCTGCCGCCGAAGTCGCAGGCGCTGCGCCTCGAAGCCGGGTTCCCGGCGAGAGCGCCAATCGCGGAACAGGATGATCCAGACTCGGGGAGCCTCGCACGGGACCACCGGCGCCAATCGCGCCTCTGCACTGGTGGCCCCCAGCCGCGCAGTGGGTCCTTCCGGTCGCAACTCGACCAGGAGGCCGCGCGGGAGCCGCGCCAGGCGTGGGTCCGACGCGAGGAGCGCATCCACGGACTGGCACGTGCCGAGCCAATCGCAGAGGATTGCGTCCCGGGGCTCCGCACGATTCGCCAGGTCGGAAACCAGTTCACGGTACGCGGGGGCCTTCCGGTACTCCGAATCGAAGAAGTAGTTCCCCAGACCCCAGAGGTTCGCCGTTCCCCAGAGGATCAGGGCAAGGGCAACCGTCCAACGGCGGCTCGCTGCAAGCTCCGACTCCATCCAGACCGCGGCCAACAGCACCAGGGGGGCGTGGATCCAGATCACGTACTTCGTGTAGACGAAATTGAATCGCGGCAGCCCGAGGACACACACCGCCAGAACGAACCCCAGTGGCAGGAACGCCCCTCCGAGGAGAAACCGGAGGCGGTCCCACTGGCGGCCGCGTAGGAGGGCAGCCGTTCCGCCCGCCACCCAGGCGAGGACAGCGACTCCAACGCCGGCGACTGCGGCCCACTCGATCGCGCGCAGCGGGCCCGCTGAATGCGGCACCAGGGACTTGCCCAGCGCCAACACGAGGTACGGCGCGACCGCATCGCGCAGCGGGGAGAAGTCCGTGATGGTCGGGGTGTCCCGCAGAAACCCCGCGAAGGTGAGCATGTGGCCGATCCAGGGCGAGAAAAGCAGGACCGCTGCGCATTGCGTCAGAAACCATCGCGCCCGGCGTCCCTTTGTCCTCGGGTCGAGCAGGAAGACGACCGCAAGGCCCAGCAGGAACGCGGCTGTCAGGTAGTGCGAATACACGAGCGCCGCCTCGCAAATCGCCAGGGCCACCCAGCGCGTACCCCCTGGTCGACTCTTTTCGAGGATGTCGAGGGTAAGCCACAGCACGGCGACACCGAGGAATGCGACAAGGGAATACGTGCGGAGTTCCTGCGAGTAGTACACCTGAAAGGCGGAGAAGGCCATGAGGGCCGTTCCCAGGACCGCCGGACACGGGCGGACGTAGCGACGGAGGAGGATGTGCTGGAGGACCAGCGCCAGGGTCCCGAACAGGGCCGGAATCAGGCGTAGCACCTCCAAGCCGGCCTTCGGACCCGCCATGAGGTGCGTGAGCACGTAGAAGAAGGGAGCCTCTCCTTGAGAGTGGCGAAGCACCTCAGCCAGCGGTGCGTCCGTCTGAATGACGGACCACGTAAATCCCTCATCAGCCCAGGGATCCTGAGTGCCCAGCGCCGCGAACCTGAGTGCGCTCCCCGCCGCGACCAATGTCCACCCCACGACAAGCCAGCCCCGCCGGTGCTCGTCCGCGCTGGTCATTGCTTTCGAACCCGACAGGGGCCGTCCGCCGCCGCGCGCCTCAGCTCGGCAGCGCGACACTCGTAGGAGGTGAGCGTCCCGAGGACAGGTCGCCTTATAGCCCGACCGTCCCAGGAGGTCAAGGAGACCCCGTGAACCCGGGGGCGGCGCACCCGCGTGCCGGGCTTGGTTTTCAGGAGGATCGGTCCCGCCATGCAAGCGCCCTGCAAGGAGTGACCCGAGGGCACCCCCGGCCCGACCGGGCATCGACGGACCTAGGAGCCGAGGGGAACGAGGACTCCCGCGCGGACTTCGTAGGATGCGGAGCAGGCGCCGCAGGTCACGCGCTCGTGGGGCGTGCCGAGGCGAACCCCGCAGGCGCAGACCCAGCCGGCCACGCGGGCAGGGGCGCCAAGCACGAGCGCGTAGTCGGGGACGTCCTTCGTCACGACGGCGCCTGCGCCGACGAAGGCGTAGCGCCCGATCGCGTGGCCACACAGGACAGTGCAGTGTGCGCCGAGCGTGGCCCCGCGGCGCACGAGCGTGGGCTTGTACTCGTGCTTGCGGGAGACGTGGCTACGGGGGTTGATCACGTTCGTGAAGACCATCGACGGACCGCAGAAGACGTCGTCCTCCAGGGTGACGCCCTCGTAGACGGAGACGTTGTTCTGGATCTTCACGTTGTCGCCGATCCGGACGTCCTTCCCGACGAAGCAGTTCTGTCCAATGGAGCAGCGCTTCCCGATCCGGGCTCCGCTCATCACATGGGTCCAGTGCCAGACGTGGGTTCCCTGGCCGATGTCCGCGCCCTCGTCGATGACCGCGGTCTCGTGCGCCTCGAACCTACGTCCGAGGCCGACGGCGGTCGCGCGGCCTCCCGACTCGAGTGACCGCTGGCTCGCCTCGAGGACCGCAAGGACGCGCAGGGCGCTCGCCCCGTCGGTCCGGGGCGTCGCACGCGTGCGCACGCACTCGAGGAAGTGCTCGCACTCACGCCGGAGCGGCTCGGCGGAGTCGATGGGCACGGCCTCGCCTGCCGCCTTCCTCGGGACGGGTTGGTGCTGGATCCAGTCGATGTGATGCGGATAGAGGACGAGCTTGTCCTTCGGCTCGGTGTCGTCGAACACGGCCATCTTGCGGTCGCCGACGACCACCAGCCGGTGCTCCTTGAAGGGGTTGAGCCAGCTCACGAAGATGTGGGCGCCGGCGCCGCTCGGGAACCGGAGCGTCGTGACGGTCACGTCGGCGACGGCCCTATGGAGGATGTTCCACCCCTGCGCCGCGGCCTCGGTCGGCATCTCCCCCAGCAGCAACAGGATCGCCGTGATGTCGTGGGGCGCGAAGCTCCAGAGGATGTTCTCCTCGCTCCGAATCCTCCCCAGGTTGAGGCGGTGGGAGTACACGTACTGAATTCGCCCCAGCTCGCCGCGGTCGACGAGGTCCTTGAGCGCCATGACCGCGGGGTGGTAGGCGAGGAGGTGTCCCACCATGAGGACCCGCCCCCTCTCCGCGGCGATCCGCACAAGCTCTTCTCCCTCCCGCACGGACATCGCGAGCGGCTTCTCAACGAAGACGTCCTTGCCCGCCAGCAGCGCCTGCCGCGCGACCGCGTGGTGTGTGGCGGCAGGGGTGGCGACCACCAGGGAAGGGATGGAGGGATCGCCCAGGATGGCGTCCGCGGAGGCGTGTAGTGCCACACCCGGAAACTGCGTTGCCACCCTCCCCCTCGTGCCATCATCGCTGTCGACCGCCGCGGCGAGCGCGCCGAGCCCGTGGAAGTTGCGGACGAGGTTCAGGCCCCATGCACCGCACCCCAGAACAGCTACCCGGGTCTCCATCCGACCTCCACGACTTGCGGCGTCGACCACTCCTGCCTCGTGTCCCTCGACGCCGTAGCCTACTTCACCTCCTGCCGCCCCTGCATCGCGTCCGCCAGGATCGCGCGGCTCGCGAACTCGATCGACGCGCCCGTCGGGACGCCCCGCGCGATGCGCGTGAGCCTCACGCCGAGCGGACCCAGCACCCTCGCCAGGTGCAGCGCCGTCCCGTCCCCCTCCATGTTCGGGTTCGTCGCCAGGATCACCTCCCGCACCCCGCCCGCCTTCACCCTTCGCACCAGCGCGTCGATCGTCAGGTCGTCAGCGCCAATCCCCTCCAGCGGCGCAATCCGCCCCAGAAGCACGTGGTAGTGCCCCCGGTAGGCCCCCGACTTCTCGATCGCCCAGAGGTCCTTCGACTGCTCCACCACGCAGACCATCGTCGCGTCGCGCGCCAGGTCCGAGCAGACCTCGCACGGGTCCGCCTCGCTGACGTGGAAACAACGGCCGCAAGGGCGGACACGCTCCTTCACCTCCCGCACCGCAGCGACCAGCGCCTCCGCGTCCTCCTTCGACGCGCGCAGGAGGTGGAACGCGAGGCGCTCGGCCGTGCGCGGGCCGATGCCCGGGAGCTTGCCCAACTCCTCGACCAGCCGCGCAAGAGGTCCGACGTTCTCGATCGACATGACAGGCTCCCAGAGAGAGCAGGATTCTCCGGGAGCCCTGCGTTCGTTGCAAGACCTACCGCAGGCGGCCGATCGCGGGACGCGTCTCGCCGTTGGCATTGTTGTAGGAGGTCCACCCCGCGCGCACCTGCGTCGAGTGGGCGTATGCCGCCTGGTCGTCCTCGAACAGGTATACCCAGCCGCCGAAGCCGGGGTACGGGCCGAGGCCCACCGCCGTCTCCGCGCGTCCGTCGCCGTCCAGGTCGCCGCACGCCACCCGCGTCTGGCCGTCGTAGCCCGCGTAGCTCGCCCACGGGACCTGCCCCCACGCCCGGTGCGCATAGCCCGTCGAGGCGTCGTCGAAGACCTCGAACTGCCCGCTCGCCCCGCGGCCAAGCCCGACCACGATCTCCGCGCGGCCGTCTCCGTCCGTGTCACCGCAGGCCACCTGCGTCGAGCCGTTCGAGGCGTTGTACGAGCTCCACTGGACCCGCAGCCGCGTCAGGAAGGCGTATCCGCCCACCGCGTCGTCGCGGACGTCCACCATGCCGCCCTCCGGCGTGTACGTGCCGTACCCGAAGAGCAACTCCGCACGCCCGTCGCCGTCCACGTCGCCGAACGCAGGGCGCACCTCACCGCTCGAATACGTGTACGAGCCCCGCCCGCACGAGATCGAGGTCAGGAACCCGGCGCCCGCCGAGAGGTCGTCGTACAGCTCCACGAAGCCGCCGTAGGACCTCACGGGGCCCGTTCCCAACGCGATCTCGGCGCGCCCGTCGCCGTCGATGTCTCCGCAGGCCGGCCAGACCTCGCCGCTACGGTAGTTGTAGTAGACGGACCGCATCCGGATCCACCGCAGCAGGGCGTACCCCGCCTGCGCGTCGTCAAGCACCGCAGCATAGCCGCCGTAGTACGCGTACGCGCCCGTCCCGACGAGCAGCTCGTCGCGCCCGTCCCCGTCCATGTCGCCCGTGGCCACCCGCGTCTCCCCCGAGTACGCGTTGTAGCTGGTCCAGGGGAAGAACACGAACGACTCGTGCACGTAGGCGCTCGGCGCGGCGCCCAGGACGTCGATCCACCCTCCCGAGCCCCGTCCCAGGCCGATGACGAGCTGGGTCGTCCCGGACGCGACCACCGTCGTCCCCGCGAAGTCCATCCCGAGCACCGGAGAGGTCGTCACGACGGCGCTCCGCGAGACCGGCGTGAACGTCACGCTCGCGAGCGTTGGCGTCACCGTCCAGGTCCCCCCCGCGACCGCCACGAAGGAGTAGTCGCCAGCCGCGTCCGTCGTCGCGGAGAGCGTCGCGGGTCCCGTTGCGTTCACGGCCACGCCCGAGCGAGGGCTCCCGTCCACCGTCACCCGCCCAGAGATCGACAACGTCGTCCCCGCGAAGCCCTGCCCGGTCACAGGCGAGGTCGAAAGGACCACGGATCTCGACGAGGGCGAGAACGCCACGCCCCCGAGCGAAGGCGTCACCGTGTAGGTCCCCGTCGCAGTCGCGTTCAGCGTGTAGTTCCCCGAGGCGTCCGTCACCGCGGCCAGGGCCAGGGGCCCCGTCGCACTCACCGCGACGCCCGCCCGCGGGCTACCGTCTACAGTGACCTGTCCCGAGATCGAGAGGCTCGTCCCGGCGAAGTTCTGACCGGTCACCGGCAAGGTCGAAAGCGCCACGGATCGCGACGTCGGCGCGAACGCCACGCCCCCGAGCGAAGGCGTCACCGTGTAGGTCCCCGTCGCAGTCGCGTTCAGCGTGTAGTTCCCCGAGGCGTCGGTCACCGCGGACAGGGTTGCGGGCCCGGTCGCGCTCACCGCGACGCCCGCCCGAGGACTCCCGTCCACCGTGACGTTGCCCGAGATCGACAGGCCCGTCCCCGCGAAGTCCTGCCCCGGAACCGCCGTGGTCGCTACCACGACCGAGCGCGAGGTCGGGCTGAACACCACGCCCCCGAGCGACGGCGTCACCGTGTACGTCCCCGCAGAGAGGGCCACGAAGGAGTAATCCCCCGAGGCATTCGTGACCGTCGCCAGCCCCATCGGCCCCGTGGCGCTCACCGCGACGCCGGCCCGCGGACTCCCGTCGACCGTGACGCGGCCGGTCATCGACCCCGACGGCGGGGCCGCCGCGCCGCTCGCTTGGATCTCCAGCCGCCACTCGTTCAGCGTCCCGATGTCGACCGCCGCGCGGTCCTCCACGGTGAGCCTCCAGGTCCCCGAGGCCGGCTGGCCCACGAACACCGAGAGCGACTGGAACGGAGCGGTCTGCGTGTCGTACCAGGTCACGAGGTTTTGCGTGGACCCGCCCGTCTGGTTGTGGAGGGTGATGCCCGTGCCCGACGGGGACGTCACCCGGATGTAGAGGTCGCCGATGTACGTGTGCGTGATGTCGACGAAGACGTTGACGTCCTGGACCGTCCCGGCTCCTGCGGGGACCACGATCGTCGACTGCGTGACCACGAAATCGGTAATCGGGAGATCCGGCGTCGGATTGTTGGTGTACGTCGTGGTCGTCGCCGCGGTGCCCACGAAGTCGAGCCCGCTCGCCGCGGACGTCGTGAGAGTCACGGAACGGCTCGCCGGCGCGAACGCGAACGTCCCGCTCGTCGGCCTCACCGTGTACGAGCCGTCGAGCAGGCCCCCGAATGAGTAGTTCCCCGATCCATCGCTCGTCGTGGTCGCTGCGGCAGCCCCGGAGAGCGTCACCGGGATGCCCGAGAGGCCGGTCACGCCGTCCGTGACGCGTCCCGAGATCGACAGCGGATTCGCCTGCGCCGCCGCGAAGTCGTTGCCCGGGCGATCGGCTCCGGCCAGCGTCACCCCGAGGCTCGTCGGCGCGAACGTGAAGTTCGTGCGGCTGGGCGTCACCGTGTACGACCCATCCGCGAGCCCCGCGAACATGTAGCTCCCAGTCGAGCTGGTAGTCGTCGACGCGGAAGCGGCGCCCGAGAGCGTGACCGTCACGCCCGCGAGCGTGTTGCCGCCGAGGCGGACCGTCCCCGAGATCAGGTGCAGGGAGGGGGTGCTTCCGATCGACTGGAGCGAGCGGAACACGTTGAGCCGCCCCCCTGTCGTGCATCCTCCGGCAAGCGACGCCCGCATGTCGACCCCCGCGAAGATCGCCGCGCGGACCTGCGCGTGCGTGCTGGAGGAGGAGTACGACCAGAGGAGCGCGCAGGCGCCCGCAACGTGCGGCGTGGCCATGCTCGTCCCGCTCAGGCTCGCGTACCGATTGCCCGGATAGGTGCTGTAGATCGACGAGCCGGGCGCGCCCAGGTCGACGGACGTCGCGCCGTAGTTGGAGAAGCTGGACCTGACGTCGTACCGGTCGGTCGAGGCGACCGCGACCAGGTTCGGGTTCGTGAACGAGCTGGGATAGTGCGGGCTCGAATCGTTGTTCGTCCCGTTGTTCCCCGCCGCGGCGATGAACAGGACGCCGGCCGCGTCGGCCTCGGCAATCGCGTCGTACTCCGCCTGCGAGTAGCCGCCTCCGCCCCAGGAGTTGTTGGTCACGCGGGCCCCGTTGCGCGTCGCGTACCGGATGGCCCGGAGGGCGTCGCTGTCGTATCCCGAGCCGCCGGCGCTCAGGAATTTGAGCCCCATCAGGCGGGCGCTCCAGCAGACGCCGACGACTCCGCGGGCGTTGTTCCCGACGCCTGCGATGGTCCCCGAGACATGCGTGCCGTGCCCGTTGTCATCGAATGGGTTGTTGTCGTTGTTGACGAAGTCCCACCCGCGCAGGTCGTCGACGTAGCCGTTCCCGTCGTCGTCCACGCCGGCGGCCCCCGTGGCCTCCGCGGTGTTCGACCAGATGTTCGCGGCGAGGTCGGGGTGGTTCCAGTCGATCCCGCTGTCGATGACGCCGACGACGACGTTCGTACCCGTAGTCAGGTCCCAGGCCTCGGGGGCGTCGATGTCGGAGTCGGCAATCCCGCCGCTTTGCCCCGTGTTGTTGAGTCCGTACAGGTAGGCTGCGTAGTAGCTGTCGTTAGGCGTACGGTCCGCCTCGAGGGCCCAGTCGGGCTGGGCGTACTCGACGACGTCCCCGACCGGGGCGAGCGCGAGGAGGGCCTGATCGACGCGGGCGCCCTCGGGGATCTGGGCGAGCATCCACCGCCCCATCTCCTCGGAGGGGCCGGATCCGAGCGGCGTCCCCTCCTTCGCATCGATCCGCGCGAGGAGTTCGCGTCGCGCCGCGTCGTCGACCTTCGCGGAGACCTTCACGAGGAGGTGGCGTGGGTGGTACGCGTGCGACTCCATGTCCAGGAGGGACCGGCGGAGCCACGTGGGGAGGTCGGTCCAGCGGCCGAGGGCGCGGGCCCGTCGGGCGGCGATGGCCGCGGGATCGGCGGCGGCGTCCCCCGTCACGAGGAGGTCGAGGGTCCTCGCGGACGGATCGGGGAGGGAAACGGTCCCTTCTTGCGCGTCCGCCTCCGGGTGCGCCTCATCGGCGGCGCCCCCCTTGGCCTCGGGCAGGGACTCGACCTTCAGGTCGCCAGGCTGGGTCTGCTCGAGCGTGCGCTGACGACGCACATCCGAGAGTACCAGGGCAAAAAAGACCAGCGCCGTGATCGAGAGGGCCAGGGCGGCCTTCGCCGAATTACGCAAGTGCATTGTGGGTATGCCTCATGTAGCAGACTACCCCCTATTCGGCCCTCAATCCAGCGCCCGAACTATACACCGCCCGGATCGCGAGAGTCAAACGAACGGCTCGGAGAATCCCCCGGCGGCTGCCTCGGAGACGCCGGGCGAGGGGCGAGGCACCACCTCGCCCCTACATCTACATCAGGCCGGGGGGGACTGCGCCGCCCGTCGCCTTCTGGATCTCCGCCTGCGCCAGGTCCTTGGCCTTCTTCACGGCCTGGTTCACCGCCGCGGCGATCAGGTCCTCCAGCATCCCGACGTCCTTCGGGTCCACGACGTCGGGGCTGATCTTGATCGCCACGATCTCCTGGGCGCCGTTTGCCTTCACCGAGACGACGCCGCCCCCCGACGTCCCCTCGACGATCCGCTCCTTCAGGTCCTCCTGGACCCGCGCGGTCGCCTTCTGGATCTCCTGCGCCTGCTTCATCAGGCGATTGAGGTCGAGTCCGCCGCCGCCGCCACGCATGACATTCTCTCCTACGAACGCGGACCGGTCGTCACGCCCGTGATCCGCCCCTTGAAGATCTCCATCACCTTCCGGATCGCGGGGTCCTCCAGGACGCTTCCCCCGATCGCCGGCGGCGCCCCGCCCTCGTTCGCCGCCGCGGCCGGCCTACCCCCGGCCCCCTCCTCGAAAGGGCGCGGGGGGCCCTCCTCTGATGTCTTCTCGATCCCGAACGCCACGGTCTTCCCCAGCACCTCCGCTAGCACCTCCTCCACGATCTTCCGGTGCTCCGGCTCCTCCGCCTGCGCCCGATGGAACGAGAATCCCTTCCCGAACCCCACCACGCACTGCTTCGCGTCGAACTTGAGCAGCCTCCCCTCCCGCAGGACGGCGTGGAGCGTCGGGCGCCGAGTCTTCACCGCCTCGAGGACGCGCTGCCAGTCCCCCTCCCCTCCCGAGGCCGCGGCCGCCGGGGCGGGCTCCGCAGGGCGGGGCGAGGCAACCGGCGCAGGCATGGGCGCCGTGCGCGCCGGCGCCGCCGCAAACGCAGGCATCGGCTCCGCCGGCGCCGCTGGGCGCGCGGGCGAGGCGACCACGGGGATCCCCGGGCCCGACTCCAGCCGCGCGACCGCGTCCGCCAGCGAAAGGAGGTTCCCGAAGCGGCAGAGCTTCACGAAGAGCAGCTCCACGAGCACCCTGGGCTGCGTCGACTCCCTCAGCCGCCGCCGCGTCTCCGCGACGAGCTGAAGGACGGAGACCCAGCCGTCCACGGGCAGCGCCTGGGCCTGCGCCGCCGCGCGATCGAGGTCCGGGCCGATGAGGTCGATGAGCGTCGACTTCGCGCCGCACGAGGCGAGCAGCATCAGGTTCCGCACGTGCTCGACGACCTGGTCGAGGAAGGCGCCCGCGTCCTTCCCCTGGTCGAAGACCTTCTCGACCACGGCCATCGCGGAGGGGACGTCCTGCGCGCGCCATGCGTCCGCGAGCGTGAAGACGAGGTCGAGCGGCACGGTCCCGAGGGCCAGCTCGACGTGGTTCAGCTCGATCTTGTCGCCGGCGTAGGCGACCACCTGGTCGAGGAGCGACTGCGCGTCGCGCAGCGAGCCGCGCCCGGCGCGGGCGACCATGGCGAGGGCGCGCTCCTCCGCCTTGATCTTCTCCTGCGAGCACATCTCCTTCAGCCTCGCGAGGATGTCGGCCGCGGAGATCCGGTGGAGGTCGAACCTCTGGCATCGCGAGAAGATGGTCTCCGGCAGGCGGTGAGGCTCCGTCGTCGCGAAGACGAACTTCACGTGCGGCGGCGGCTCCTCGAGCGTCTTGAGGAAGGCGTTCCACGCGCTCTTGGAGAGCATGTGGGCCTCGTCGACGATGTAGACCTTGAAGCGTGAGCGCAGCGGGGCGTACCTCACGTCGTCGCGGACGACGCGGACGTCGTCGACGCCGGTGTGGCTCGCCGCGTCGATCTCGATCACGTCGGCGTCGGTCCCGTTCGCGATCGACTCGCACGAATCGCAGGAGAGGCAGGGCTTCGAGGTGGGCCCCTTCTTGCAGTTGAGGCCCTTGGCGAAGATGCGCGCGAGGGAGGTCTTGCCGACGCCGCGCGTGCCCGCGAAGACGTAGGCCTGCGAGATCCGCCCCTCTTCGATGGCGTTCATGAGGGTGCGGGCGACGTGCTCCTGGCCGATGACGTCGGCGAAGGTGCGGGGGCGGTACTTGCGGGCGAAGACTTCGTAGGGCATCGGCTACCGGCCTCGGTGGGGAACCGACTGTAGCCGATCGCCCGCGGCCCGACCACAAAAAGGGGCGGGACGCGTCGGGTCCGCCGCACGAGGGCCCCGCACCGCAGCAAGCTCCAGCCAGGCCGCCCCGCGGCACACGGAGGGATCAGGTGATGGCTGCTCGCTTCCGCGCCTGACCCGGTTCCCAGCCCCCCGTTGCACGGGACCTAACTTTCAACGCCGCTTACGGTGCAAGGACCCTCGTGAGACAGACCCGACCTGGTACGGAGAGGGGGGGATTCGAACCCCCGGTCCAGTTTCCCGGACACACGCTTTCCAAGCGTGCACAATCGGCCGCTCTGTCACCTCTCCTGGTCGTTCGGTGCGAGAAGAGTGGCGGAGAGGGGGGGATTCGAACCCCCGTGCCAGCTTGAGGCCGACAACCCGCTTTCGAGGCGGGCCCGTTATGACCACTTCGGTACCTCTCCGCACCGCTCGACGCGCCGCTTACGCCGGCTCGTCCTCTCCGGCGCGTCTGCGCCGGGAGCGGAAGAATTCGGTCAGGAGGCCTCCGCACTCCGCCTCGAGCACACCCGCGGTGACCTCGACCCGGTGGTTCAACTTCGGGGCCTGCGCGACGTTCATCACCGAGCCGCACGCCCCCGCCTTCGGGTCGAACGGGCCGAAGACGACCTCGTCGACCCGGCCGTTGACGAGCGCCCCCGCGCACATCGGGCAGGGCTCGAGCGTCACGTAGACGCTGCAGCCGTTCAGCCGCCACCCCTCCCGCGCCTCCGCGGCCTGCGTGATCGCGAGCATCTCCGCGTGGGCGGTCGGGTCCGAGAGGGCCTCACGCTGGTTGTGCGCGCGCGCGATCACCCGCCCCTCGTGGACGACGACCGCACCGACGGGCACTTCGCCCTCCTCCAGCGCCTTCCGCGCCTCCTTCAGGGCCTCGCGCATGAACGCTTCGTGGGGAGAAGTCACAGGATTCCAAAATTGAAATGTGCCCGGCAAGAGTTGAACTTGCAACCTTCGGATCCGTAGTCCGACGCTCTATCCAATTGGGCTACGGGCACATTTGGAGGGAGCATCATATGGGGGGGCTGGGGTGGAATCAAGGTTCTCTGCCGGCCGCCCGACCGGTATGATGCGCGGCGTGATCGCGCGGGTGATTGGCGTCGGGGCCGTCTCGGCGGAGGGGCTCGGGGGTGAGGCCATTCGTCGTGCGCTGGTCGAGCAGCGCACGTGCCTGGGCCCCGATGCGCGGTTCGCCGGCGCCCTCGTCGGCGCCGCGTCGGCCTGCCCCGTCGACCGACGCTGGCCTCGCATCGTCTCCTTTGCCGTCGAGGCGGCCAGGCAGGCCACGCCCGAGCGCCCCGTGGGCCGAGGCGCCCTCGTGATTGCCACGACGCACGGCGGGGCGGGATTCTGCCAGGAGTTCCACGACGGCTTCACGAGCCCCCTCCTCTTCTCCGCGTCCGTCCACAACGCCGCCGCTGCCGTGCTCTCGGAGCGGTTCCGGATCCAGGGCCCCGTCCACACGCTCCTCGCCGGGCGCGACGGGACGGCGCAGGCGATCGAGACCGCCGCGGGGATCGTCGCCGACGGCCTCGCCGAATGGGCCCTCGCCGGGGCCTCCGAGGAGCTGAACGCCGCGATCCTCGCGGGGTACGCCGCGAAGGGGTGCCACGGGAGCCCCGCCGAGGGGGCCGCGATGTTCCTGCTCGCACGCGAGGGCAGGCCCCTCGCGAGGTGTCCGGCCGAGCGGGTCCGCCTCGACGGCGTGGAGGTCGCTCGCTCGCTCCTCGGCGAGGGGTTCGCCGTCTCGGACGGACTCCTGCTCGCCGCGGCGTGGTCCGCCGAGGCCGCCGCGACGCTCGTGGGGGACGAGTGGCTCCCCCTCTGGGGCGCGCCCCCCGCGTAAACCGGGTTGCCGCCGTGTAAACCGGATTGACCGGCGCGCTTCCTCTCGGGCGATTTGGTCCTTGTATGCCAAGGAGTTGCGTCGGCTGCGGGCCGGCACGCGCGTTGCAGCCTTGCTCCGGGATCGATTGGCTGCGTAGAATCGTCCCAACGCGTCGGAGATGGTGGATGGAACCGAGCCTGATCATCCGCTCGGGGGACTGGACGCAGACCCGTCCGCTCACGGAGACCTCGACGACCTTCGGGCGATCGAGGTCCTGCGACGTCGTCCTCCCGGACACCGCCGTCTCCAGCCACCACATCCAGATCGCGCGCCAGGGGAAGGTCTTCCTGATGCGCGAGCTGGAGTCGAAAAACGGCACGTTCGTGAACGGCGAGAGGCTCCGCGAGCGCGTCCTCAGGCCGGGGGACGAGATCAAGATCGGCAAGACGACGATCACCTTCCAGGGTGAACCCGCGCCCGTCACGCCGCCTCCCTCCCCCGCGCCGAAGCCCGTCGAGCGGCCCTTCGCACCCGTCGAGAAGGTCGGCACGGCCGTCGTCCTCCTCGAGATGATCCGCTCCGTCCCCGCGTTCCTCTTCTCCGGCGCCGTGCACGCCCTCCTCTTCTTCCTCTTCATGACGGTGGTCGTCTCGCGGGCCGAGGAGGAGAAGGAGCGCGTCTACAACCTGTCGCTCGCGTCTGACGGCGAGCGCAACGTCGGCGAGCCGCTCGCGTCGCCGACGGACCAGAACGACGCGCAGCAGGACCTCTTCACCGCCCAGCGGATCGCCGACGAGCCGATGGCGCCCGAGCCCGACCCGCTGGAGAGTCCCTCGGACACCTACGGGAAAAAGGAGGCGCCCGACGAGCCGCTTCGGGTCGCGATGGCCCCCGACAAGCTGGTCGTGAAGGTCAAGAACGCCCCCCGAACGAAGTCGGACAGCTCGGACACGAGCTCGTCGACCCCGATTGGAGGCAACCTCGACCTCCCGCCGGGCGAGGACATCGCGGGGATCGTCCTGGGCCGCCTGAAGGACGGTCGGCCGGGCGACTTCGAGGCCCTCGGCTCGCTGAAGAACGAGAACATCCTGGTCATCACGGGCGTCTACGACCACGTCGAGCAGGTCCTCGACGGGCTCAAGGTCCCCCACCTCGCCGTGACGCCGAAGAAGTTCGACCGCACCAAGTCGGACCAGACCTGCGCGATCCTCGTCGACTGCCCCGGCTTCCTCAACGGGACCGAGATCGCGCGAATCCGCAAATGGGTGGAGAACGGCGGGTATCTCTTCACGACCGACTGGGCCCTCTCGACGGTCGAGAAGCTGTTCCCCGGCTACATCCGCCAGGGGGGCCGTCAGACCTCGGAGGACTGGGTCGCGGTCGGGCCCGTGAAGGCGATGGAGGGGCACGCGTACCTGAAGGACGTCTTCTCCCCGCTCAAGGGCCGCCCGCAGTGGTGGCTCGAGGAGGGGAGCTTCCCGATCCAGGTCGTGGACCCTGCGAAGGTGCAGGTCCTGATCGACTCCGCGGAGATGAAGAAGCGCTACGGCGAGGGGGCCGTCGCGGTGGCATTCGAGTACGGCCAGGGAAAAGTGCTGCACGTCTGCAGCCACTTCCACCAGGTCTCCACCGACGTGAAGACGCACTACTCGATGACGCAGCTCATCGTGAACTTCCTGCTCGAGGCCAGGAAGGCCCAGCAGGCCCGCTAGGCCTCGCCCTCGGGCTGGTGATCCGTGCAGAGGATGACGAGGCGGGCGAGGAGGTCGATCGCGGGCAGGGCGAGTCGGCGCGGGACGCCCGACCGCTGGAGCGTGCGGCACATCCTGAGCGCCAGCTCGTGCCACCCGTCCGCCCCGCCGTCGTCGAGCACTCCGACGTACTCTCCCAGCGGCACACGGAGTTCACGGGCGATTCGCACCGCGAGGCAGACGGGGAGGTCCTTCTCTCCCCTCTCGATCTTCGCGAGGTAGGACCGCGAGATCCCTACGCGTCGGGCGAGCTCCTCCTGCGAGACAATCGGTCGGGCGGCGCGACGGAGCTCGGCGGTGCGCTTGCCGAGCATCTTCCGAATCGCCGCCGTGCACACGGCCGGATCCTGATCTTCCACTTGCATCCTCCCTTAAGCCGTGCTAAGAAACCCTGATCGGCGGGTCCGCGCAACCTCCGCGTGGTGCCGCTTCGCGGATTATTGATCACCGGACGCGAGTTACATTCCTCGGCAGAGTGCGCACTAAGCGGAATTCTGATCGCCTGCGCTATTCTTGCGGATGGCGCGCCGCTATGATAGAAGCCTCCGTCTTCTGAACGGGACACGCTGCCTATGAGCCTCCTCGTCGTCGGGTCCTGCGCGATCGACACCGTCGAGACCCCCCACGGCCTCGCGAAGGACATCCAGGGCGGGTCCGCGACGTACTGCAGCTACGCCGCGACCTTCTTCTCCCCCGTCCGCCTCGTCGGCGTGGTCGGGACCGACTTCCCCGAGACCTTCATGGAGACGTACCGCTCCCGCCCGATCGACCTCGCGGGGCTGGTGCGCGCCAACGGGAAGACCTTCCGCTGGCACGGGCGGTACGAGGGGGACATGGGGTCGGCGACGACGGTCTCCGTCGAGCTGAACCTCCTCGCCGAGCACCGGCCGCGCGTCCCGGAGGCCTTCCGGACGTCGCGCTACCTCTTCCTCGCGAACGCGGGCCCGGAGGTCCAGGGAGGCGTGCTCGACCAGGTCGAGAAGCCGAAGTTCGTCCTCTGCGACACGATGAACCTGTGGATTGAGACGGAGCGACGCGCGCTGCTCGACCTCGTGCGGCGCGTGGACGGCCTGATTCTGAACGACATGGAGCTATTCCTCCTCACGGGGAACCACAACACCATCCGCGCCGCGCAGCAGGCGCTCGATCTGGGTCCCAAGCTGCTCGTCGTGAAGAAGGGGGAGCACGGCGCGATGCTCTTCACGCGCGACGAGTTCTTCGCGATCCCGGCCTTCCCCGTGGCCCACGTCGTCGACCCGACGGGCGCGGGGGACACGTTCGCGGGGGGATTCATGGGGTACATCGCGGAGGCCGACCGGACCGACTTCTCCGCCATGAAGCGCGCCCTCCTGTACGGGAACACGATGGCGTCGTTCGTCGTGGAGGGGTTCGGCATCGAGGGGATCCGCCGCGTGACGCGCGACCAGGTCGACCGCCGCTATGAGGCCTTCCTGCGGATGATCACGGTGTAGCATGCCGAGGGAACGGAGCCAGGCGCGCGGCGAGGGCGCGAAGGACTACTGGGGGCGCTTCGGGGAGACCTGCCGGCGCGTCGGGTGGACCTTCACCCGCGACGAGTCGATGGAGTCGCTCGAGATGGCCGGCTGGCTCCAGGACTCCTTCGGCAACGAGATCCACGTGATCAAGCGGAAGGACGTCCCGGACATCCGCCTGATCGTCTACCTCTTCTTCAAGCAGACCTTCGACCGCGAGCTGCTGGCGCGCATCGCCGACATCTGCTGGCTCGACGGCGTCACGTGGCGGCTCGACCCCGACCTCCAGCAGGGGCAGTCGGCGCTCCTCCTCGGGCACCTCCTCTCGAAGAACGACACGCCCTCCGGGCGGAGGGACCTCGAGAAGACGCTGTGGTACGCGAGCAACGTCCTCGTGTTCTGCGAGTACGCCGTCCGGAAGCTGATGCCGCTCCGCGAGCCGGAGGACCTCATCGCCATGATCGGGAGGCTCTCGAGCCACCGCCCGGGCGTCGGGGCCGCGATGGCGCCTCCGCCGAAGGGAGAGACGGCGCCCGGGCAGGTCGAGCGCGTGGCGGAGAGCGACCGGTTCTCGGTCTACTCGCTCGTCGACTACGAGGGGGAGGACTGCCTCGCGGTCTGCAGCCGCCTGTCGGAGCACCGCGAGTTCACGTGGCTGGTCCCCGCGCGGACCGAGGTCTACTCGCACTTCCTCGACTTCGCGGGGTCGGTGAGCCGGCGGGAGGCGGAGCCGGTCTCGATGCCGCTCAGGGCGCCGGGGATGGAGAACCAGATCGTGCGGATCCTGGGGGACTACGCCGCGGAGTGGGAGTTCTCCGAGATGCGGTACGACCTGGAGTCGTACGAGACGGAGGAACCGCCGGAGAAGACCTTCCACGTCTACCAAATCCGCGGCGGGGACATCTCGCGGTGGGTGATCCACAACCGCTCGATGTGCGAATCGCTGTGGCTGATGGACGACGAGACGTGGGCCGAGTTCCGTTCGTTGCTCGGCCGCTGGCACGAGAAGCAGGTCATCCGCTGAGCGCCGCCGCGCCGCAGGCCAGGCCCGCGGCGAGCCACCCTCTCCCCTTCTTCCTCGAAATCGCTGCGCCCGCAGCGATGCAGGCGTAGCACCCGAGGACGCCCCAACGCGTGGGCTGCGGCAGCGAGAGGCACCCGCCGGGGACCTCCGCGCACGCCCGGACGAAGGCGTCGAGCGTCTGCGCCGGCAGGGCGACGGCCGCGGAGATCACGCCCGGCGTGGCGATGGGGAGGGCCTGCGCGGCGAGGAGGGCGAGCGACGACGTGAGGACGAGCCAGACGAGGGGGGCGACGACGAGGTTGGCGGCGAGGGCGATGGGGGCGAGGGTGCCGAAGTGGAAGAGGACGAGGGGGGCGGTGCCGATCCAGGCGGCGGCGTTGGCCGCGAGGAGGCGGCGGGAGCCCTCGCGGATGCGCTCGCGGATCGTCGGCTCCTCCTCGTGCGACCTGCGCCGCCCGAGCAATGCGGGCGTGAGGAGGACGAGCGAGGCGACGGCGGCGAAGGAGAGCTGGAAGGCGGGGTCGCGCAGCGAATCGGGGTCGAGGGCGAGGAGGACGATCGCAGCGAGGCCGAGGAGGTTGAGCGGGTCGGCGGGGCGTCCGACGGCCTCGGCGAGGAACCACGCGGAGAGGGCGACGGCGGCTCGGACGATGGGGGCCTCGGCGCCTGCGACGGCGGCGTAGCCGACGGTGAGGAGGAGGAGGGCGGTGCGGACGGCGGGGCGCGGTGCGCCGATGCGGGAGAAGACCCAGGCAAGGACGCCGGCGAGGAGCATGACGTTCATCCCGCTGGCGACGAGGACGTGGGTGGTGCCGGTGGCGCGGAAGGCGCGCTCGGAGTCGCGCGCGACGGCGTTGCGGTCTCCGAGGAGGATGGAGCGGGCGAGGCGGGAGGCGGCGTCGTCGTGGAGCGCGTCCGTGAGGAGGGCCCCCCATTCTCGCCGGAGTCGGCGGAGGCGGTCGTAGGGCGCGCGCGAGGGCGGGAGCGGGCGCGGGGCGCTCGAGAGGCGGAGGACGGCGAGGACGTTCTGGTGATCGAGCCAGCGTCTCAGGTCGAAGCCTGGGGCGCTGCGTTCGGGAGGGAGCGGCGAGAGGGCGCCGGTCAGCTCGACGCGGTCTCCCGCGCCGGTCGACGTGGGGAGCCGCTCGCCTTGAGCGAGCACGCGGGATGGGGGGGCGTCGAGGTCGACGACGGACTGGCGGGACTTCCAGGACTGGGCTGGGTCGTGTTCGAACGCTCGGACGACGGTGCCTGTGAACGTGCGCGGCTGGCCGATCGGGAGCTGTGGCGGGTCGCCCTGGAGGGCGCCGCGGGCCCATCCCGCAAGAGCGGCGGCGGCGAGGACGAGGAAGGCTCGCCGCCGGACGGCGATGGCGACGGCCACGAGGGCGCCGCCCAAGATCGCCGATGCGAGTCCTGCGACGAACCCGGCCGTCGCGATGGCAAGTGGTCGTCGTCGGGATTGCACGTCGAACCAATCCAGCCACGTGTTCATAGCCCTTCTCCCCATGTCCTTGCGCCCGCTCCCCTGGACGCGCGCCCGCTCCCTTGGAGTCGCGCCCGTAAGGGCGCGGTGGAGTAGCGCCCGTAAGGGCGCGGTGGAGTAGCGCCCGTAAGGGCGCCGAGCCGCTCATCACGTTGTGCATCGGCAGCGCCCGCCGAGCGGACCGGCCCCGGATTGTCCCGAGTCGACTTCGCTGTAACGGGTTAGGTCATCGATCGCCCCGATCGCGCTCCTTCCGGACCGTCGTCAATTCCATCACTCCCCGATCGGCACTGCTGGAAAACGCCCCACTTGGAATCCCTCCTGGTAGAATCGGAAAGTCGATGCCGCGGAGTGACGCATGCCGTCCGACAAGCCGAGAATCCGCCCCCTGGAGCCGCTCCAGATCGAGCACGAGGGCCAGACGCTCTTTCGCCTCATGGACCCGGTTCACCTCGCACAGGACACCCCGGTCGTGACGGTCGCGGCGCTCCTCCTGGTCACGATGATGGACGGCGAGCACACGGTCGCGGACATGCAGGCCGAATTCGCCCGCCGCACGAAGATGACCCTCGACGGGGAGATCGTTCGGGGCCTGATCCGCCAACTCGACGACATGCACCTCCTGGAGGGCGACGCCTTCGACGCCTACGTCGCGGACCTGCTCTCGTCGCCCATCCGCGAGGCCACCCACGCCGGCGGCGCCTACGAGGCAGACGCGGCGGCCCTGCGCGAGCAGCTCGACGGCTACTTCCGCGCCGACGACGGCCCCGGCCCGCTCGCCTCGCCCACGGCGGGCTCCCCCCTTCGGGGCGTGATGTCCCCGCACATCGATTTCCATCGCGGGAACGTGGCGTACGCCCACACCTGGCACGCGGCGTCCAAGTGGCCGCTCGCGGACCTCTACGTGATCCTGGGCACGAGCCACTACGGTCTGAAGCAGCACTTCGGCGTCTCCCGCCGGTCGTACGGGACCCCGCTCGGGCCGCTCGAAACCGACGCGGGCTTCCTCGCCTCAATAGAGCGTCACGGCTGCGGCTGGGCGTTCCAGGACGAGATGGCGCACCTGGGGGAGCACTCGATCGAGTTCCAGGCGGTGATGCTGAAGTACGTCTGCGGCGACCACCCTGTGACGGCGGTCCCGATCCTGGTGGGGGGCTTCCACTCTTGTGTCCGGGAGGGGCGCTCGCCGGGGGACGAGGCGAAGTTCCAGCAGTTCGCGGGGGTGTTCCAGGAGGCGGTCAAGGAGAGCGGGAAGCGAGTCTGCCTCGTAGCGGGCGTGGACCTTGCGCACGTAGGGCCGAACTTCCAGGACCCGCAACCGGTGACGCCCGAGATGGCCGCTGAGGTGGAGAGGGAAGACAGGGCGATGTTGTCGGCCGTGGAGCGGCTGGACGCGGAGGGCTTCTACGCCTCGATCCAGAAGGACGGCGATCGCCGGCACGTCTGCGGCTTCGGACCGATCTACGCGACGTTGAAGCTCCTCTCGATGGACGGCCCTGTGAAGGGGACGCTCGTGCGCTACGGCCAGGCGGAGGCGCCGAACGACTCGATTGTGAGCTTCGCGGGTGCGACGTTTGAATCTGTCGCGTCCCCTACCTACCCGCTATAATCCGCACATCGCATAGCACCTTGGGCGGGACGATCCACGGATTGCACGGATGCACACGGATACGGGCCCTCGATTCGTCCGTATCCGTGTGCATCCGTGTAATCCGTGGATCGTCCCTGCCCGGCGCGCTCGTAGCTCAGCTGGATAGAGCGGCGGTTTCCTAAACCGCAGGTCGGCAGTTCGAATCTGCCCGGGCGTATCTTCCGTAACCCGTTTCGCGACCCCCTCGTCCGCGTGCCTCGTCCGGAGCGCGTCCCCAGGCGCCGCTGCCGAGGTCCGGTGTCCAAGGTCCCGCCCCACTTACTTGAGGTCACAGTTTGTGACCTTGAAGCAAGCTCCTCATCCTAGGGGAGATGGAGCACGTGGTGGAATCGTGCGGCTGCTCTAAATCTCGGGGCTCCTGTGGCGATCGTCATCCTCGACGCGGACGGAAACCGATCGGCTCCTTGGGGGGATCAGGCGGCGGCTCCATCAACTGGCGGATGGCGTCGAAGACGACCTTGAACTGCATTGCCGTCAACTTAACTTCCGATCAGCTTGCGGCCCTTTGAGAAGTGAGCGAACGACTTCCAGTGTTTGCGGCCCTTGCAGTAGCGTCGCTTCCGC